>Ga0209172_10005473_pt1 | contig 15403 bp, 15 predicted proteins | sample LarsenN4metaG_FD_184113 | JGI IMG/M metagenome (GOLD analysis project Ga0209172, IMG submission 184113) | Hot spring sediment bacterial and archeal communities from British Columbia, Canada, to study Microbial Dark Matter (Phase II) - Larsen... ... | reverse complement strand
TGCAGCGCGTGATGGGCGAGGTGCTGACGCGCGACGAGCGCCCGCGCGACATCTGGGACCAGCACGCAGCCATCCTCGCCGCCATCGCCGCCGGCGACGCGGCTCGCGCGGAGAAGCTGGCGCGCGAGCACATCACGCTGGCCGCGGGCTACATGGTGGCGCGGCTGGCGCAGGCGGCACCGGACGCGGCAACGGCCGCGGCACCGACTGCCGCGAAGGCGCGGGCCGCTCAGTCGCGCGGCACGGCGCGCGGGCGGCCTTCGCGGTCGATCGCCACGTAGGTCAGCGAGGCCTCGGTCACCTTCACCACCTGCAGGTTGGCCGGGTTGCGCTCGGCGTAGACCTCCACGTGCGCGGTGATCGAGGTCTTGCCCACGCGCTCGACCTTGGCATAGAAGCTCAGCAGGTCGCCCACCGAGACGGCCTGCTTGAAGACGAACTGGTTGACCGCCACGGTGACGATGCGGCCCTTGGCGATGCGGCTGGGCAGCACGGCGCCGGCGATGTCCACCTGGGCCATGATCCAGCCGCCGAAGATGTCGCCGTTGGCGTTGCTGTCGGCCGGCATCGGCATCACGCGCAGCACCAGCTCGCGGTCGTCCGACAGGCTCGGGGGCGCCATCATCAGGCGTCGGGGTTGTGCTGGCGCCATGCCGGTCCCTTCCTCGCGGCGACAATCGCCGCATGCGATGGTGGGGCACTGTAGCGGGTGATCGTGCGGTTGATCGTGCGGGCGGCGGCCACGGCGAACTGGCGCGCCGGCTGCGCCGGCTCGAGCGCGTGTTCGCGCTGCCGGCGCTGCGCGCCGAGCGGCTGGGCGCGCGCGAGGTGGTGCACTACTACGAGCAGTGCTTCGACGCCTACCGCAAGTACCACTCGCGCGAGGGCGCGGTGCACATGGCGCTCAACGAAGGCGGCCGCTTCGACGCCGCCGGCTACTTCGCGCAGCCGCGGCTGATCGAGCAGGGCTTCGGCGCCACGCCGCCCGCTCGCGTGCTCGAGCTGGCGTTCGGCCAGGGCTTCAACCTCGCCTACCTCGCCGAGCGCCACCCGGGCGTGCACTTCCACGGCGTGGACCTGACACCCGCCCACGTGCGCATCACGCGCGAGCGCACCGCCGCGCTGCCCAACGTCACGCTGACCCTGGGCGACATGCAAGCGCTGCCGCTCGCCGACGCCCGCTTCGACCTCGTGTTCTGCGTCGAGGCCTTCTGCTATGCGCTGGACACGCCGCGCGCGCTGGCCGAGGCGGCGCGCGTGCTGCGCCCGGGCGGGCGGCTGGTGCTGTTCGACGGCTACCTGCCGCGCCCGGCCGCCGAGATGGCCGCCGACGAGGCGCTGGCCGTCGATCTGGTGGCGCGCGGCATGGCGCTCGAGCGCTTCCAGGTGCTCGGCGAGTTCCTGGCCGCGGCGCGCGACGCCGGCTTCACGCTCGCGCAGATGGACACGCTGGACCGCCAGATCCTGCCGAGCCTGGCGCGCCTGGAGCGGCTCACCGGCGCCGTGATCCGCTGGCCCTGGCTCGGGCGGCGCGCGCTGGCGCGGCGCAGCGCGGCGCGCGGGCGCAACGTGCTCGCCGGCTACCTGATGCGCTGCACGCTCGAGATGGGGCTGTTGACCTACCGCCACTTGGTGCTGGAGAAAACGCCCGCAACGCCAGCACCGCCCGCCCCGCCCCTGTCATGAGACACGCCACCGCCAGCACCGCCGCCCTGCCGGTGCACGACCCCCGGCAGCGCCGCAGCGACTGGCGCACGCTCGCCAAGCTGCTGCCCTACCTCTGGCGCTACCGCTGGCGCGTGGGCATCGCGCTCACGTTCCTGCTCGGCGCCAAGGTGGCCACGGTGGGCGTGCCCCTGCTGCTCAAGCAGCTGGTCGACGCGATGTCGATCAAGCCGGGCGACGTGGCCGCGGTGCTGGTGGTGCCGGTCGGCCTGCTCGTCGCCTACGGCGCGCTGCGCCTGTCGACCACCCTGTTCACCGAGCTGCGCGAGCTGATCTTCGCCAAGGCCACCGAGGGCACCGCGCGCACCATCTCGCTCGAGGTGTTCCGCCACCTGCACGCGCTGTCGCTGCGCTTCCACCTCGAGCGCCAGACCGGCGGCATGACGCGCGACATCGAGCGCGGCACGCGCGCCGTGCACTCGCTGATCAGCTACTCGCTCTACAGCATCTTCCCCACCGTCGTCGAGGTGGCACTGGTGCTCGGCCTGCTGGCCTGGCAGTTCGACGCCGGTTTCGCCTGGATCACGCTGACGGCGCTGGCCTGCTACATCGTCTTCACGGTCGGCGTGACCGAGTGGCGCACCCAGTTCCGGCGCCAGATGAACGAGCTGGACAGCTCGGCGCACACGCGCGCCGTCGACTCGCTGCTCAACTACGAGACCGTCAAGTACTTCAACAACGAGGACTACGAGGCCCGCCGCTACGACGAGAGCCTGGAGCGGCTGCGCCGCGCCGCGCTCAAGAGCCAGAGCACGCTGTCGCTGCTCAACACCGGGCAGCAGCTCGTCATCGCGGTGGCGCTGATCGCGATGCTGTGGCGCGCCACCGAGGGCGTGGCCGCGGGGCGGCTGACGCTCGGCGACCTGGTGATGATCAACGCCTTCATGATCCAGCTGTACATCCCGCTCAACTTCCTGGGCGTGATGTACCGCGAGATCAAGCAGGCGCTGACCGACCTGGACAAGATGTTCGGCCTGCTCGAGCGCCACCGCGAGATCGACGACGCGCCGGGCGCCAGGCCGCTGGCGGTGAAGCGGGCCGCGGTGCGCTTCGACCGCGTGAGCTTCGCCTACGAGCCCTCGCGGCCGATCCTGCACGACGTGAGCTTCGAGATCCCGCCGGGCAAGACGGTGGCGGTGGTGGGGCCGAGCGGCGCCGGCAAGAGCACGCTGGCGCGCCTGCTGTTCCGCTTCTACGACATCACGGGCGGCGCGATCACCATCGACGGCCAGGACATCCGCGAGGTCACCCAGGCGAGCCTGCGCGCGGCCATCGGCATCGTGCCGCAGGACACGGTGCTGTTCAACGACACGGTGCTCTACAACATCGCCTACGGCCGGCCCGGCGCCACCCGCGCGGAGGTCGAATCTGCGGCGCGCGCCGCGCACATCCACGACTTCATCGCCGCCACGCCCAGGGGCTACGAGACGATGGTCGGCGAGCGCGGCCTCAAGCTCTCGGGCGGCGAGAAGCAGCGCGTGGCCATCGCGCGCACGCTGCTGAAGAACCCGCCGCTGCTGATCTTCGACGAGGCGACCTCGGCGCTCGACTCGGCCAACGAGCGCGCCATCCAGGCCGAGCTGAAGAGCGCGGCGCAAGGCAAGACGGCGCTCGTCATCGCGCACCGGCTGTCCACGGTGGTCGACGCGCACGAGATCATCGTGCTCGAGGCCGGGCGCGTGGTCGAGCGCGGCGCGCACGCCGAGCTGCTGGCGCGCGGCGGCCGCTACGCGCAGATGTGGCGCCTGCAGCAGAGCGGCGAGGCCGCCGACGAGACCGGCTGAGCGGCGCGCCGCCGGCCGCGGCGCGCGCGCCGATACACTGCCCGGCCGTGGAAACCAAGTGGCTCGAGGACTTCGTCAGCCTGGCGGAGACGCGCAGCTTCTCGCGCTCGGCGCAGCTGCGTCACGTCACGCAGCCGGCCTTCTCGCGCCGCATCCAGGCGCTCGAGGCCTGGGCCGGGCTGGACCTGGTGGACCGCAGCGCCTACCCGACGCGGCTCACGCCGGCCGGCGAGACCTTCCACGCCCAGGCGCTGGAGATCCTCGAGACGCTCAACGCCACGCGCAACATGATGCGCAGCTACCAGGCGGCCGGGCAGGACATGATCGAGTTCGCGGTGCCGCACACGCTGGCGTTCACCTTCTTCCCGCACTGGCTGATGGAGCTGCGCCAGCGCTTCCGCGACCCGGCCGCGATGAAGACGCGGCTGTCCGCGAGCAACGTGCACGACGCCGTGCTGCGCCTCACCGAGGGCGGCTGCGACCTGCTGATCGCCTACCACCACGCCAGCCAGCCGCTGCAGCTGGCGCCCGAGCGCTACGAGATGCTGAGCCTGGGCCACGAGACGCTGGCGCCCTATGCGCGCGCCGGCAACGACAAGGAGCCGCTGTTCCGCCTGCCCGGCCGGCCCGGCGCCCGCGTGCCCTTTCTCGCCTACGCCTCCGGCGCCTACATGGCGCGGCTGGTCGAGCTGATCCTCAAGTCCAGCCCCGAGCCGCTGCACCTGGAGCCGATCTACGAGACCGACATGGCCGAGGGCCTGAAGGCGATGGCGCTCGAAGGCCATGGCCTGGCCTTCCTGCCCGAGAGTTCGGTGGCCAAGGAAGTCAAGGCGCGGCGCCTGGTGCGCGCCGCACCCGCCGGCGTGCACGAGCTGACCATGGAGGTGCGCATCTACCGCGAGCGCCCCGGCGTCGCGCGCCACGTCAAGCCGAGCGTGCAGAGCCTGTGGGAGTTCCTCGGCTCTCAGGGCTAACCCTGACGCATGCCCGCGTCGCATAACCGTTGTGGCAATCGGCATTGGCCGCGGCGCGGCGGCTGTAGGTAGAGTCCGCGCCCAGTCGGCGCACGGCGCTTCCTAGAATCGTCGGCCTCGTCTTTCCATCCCGTCTCACACCCCCAAGGAATCCGCATGATCAAGACTTCGCTCACCGCAGGCGCCCTCGCCGCCGCGCTGCTGGCCGCCGGCCCCGCGCTGGCCCAGGGCACCACCGACACGCTGGCCAAGATCAAGGACACCGGCGCCGTGACGATGGGCGTGCGCGAGTCCTCCGGCGCGCTGAGCTTCACGCTCGGCGACGGCAAGTACGCCGGCTTCCACGTCGAGATCTGCCAGCGCGTGCTCGCGGATGTGCAAAAGCAGCTCGGCCTGGCCAAGCTCGACGTCAAGTACCAGGCGGTGACCTCGCAGAACCGCATCCCGCTGGTGCAGAACGGCACCGTCGACATCGAGTGCGGCTCGACCACCAACAACGCCACGCGCCAGAAGGACGTGGCCTTCGCCGTCACCACCTACGTCGAGGAGGTGCGCATCGCGGTCAAGGCCAACTCGGGCATCAACTCGATCGCCCAGCTCAACGGCAAGAAGGTGGCCACCACCACCGGCACCACCAGCGTGCAGCACCTGCGCAAGCACGAGCGCGCCACCGGCGTGAACTTCGAGGAGGTGTTCGGCAAGGACCACGCCGACAGCTTCCTGCTGCTGGAGAGCGGCCGCGCCGACGCCTTCGTGATGGACGGCCAGATCCTGGCCGGCAACATCGCCAAGGCCAAGAACCCGGCCGACTTCCGCATCGTCGGCGAGGTGCTGTCGGTGGAGCCGATCGCCATCATGCTGCGCAAGGACGACCCCAAGTTCAAGACCGCGGTCGACAACAGCATCAAGGCGATGATGAAGAGCGGCGACATCGCCAAGCTCTACGACAAGTGGTTCATGCAGCCGATCCCGCCGAGCAACACGCGCGTCGGCCTGGCGGTGAGCGAGGCCACCAAGTCGGCCTGGGCCAACCCGAACGACAAGCCGCTCGAGGACTACCTCAAGAAGTGAGGCAAACCCTGGGCCCGCCGGACGCGGGCCTCGGGCAACATCACGGGGCCTGCCGGGTGATCGGCCGGCCCCGTGTGCTTTGGAGTCGGCCCCGGGCAAGCGGATCATCGGAGGGGCCTCGATGGCTTGGGACTGGCAGGTCTTCTGCAAGGAGACCACCTCGGGCGAACAGGTCGCCAGCTGCTTCGGGCGCGGCGGCGACATCACCTACCTCGACTGGATGCTCTCGGCCTGGGGCTGGACGCTGTCGGTGGCCTCGCTCGCGCTCATCGTGGCACTCGTGACCGGCTCGCTGGTCGGCATCCTGCGCACCACGCCGGACAAGCGCCTCGTGTTCTTCGGCAACACCTGGACCGAGCTGTTCCGCAACATCCCGCTGCTGGTGCAGATCTTCCTCTGGTACCACGTGCTGCCGGCGCTGATCCCGGTGCTCAAGGGCTTCCCGAGCTTCGTGCTGGTGGTCTTCGCCCTCGGCTTCTTCACCAGCGCGCGCATCTCCGAGCAGGTGCGCGCCGGCATCCAGAGCCTGCCGCGCGGCCAGCGCTATGCCGGGCTGGCGATGGGGCTCACGCTGCCGCAGACCTACCGCTACGTGCTGCTGCCGATGGCCTTCCGCATCATCATCCCGCCGCTCACCAGCGAGAGCATGAACATCGTCAAGAACTCGTCGGTGGCCTTCGCGGTGAGCATCTCCGAGCTGACGCTGTTCGCCATGCAGGCCGGCGAGGAGACCTCGCGCAACGTCGAGGTGTACCTGGCGGCGACGGCGGCGTACTTCGTCAGCGCCTTCGCCATCAACCGCGTCGCGCTGTTCATCGAGAACCTCGTGCGCGTGCCCGGCATGATCGGCGCCAAATGACGCGCCCCCCGCTCACTTCGTTCGCGCCCCCCGAGGGGGTGTCGGGCTCCCTTGGGAGCGGCCCGGCGGGAGCCCGGCGATGAACCTCGACTTCTCCTTCCTCAGCTGGGGCGTCGTCCAGAGCTTCGTGCTCAAGGGCCTGGTCTTCTCGATCCAGCTGACGCTGATCGCGATGGTCGGCGGCATCGTGCTCGGCACCCTGCTCGCGCTGATGCGCCTGTCGGGCAAGCCGTGGCTGGTGGTGCCGGCGGCGGCCTACGTCAACACGATGCGCTCGATCCCGCTCGTGATGGTGATCCTGTGGTTCTTCCTGCTGATCCCGCTGCTCATCGGCCGGCCGCTCGGTGCCGAGCTGTCGGCGATGGTCACCTTCACGCTGTTCGAGGCGGCGTACTACTCCGAGATCATGCGCGCCGGCATCCAGAGCGTGCCCAAGGGCCAGGTGTACGCGGGCTACGCGGTCGGCATGACCTACCGCCAGACGATGCAGCTGGTGGTGCTGCCGCAGGCCTTCCGCAACATGCTGCCGGTGCTGCTCACGCAGACCATCATCCTGTTCCAGGACACCTCGCTCGTCTACGCGATCGGCGCCTACGACCTGCTCAAGGGCTTCGAGATCGCGGGCAAGAACTTCAACCGGCCGGTGGAGACCTACCTGGTCGCCGCGGTCATCTACTTCGTGATCTGCTTCAGCCTCTCGATGCTCGTCAAGCGGCTGCAGAACCGGATCGCCATCATCCGCTAGAGGCTCCGCGATGATCGACATCAAGAACGTCAGCAAGTGGTACGGCAGCTTCCAGGTGCTGACCGACTGCACCACCAGCATCAAGAAGGGCGAGGTGGTGGTGGTCTGCGGCCCCTCGGGCTCGGGCAAGAGCACGCTGATCAAGACCGTCAACGCGCTCGAGCCGTTCCAGAAGGGCGACATCGTCGTCGACGGCATCAGCATCGCCGACCCGAAGACCGACCTGCCCAAGCTGCGCAGCCGCGTCGGCATGGTGTTCCAGCACTTCGAGCTGTTCCCGCACCTGTCGGTGACCGAGAACCTGACGATCGCGCAGATCAAGGTACTCAACCGCAGCAAGGACGAGGCTGCCGCGCGCGGCCTCAAGATGCTCGACCGCGTGGGCCTGATGGCGCACAAGGACAAGTTCCCCGGTCAGCTCTCCGGCGGCCAGCAGCAGCGCGTGGCCATCGCGCGGGCGTTGTCGATGGACCCGATCGTGATGCTGTTCGACGAGCCGACCAGCGCGCTCGACCCCGAGATGGTGGGCGAGGTGCTCGACGTCATGGTCAAGCTGGCCCAGGAAGGCATGACGATGATGGTGGTGACGCACGAGATGGGCTTCGCCCGCAAGGTGAGCCACCGCGTCATCTTCATGGACGCCGGCAAGATCGTCGAGGACTGCAAGAAGGAAGACTTCTTCGGCGACCCCGACGCGCGTTCGCCGCGCGCCAAGGACTTCCTGTCGAAGATCCTGCAGCACTGAGGCTGCGCGGCTACGCGGCTACACGGCCATCGAGGGCCGCTGGCGCATGCGTGCGCGCCAGTCGAGCAGGTGCGCATGCCGCTCGTCGGGCTGGCGCTTGACGGCACGCGCGAAGTCCACCGCCACCACCGCCGTGATGTCGGCCACGCTGAAGGCGCTGCCCCGATCGCGTACTCGATCTTGACCGGCGCGTAGGCGTAGAAGTGGCCGAAGCCGCCGCCCAGGTAGGGCGCGCTGCCCATCTGCCAGAACAGCCACGACAGGCACTCGGCGCGCGTGCGGCCGGCCGGCAGCAGCGCGCCGAACTTCTCGGCCAGGTACAGCAGGATGGCGCCCGACTCGAACACGCGCACCGGCTCGGGGCCGCTGCGGTCGAGCAGCGCCGGGATCTTGGCGTTCGGATTCACCGCGACGAAGCCGCTGCCGAACTGCTCGCCCTCGCTGATGCGCACCGGCCAGGCGTCGTACTCGGCGCCGGCGTGGCCGAGCGCGAGCAGCTCCTCGAGCATCACCGTCACCTTCACGCCGTTGGGCGTGGCCAGCGAGTAAAGCTGCAGCGGGTGCCGGCCGACCGGCAGTGCGCGCTCGTGCGTGGCGCCCGCGACCGGCCGGTTGATGTGGGCGAAGCGGCCGCCGCTCGGCCGGGTCCAGGTCCAGACGCGCGGCGGCGTGTAGGTCGCGGGTTCGCTCATGCGCCGGCAGTGTACGTTCGCGAGAGCACAATCCGCCGATGCCCGGACCGACCTCCTCGCTGACCCTGCGCCGCCCCGACGACTGGCACCTGCACCTGCGCGACGGCGCCGCGCTCGCCGCGGTGCTGCCGTTCACGGCGCGCCAGTTCGCGCGCGCCATCGTGATGCCCAACCTGAAGCCACCGGTCACCACCACGGCGGCGGCGCTGGCGTACCGCAGCCGCATCGAGGCGGCGCTGCCCGCCGGCAGCGACTTCACGCCGCTGATGACGCTGTACCTCACCGACCACACGCCGCCCGAGGAGATCCGCCGCGCGCGCGAGGCCGGCATCGTCGCGCTCAAGCTCTACCCGGCCGGCGCCACCACCCACAGCGACGCCGGCGTCACCGACATCAGGAAGACCCACGCCACGCTGGAGGCGATGCAGCGCGAAGGCCTGCTGCTGCTGGTGCACGGCGAGGTCACCGACGGCGAGATCGACGTCTTCGACCGCGAGGCGGTGTTCATCGATCGCGTGATGGTGCCGCTGCGCCGCGCCTTCCCCGAGCTGCGCATCGTCTTCGAGCACATCACCACCCAGGAGGCGGCGCAGTACGTGGCCGCCAGCGGCCCGCTGACCGCCGCTACCATCACCGCCCACCACCTGCTCTACAACCGCAACGCGCTGTTCGCCGGCGGGCTGCGCCCGCACTGGTACTGCCTGCCGGTGCTCAAGAGCGAGGCGCACCGGCGCGCGCTGCTGGCCGCGGCCACCTCGGGCAGCGCCAAGTTCTTCCTCGGCACCGACAGCGCGCCGCACGCCTCGGCCATGAAGGAGGCCAGCGTGTGCGGCGCCGGCTGCTTCACGGCGCCGGCGGCGCTCGAGCTGTACGCGCAGGCCTTCGACGACGCCGGCGCGCTCGACAAGCTCGAGGCCTTCGCCAGCGAGCACGGCCCGGCGTTCTACGGCCTGCCGCGCAACGGCGGCACGGTCACGCTGGTGCGCGAGGCCTGGACCTTGCCCGAGACCTACCCCTTCGGCGACGCGACGATCAAGCCGCTGCGCGCCGGCGAAACCCTGAACTGGAAGCTGCGATGAGTGCCGAGACGATGCTGCTGATCGACGCCGACAACGTGTCGGCCGACGTCATCGAACAGGCGCTCGCCCTGCTCGCCGAACGGCGCGGCGCGGTGCACGTGCGGCGCGCCTACTGCACCGCCGAGGCCGCGCTCAAGCACCAGGCACTGTTCAAGCGCCTGTCGATCCGCCCGATGGTCAACCTGGCCACCGGCAAGAACAGCACCGACATCGCGCTCGCCGTGGACGCGGTGGACCTGGTGCTTGCCGAGCGGCCCGAGGTGGTGGCGATCGCCTCGTCGGACAGCGACTTCGCGCCGCTCGTGGCCAAGCTGCGCGAGCTCGGCTGCACGGTGCTCGGCCTCGGCCAGAAGGGCAAGGTGGGCGAGGACACGGCGGCGCTGTACGACGAGTTCGTGGAGCTCGAGCACCGCAGCCCGCGCGCCTCCCGTGCGGCGCCGGCGGCCAAGCGCGCGGCGAAGAAGACCGAGAGGACGGAGAGGACCGAGAAGACCGACAGAGCCGACAAACCCCCTGCCCGCAAGACCCCGGCCCGCCGAGGGTCTGCCGCCCCCGCGGCCGCGCCCGCCCCCGCCGCGCTGCCCGAGGCGGTGGCGCGCATCCTGGCCGCGGTGCCTGATCTGCAGCAGGCCCAGCCGCTGCAGCTCAACGTGGTCACCGAACGCCTGCGCACCGCCGGGCTGCTGAGCAAGAGCGCCTCCTCGGCCAAGCTGTTCCAGAAGCACCCCGATCACTTCGAGCTGCAGCCGGCGCGCGCGCCCAACCGGGTGCTTTTCCGCACCGGCACTGGGGGCGCTGCAGGGGTGTGAAGCGTTGAAATCCGGTCCCAAGCCCTAACATCCCGTTCCGTTTTGGGCCACTTCCAGGCGCCGTCAGTCGGCGCGAACGCATGAAACGCATCCTGCTCTTCGTCGTGACCAACCTTGCCGTGATGCTGGTGCTCGGCATCGCGGCCAGCCTGCTGGGCGTGAACCGCTTCCTCACGGCCAACGGGCTCAACCTGGGCATGCTGCTCGGCTTTGCCGCGCTGATGGGCTTCGGCGGCGCCATCATCTCGCTGCTGATGAGCAAGCCGGTGGCCAAGTGGAGCACCGGCGCGCAGATCATCAACGACAGCCCCGATCCCACGCACCGCTGGATCGTGCAGACCGTCGAGCGCTTCGCGCAGAAGGCCGGCATCGGCATGCCCGAGGTCGCGCTCTACGAAGGCGAGCCCAACGCCTTCGCCACCGGCGCGTTCAAGAACTCGGCGCTGGTGGCGGTGTCCACCGGCCTGCTGCAGAGCATGAACCGCAGCGAGGTCGAGGCCGTCATCGGCCACGAGGTGGCGCACGTGGCCAACGGCGACATGGTGACGATGACGCTGATCCAGGGCGTGATGAACACCTTCGTCGTGTTCCTGTCGCGCGTGATCGGCTACTTCGTCGACAAGGTGGTGCTGCGCAACAACAACGACGGCGTGGGCATCGGCTACTACATCACGACCATCGTGCTCGACATCGTGCTCGGCGTGCTCGCCGCGGTGATCGTGGCCTGGTTCTCGCGCCAGCGCGAGTACCGTGCCGACGCCGGCGCGGCGGCGCTGATGGGCGACAAGCGGCCGATGATCAACGCGCTGGCCCGCCTCGGCGGGCTGGACCCGGGCGAACTGCCCAAGAGCGTGGCCACGATGGGCATCAACGGCCGCCCGAGCGGGCTGATGGCGCTGTTCTCGAGCCACCCGCCGATCGAGGACCGCATCCGCGCGCTGCAGCAGGCCGCCTGATCCCGGCGCAGCGCCTGCCGCTCCCACCGAACACCGAGGGCTCCGCGAGGGGCCCTCGCGTTTTTCAGGGCGTCTCGTAGCTGGCCTGCACCTGCACCTGGCGCAGGTTGGTCTCGCCGGTGCCGGCGTTGACGAAGCTGGCCGCCGGCAGCGTGAGCAGCACGCTGCCGCGCGTGGCCGGCGGCAGGTTCACGGCCAGCGTGTAGACGGTGGCCGAGACCTTGGCGAAGGTGCCCGCGGTGCCGCCGCTCAGGCCGATGTCGCCGGCGACGAAGCTGTCGCCCACGTCCACGTCGAAGGCGAAGGTGAAGGTGATGCTCGACGAACGCGCCACGCCGCCGTTGGTGCTGTCGGTGATGCTCACGTCGGGCACGCTGGCCGGGCCGCGCATGTCGTAGGGCAGCGAGAAGCGAACGGCCTGGCCGTTGCTCGCGCCGCCCTGCGCCGCGGCGAAGCTGCCGGCCGGCAGCGTGACGTCGAGCGTGCCGGTGGTGCCGGCGGCCGGGTCGATGACGACGCGGTACTCGCTGCCGCTGAGTTGCGTGAACGAGGTGCCGCGCACCGCGCCGCCGCTGACCGCGATGTCGCTCAGCGTGAAGCTCGAGCCCACGTCGACCGAGAAGCGCACGAACAACGTCAGCGGCCCGCTGGCCGTGCCGACCACGTTGGTGGTGATGGTCCCGGTGGGCCCGGTGCCGGACGAGCCGCCGCCGTTGTCCTTGTCGTCGATGGTGCCGCCGCAGGCCGCGACGAGCGCGGCGGCGGCGATCCAGGCGGTGGCGGGGCGGGGCAGGCGGCGGTGCAGCGGCATGGCAGGCATCCTCAGGGGCGGCTGTCAGGGTCGGGTGAGCCGAAGCACCTCGCCGACGCGCTCGCGCGCCACGTCCTCCGCGTGGAAGGGCAGGCGCGGCCAGCGCTTGGCCGAGAAGAGCTTCATCTGGTCGGTGGCGTGCGGCGAGGCCGGGTCGGTGCTCTGGCCGTAGGTGAGCAGCGCTTCGGCCAGCGGGCCGCGCGCGTCGAAGGTGACGGTCTGCACGTAGCTCGTGCCGTAGTCGATGCGCAGGCCCTCGCGCGTGATGCCGGGCGCGAACTGGTTGCCCAGGTTGTTGAGCACGCCCTCGATCTCCTCGCCGCCGTGCAGCGCGATGCGCTCGTTGGCGATGGCCGGCACCTGCACGCTGCCGAGCGGCGCGTCGAGCGCGTGGCCGGCCTCGCGCACCTTCTTCACGGCGGCGGCGAGCGCCTCCCAGACCTTGGCCGCCACCGCCGCGTCGTCCATCTTCAGGCCGGCCGGCGTGGCCACGGGTTGCGCCTTGTCGAAGGGCAGGCGGTAGACGCCAGGCACCGCGGCGGCGGCGCGCCAGAACTCGCGGAACAGGTGCGCGCCGCGCGACTCGAGGTTGTTGTTGCGGTCCCAGCCGCGCAGCGCGGCGCAGCCGTCGCGCGCCTCGGGCGTGGGCGCGCCGCCGGTGCTGTTCGCGCAGGCGGCGAGCAGGTCGGGCAGCACCACGCGCGCCATCAGGTTGCGGTTGGCGAAGAGCTGCGCCTGCGCGGCGGCCGGCGTGACCGGGCCGCGCGCCACGAGTTCGGGGATCTCGATCAGCTCGGAGCGCGTGCGCGGGCGCCGCACCACGTCGTCGCCGACCATCGGCGAGATGCCCTCGAAGCGCTGCGCCGGGTGGGTGTAGAAGAAGCTGTCGTTGCTGTTGTGCACCCAGTCCGATCGCATCGCCACAGGCATGCGCCCGATCGGGATCAGCCCGGGCACCGGCGAGACCGGGTCGCGCTTCCAGCTGCACGCGCTCTTGCTGCCGTCGAGCACCACGATGCCGGCGGCGCCGGTGCGCAGCGCGGCGGCTGGCGCGCTCGGCGCGCAGCTCGTGAACATCGCGGCGTCCACGTCGGGCACGGTGCTCACGTCGGCGTACATCGCCTGGCCGTGACGGTCGGCGGCAATGGTGTTGACGAAGGGCATGCCGAGCGTGGCGTGGGCGGCGTGCAGCTCCTTGACGTTGCGCGCACGCGCGAAGGCGAGCCAGGCGTCGATGGCGCGCGTGTTGCCGACGTTGACGTCCTGCAGCGCGTAGGCGCGTTCGGCGGTCCACGCCAGGCCGAGGCGGGGCGCGGCGATCAGCGGGCCGTAGCGCGTGAACCAGAAGGTCTGCTGCTTCGTCGTGAACAGGCCGTCGCTGCCGCGCACCATCACGCTGACGGCCTTGCTGCGCATCTTCTCGGGCTGGCCGTCGACGAGATAGCTCGTCGGATCGCCCGGCACCAGGGCCAGCTCGTGCAGCGTGAAGCGCTTGCCGGTGGACACCGTGTGGGTCCAGGCGACGTCCTTGTTGAAGCCGATCTGCACCACCGCCACGTTGCCGGTGGCGGCACCCATCACGTCCAGGCGGCCGGGCACCGTGAGGTGCATCTGCCAGAAACGGTTGGCGCCGGCCCAGGGGAAGTGCGGGTTGCCGAGCAGCAGGCCGGCGCCGCCGGTGGTGTCCTTGCCGAAGGCCCAGGCGTTGGAGCCGAGCGGCGCGTCGGTGGCGAGGCCGAGCTCGCGCGCGGCGGCGTCGGCTTCGGCGAGCGTGACGGGTGCGGTGGGCGCCGCACCCGCGGCCTTCGCCGGAGGCATCGCACCCGCGGCCTTCGCCGGAGGCACCACACCCGCGGCTTTCGCCGCGGGGGGCTGCGCCGCCACCATCGCGTCGGCGAACGCCACGATGCCGGCCTGCAGCGTGAGGATCTCGCCCATGCGGTAGTACTCCGCCAGCGTCATCGGCAGCACCCAGGGCTGGTTGTTGCACGCCGCGGGCAGCTTGCCGGCGTGCTCGGCGAGGTAGCGGTTGTAGCCGGCGACGTAGCCGCGCGCCAGCGCCTGCGCGTCGGCGCTCGCCGTGCTCCAGGCGCGCGCCAGGGCCGCGTCGTCCATGTGCGCGGCGACGAAGAGGTCGATCTGCTCGTTGGCGATCGGGCGCCGCCCGAGCAGGCCCGTCGCGGCGCCGCCGAAGTGGCGCGCGCGCTGGCCGCGCGCGGTGACGAGCTGGTTGGCGGTCTGGCACACGTTGTCCTGCGCGTGCGCCCAGGCCACGCCGTAGGCCAGCGTCTCGAAGTCGGGCGCGGCGATGTGCGGCACGCCGTGCGCGGTGCGCTGGATGGTGGCGGTGCGCGCCTCGCCGGCCGGCGCCACGGCGCTGCCGGCGCAGCCGGCGAGCAGGGCCGCCGCGGCGGCGGCCGCGAGCGCCGGGGTGAGCGCGGCAGCGAGGGTGGGAGTGATGCGGTTCAAGTGTTCGGTCTCCTCGTCGTTCGTCGTTATCGCGGCCGCCAGCGTCACTTCGCCTTCGGCACGCGCCCCATCAGATAGAACTCGTCGTTGGGCTTCATGCCGCTCAGGTTGGCCATGCGGTTGGAGAGGCCGAAGAACGCCGCGATGGCGCCGATGTCCCACGCGTCCTCGTCGTCGAAGCCGTGCGCCTCGAGCGCCGCGAAGTCGGCCTCGTCGATCAGGTGCGAGGCGGTGGTCACCTTGAACGCGAAGTCGAGCATCGCGCGCTGGCGCGGCGTGATGTCGGCCTTGCGGTAGTTGACCGCGATCTGGTCGGCCAGCAGCGGCTTCTTCTCGTACACGCGCAGGATCGCGCCGTGCGCCACCACGCAGTACAGGCACTGGTTGGCCGCCGAGGTGACGACGATGATCATCTCGCGCTCGCCCTTGGTCAGCGACCCCGTCTCCTTGAGCAGCAGCGCGTCGTGGTAGGCCATGAAGGCGCGCCACTCGGCCGGCCGGTGCGCCAGCGCCAGGAACACGTTGGGCACGAAGCCGGCCTTGTCCTGCACGGCGAGGATGCGCGCGCGCAGGTCCTCGGGCAGGCCGTTCAGATCGGGCACCGGGTAGCGCGAGATGCGCGGCGGCGGCGCCGCGGTGTTGTTCGTCGACATCGCTGTCCTTGTGAGTTCAGTTGCGGAACTG
>Ga0209172_10005471_pt1 | contig 15407 bp, 9 predicted proteins | sample LarsenN4metaG_FD_184113 | JGI IMG/M metagenome (GOLD analysis project Ga0209172, IMG submission 184113) | Hot spring sediment bacterial and archeal communities from British Columbia, Canada, to study Microbial Dark Matter (Phase II) - Larsen... ... | reverse complement strand
GGGGAGTGTGGGGAGTGTGGGGAGTGTGGGAAGTGTGGGGAGTGTGGGGAGTGTGGGGAGTAATCTTCCCCCTCTTCCCACCCCTCCCCCTCTTCCCCCTCTTCCCACCCCTCCCCCTCTTCCCACCCCTCCCCCTCCTCCCCGTCTCCCCGTCTCCCAGTCTCCCCATCCCCCCGTCCCCCCGTCTCCTCACCCCAGCCTTGCTCCTGTAGCCAAACCAGAGCCTTTTGGTTGTGGTCAAATAAAGGCTCCTCAACCAATGGCAACACCAAAATACTCCCCTCCCCAGCCACAGCATTAAGGAAAGACAGCTCGTCAGCGCGGGGGAAATCATAGCCACATACCAACAGTGGCTGACTCCCAGGAGAAAAGCCAGCGGCGTGCCAGAATAATTCCGCTTTATCTACCAGTCTTTTTTGTTTCAGCTTAGCGGTGTAAACCTTTGCCAGACGCTGCAACTCTTGGACTCGGACCATGTTTGGGGCGTCTAGAGCAGTGATGTCCTCATGCCAGAAATTGCCGCCACCTTGCAAGAATTCTTTGAGGGTAGGTTCCCACATTCGGGCAGTCCCCGGGATATCTTCCGGGGAAATCGCCTCAGCCACGGCGGTTTCCAAGGCACGCCATGCGGTGAGAAGCGGCGCTAGTCCCCAGCCATGTTTGCCCAGAACCCCCACAGCCAGAGTTTCTAGGGATTGGTGGGCCACCCCCAAACTACGGGCGGCTTGGGGTGTGGGAGTGAGGACCCGCCAAAGAGGGCGGTGGGCTAATTGCTGGGAAATTGGGTGAGGGCGGGAAGTGGTATAGACGATTCGCATTTTCCCTGACAACCCCTTTGTGTTGCAATCCCGGAAAGGGATTTAGATGATTTAAGGCTTTGGTGAGGTGATTATATCAGAGTTGATGCTACTAGAGTAGTAGTGGGCAGTGCCCACCCGAAGAACTAAGAACTTTCCCAGTGGAGCTAAAAATGGCAATGCGCACTGCATAGAAAGATGGCAAATGCAGTGCGCACTATTAGTGAAGGAAGATGCAAATTAAACTTTTCCAGCTAATTAGAAACTCTCTCCAGTAATCGGTATTCCTCCTTGCCCTCCCTTGAAAGAGGGGTTAGGGGGAATGAGGGGTTGGGGGGCGCCAGGACTGGTTTTAGCATATGAGCGCCATAGTCTAGCCAGCTCCTGAGCTTGTGGCAGACATTCGGGGCGGACTTGATACATCCGCCGAGGTCTGCCGCGCCCCTCAACTTTTTTCCAATAACCCTTGATGGCGTTTTCCGATTCCAGGAACTTGAGAGCGCTGTAAAGCACGGTGTCAGAGAGACGATACTCGGAGTATTCGCTCTCGAGGTTTTGAATCAGTTCTGTGCCGTAGGAATCTCCCTGCACCAAGACTGAAAGGACGTAACATACGGTCAGTTCCTTGTTCAGATAAATCGGCGGGGGTTCTTGAAAGAATTGATATATATCTTCAAATTTCATCTGCAATTAGGCTGAATACCCCATCCAACGTTTAAGAAGGAATTGACACCCTGGCGCTCGGCATCGCTCTCAGTGGTTAACCGAATGCGGCGATGCGCTAAATACTTTGCTCCTGGTGGCAAGTGAGTGGCGTAGCTCTCTAGCCACCACCGCCGGAAAACATTCCGTCAAAGTAAATTCAGGAGCTAGATCGATGAGTGCCGCCGACTAAAATCCTGCGCACGGGGGCAGCAGGAGTCTTTGGCTGTTTATTTTCTCATCGTCCAATTGAGTCCATCCGGTAAGATTGCGATCGATTGTAGGGACACAGCATAATTAATCTTGTTCATCAAGCCCAGATTGCCTAGATGCTCTGCCCCTGCACCAAGTATCCCCGACACAATAAGCAGTAAGAGTGGTGGCGTCAACAGGTAACGCCGAAATGTAGCCTCAGCCCGGAGCGGGTGTAAGCTGTATAGCTCTGATGGCGATGCTACCTGAAAGAACGTCGGGAGTTTAGGTCATAGACCAACCTTAAAGGATGGCAATGGTGATGCCGATTTTGCCACTGGTGGCAACGATCGGGCTGAAGGTGGCAGACGCCCGGTGGCGCCGGGATGTTCCCCATCCGTGGGATCCCAGCCTTGCCCCCAAAGCAAAAAAAAGCGCGAGGGGCGATCGCCGCTCGCGTTTGTCTCGCTGCTTAATCTGCTATTGTCAAGTCAGATTTGAGCTACACATTCACAGCCACTTTAGTTTCAGCCGCCGTCAAGCGCTCATAAGTAGCGCGCATTTTGAGACCCACCAGCACTTGGAACAAACCAGTACCATTTTTTGACCCTGGATAGTCCGGGTGCTGTAAGAGCAGTTCGGTCAGCTCACCGTAAAACTTAGTCGAAGTGTTGCTGAGGTGACTTTCGATATAGATTATCTCCTCGAGATTGTCAAACTGACCATCCACTTCCAGAATCGACACTTCATTGCCTTGGTAGGCGTCAGGGCCGTAGTACATCTTGATGCCCGGGTAGGGGCAAGTCAACTTCCGCCCACAGGGAGTCCAGTCAATAGTCGAGCCTTCGTCAAACAAATAGACAGGCTCAAACCCGGGGATACCGTAGCGCTGGATCATCTGCACCCGCAAGACTTTCCGTTCTTTGTCATCGGGAATCAGTTTCGTGGGCAACACTTGGATGACCACATCAGCATGGGCTTTTTGGGGATCGATGTAGGCCATGAAATCTGGCCGACGGGCATTGATGGAGGCCAGGACATCTTCATAGCGATGACCACGCTCGGCCATGTCCCGCTGGATTTTCCAGGCAATTTTGACCTCATCGCTGATGTCCAAGTAAACGCTGAAGTCCAGCAGAGAACGCACGCGCTCATCATACATCGGGTGCAGACCCTCAATCACGATGATGCGATTCGGCTCAATCCGCTCCGGTGGATCGATCATGCCGGTTTCGTGGTTGTAGATCGGCTTATCCACAGCCTGACCGTTTTTGAGAGCTTTGATTTGCTCGTACATCAGGTCAAAGTTGTTGGCTCTCGGGTCTAGCGCCGTTACCCCCTGCTCTTTGCGCTGTTTGCGATCGAGACAGTGATAGTCATCCAGGCAGATGACCGTCATCAGCTCTTCTCCGAACAGGTCTTTCAAGCGACGCAGAAATGTAGATTTACCGCATCCGGAGTCTCCTGCAACCCCTATTAGAACCACGTGATCCGGCTTACTGGTCATAGATTCCCTCTATTTGATTTTGGCTTCAGTATCTATGCTAAGGTTAATTGAGTATTTAGACACAATAACTTTGATTCTATATTGATAATCTCGGATTTGCTCAACTTTTGGGAATCCAACTGGCAGGCGCTTTAGCTGTATCCCAACCCTATCTGGGGAGGGATCGCTGCCAGGAGGGCCGAAACCAGCTATCCCCCTCATCCGAGAGTCGTCACTGGATCAGTCGGACGCTGACTAAAGGGGTGAGGGGGGCCAAATTGATGCAAAAATGATAACTCGGGTTCCAAAAAGGTAAAGCAATGTACAATCCCAGCCTAGTCGGTGGCGCCGCCAATACCGAATCTGGTGGCCGTTTCTTCGTTTACGAGGTGGTCGGTCTGCGCCAGAGCGAACAAACAGATCAAATGCAATCCCCCATCCGCCAAAGTGGCAGCACGTTTATCACCGTGCCCTACAACCGTATGAATCAAGAGATGCAGCGGATCGGACGGATGGGAGGCAAAATTGTCAGCATCCAGCCTCTGGGGGCAGAAAACGCGACCCAGGGCCGCGCCAAGCCTGTCGCCCCTAGCATCCCTGCTGGGGAGCCTGTAGTCACAACCACAGCCGAAAAAAGCAAGCCTATGGCTGAAGCCAAACCTAAAGCAGATATTCCGGTCAATATTTACCGTCCCAACAAACCCTATATTGGTAAGTGTCTGAGTAATCACGAACTGGTTGCCGAGGGGGGTGTGGGCACGGTTCGCCACTTGATTTTCGATATCGGCGGTGGCGACCTGCGCTATCTCGAAGGCCAGAGTATCGGCATTGTCCCACCGGGAAATGACGATAAGGGTAAGCCCCACAAGCTGCGCCTCTACTCGATCGCCTCTACTCGCCACGGCGATAACCTCGACGACAAGACCGTATCTCTGTGCGTCCGCCAGTTAGAGTACAAGCATCCCGAAACTGGCGAAATGGTTTATGGGGTCTGCTCTACCTACCTGTGCAACCTCGAACCAGGGGCGGATGTAGCCATCACCGGACCTGTGGGCAAAGAGATGTTATTGCCCGAGGATGAGAATGCCACTGTGATTATGATGGCCACCGGCACTGGTATCGCTCCCTTCCGAGCTTTCCTGTGGCGGATGTTCAAAGAAACTCACGAAGATTACAAGTTTAAGGGTCTGGCTTGGCTGTTCTTTGGCATTCCCTTTAGCGCCAATATTCTCTATAAAGACGACCTGGAACAAATTCAGCGCGAGTTCCCCGATAACTTCCGCTTGACTTATGCCATCAGCCGGGAGCAGCAAAATGCTCAAGGCGGCAAGATGTACATCCAAGACCGCATTGCGGAAGCGGCAGAAGAACTCTGGCCGATGCTTCAAAAGCCCAACACCCACACCTACATTTGCGGTCTCAAAGGCATGGAAGGTGGCATCGATGCAGGAATGTCGGCGGTGACTTCTAAGTATGGTGTGGACTGGTCTAGCTATCAAAAAGATATGAAGAAGCAAGGCCGCTGGCACGTGGAAACCTACTAAGGTTATCCAGTCTGGTTTGACAAATGTGGCCACATGGCTTGGATTTGTCCTCACCTACTGATGAGAGAAGAAACCGGGTTTCTGCGACAGTCTTAGTATTTTAACCCAGATTTGGTTAAGAAACCCGGTTTCTGGACAGCATCGCTCAATGGGGTTTTGACTTCTTCGTAACATATCCCAAGGGCACGGCATTGCCGTGCCTTTACAATATTTTTCAAATGACTAATGACAAAGAAACCGGGTTTCTGGGACAATTTTTGTCTAGGAACAGACATTTTCTCAAGAAACCCGGTTTCTGAACGGAGGTAAGCGAGTGGCATATAAAATCGGTTTGCTGGGATTGGGAACTGTGGGGACGGGAACGGTGCAGATTTTTCAGGATAAGGCATTGCGTCACCCACTGTTACAAGAGCTGGAAATTTATCGGGTGGGGGTGCGCTCTTTGGATAAACCCCGCTCTGTGGTGTTGCCAGAAGCGATGTTAACTACTAATTTGGATGATATTGTTTCTGACCCAGCAGTTGATATCGTGGTGGAGTTAATTGGGGGTCTGGAACCGGCCAGAAGTTTGATTTTAAAGGCTATCAACCACGGTAAGCATGTGGTGACGGCGAATAAGGCGGTAATTTCTCGCTACGGGCCGGAAATCTTTGATGCGGCCAATGAAAAGGGGGTGTATGTGATGCTGGAGGCGGCGGTAGGCGGCGGTATTCCAGTGATTCAACCCCTGAAACAATCTTTGGGGGCAAACCGCATCACTTCTGTATTTGGAATTGTGAATGGCACGACGAATTATATCTTGACGCGGATGCGTTTCGAGGGTGCTGATTTTGATGCGGTGCTGGCGGATGCGCAAAGGTTGGGTTATGCGGAAGCTGACCCGACGGCGGATGTGGATGGTTTGGATGCGGCGGATAAAGTTGCGATTTTGGCTTCTTTGGCTTTTGGGGGGCGAATTAAGCTCGAGGATGTGTTCTGCGAGGGGATTAAAAAGGTCAGTGCGGCGGATATTGCTTATGCGGAAAAGCTGGGGTTTGTGATTAAGTTGCTGGGAGTGGCTCAGCGGGTGGAGTCGAATGGAGAGACCGATCGCCTGAGCGTGCGGGTTCATCCGACTTTGGTGCCTTTGGCGCACCCTCTGGCGAGCATCAATGGGGTGTATAACGCGATTTTGATTGAGGGAGAACCTCTGGGTCAAGTGATGTTCTTTGGTCCGGGGGCGGGCTCTGGACCGACGGCGAGCGCTGTGGTGGCGGATATTCTCAATGTGGCGGCGGTGTTGCAGACGGAAACGGAACCGATCGCCCATCCTTTGATTAGCTGCAATCATCAGCACTATTGCACGATCGCCCCGATGGCCGATTTAGTCACCCGCTTTTACGCTCGTTTTCTCACTAAAGATAGCCCCGGGGTGATTGGCTATTTGGGTACTTGCTTTGGCAATAATGGCGTCAGCCTGGAATCTGTGGTACAAACTGGGTTCCGCGATGGTCTGGCGGAAATTGTGGTGGTGACTCACGATGTGAGAGAAGGCAATTTCTCTCAGGCTTTAAGTGAGATTGACCGGTTAGAAGCGATCGCTAGTATTCCTAGCGTCCTGCGGGTACTTTGACCTTTTTTGGGCTGTAGGGGTGATTCGCGAATCACCCCTACTACAAACGGTGGGAGGTCCCCCTATGGAGCGGCGGGGTCAGCAAAGCAAGAAGTGACATTGGTGCTGCGGCAGATTTGGGCGGATTTTTCAAAGTCAGAAATCGCCCCTGGTTGGTCTCCAAGTTCAGAGCGGATCATTCCCCGGCGGTTGTAGGCGCTGGCATCTTGGGGATTGAGGCGAATGGCGCTGGTATAATCAGCCAAAGCCTGCTTGAGGTCGTTGGCGGCGGCGGCGGCTAAACCCCGGCGGTAGTAAGCAATGGCATGGTTAGGGTTGAGATGGATGGCACGGGTGCAGTCAGAGATAGCATGGTTTTGTTCGGCAAGGTGCAAGCGAGCTAAGCAGCGGCTCGCATAGGCATCGGCATAGTTGGGATTAAGTTCGATCGCTCGGGTACAGTCGTTCACCGCTAAGGAAAACTGCTCCACAGCGCGGGAAGCAAGTTGTAAGCGAGCCAAGCACCGGTTAGCATAAGCTCCAGCATCGTTGGGATTAAGTTCGATCGCTCGGGTATAGTCTCCGATCGCGCCGCCATAATCTCCTGTTTCAAACCGGACTCTGCCTCTGGAGTAGTACGCACTGGCGTAATTTGGCACTAATTGAATCGCGAGATTTAAATCTGCCAAGGCGGCTTTAGGCTCGCCCCTTTGTGACCTTTCCACAGCTCGATTGTAAAATTCTTTGGCTTTGCTCTGGGTATGTGCCTGAAATAAAGCAATACTCCCCACTATCCCCAGCACTACCGCGAAAGAAGCCACGATCCAACCCGAATCCCCAAAATACTTCCATGAGCGCTTTTGGGATGGGGGAAACACATCAAAGATATCATCCTCTGTTGATAATGCTTCTTCCTCCCCAGACTGGGTTTTCTCTCCCGCCACAGATTGCACGATCGTGGCGGGCAGTGAGTTGGCAACAGCATTCTGCATCAATTTTAATTTCGCCAAGTCGGCGAGAACTTCAGCGGCGGACTGATACCTTTGGGTGTAATCTTCTGCCACCATTTTTTCCAGAATGGCGACCAACTCGGGAGAGGGGTATCCCCCCCGGGGGAGATGGGGAGACTGGGAGAGGGGGAGATGGGGAGACGGGGAGACGGGGAGACGGTCCCCTGGTCCAGAAGTCCCCTGGTCTCCTTTACTCCCAGTCCCCCCGTCCCCCCGTCCCCCCGTCCCCTGGTCTCCTTTACTCCCAGTCCCCTGGTCCCCCCGTATCCCCGTCTCCAATTTGTTTTTGCTGCCCTTAATATCGCGCAATTGAGGCACGGAACAGCCGGTAAGAGCTTGGATGGCCATCATCCCCAAGGCATAAATATCGCTGTTAAATCGGGGGTTGCCTTGAAATTGTTCTAGGGGCATATATGCGGGGGTGCCGGTGGCGATCGTCCGCAATTTTTGCTCGGGGGCAGTTTCTGGGTCGAGTTCTTTTACTGACCCGAAATCAATTAATACTAATTTTTTATCGGCGGTGCGACGGATTAAATTTGCTGGTTTTACATCCCGGTGAATGGCATTTTGGCTGTGAACAAATGCCAATATTTCTAATACCTCTTCCACCATTTGGATGGTTTCACTTTCGCTTTTTGGGGCGCCAGGAACTAATTCCGTACTAAGGGGTGCCCCAGGAATATATTCTTCTACGAGGTAAAATTCTCGCTCGCCTTGAAAATAGGCCAGCAGTTGCGGGATGTGATCGTGTCTGCCTAGTTTTTCCAGGATTTGGGCTTCGCGGATAAATCGGCGGTGAGCCGCTTTCAGAGATTGCGCCGTGTCTCGGACGGCTCGCAACTGCTTAACGACGCATATCGGGTTTCCCGGACGGCGCATATCCACAGCTAAATAGGTGGTGCCGAAGGAACCGGAACCTAGGTATTGGCGGATTTGATAGCGTCTGGCGAGAATTTGGCCAATCATTGGTCTGTCATTGGTTCAAAAGGGTTTGTAGTTGGGCTTTAGCCCACAGGAGTTTGGGCTGAAGCCCAACTACAAACATGGGCTGAAGCCCAACTACAAACATGGGCTAAAGCCCAACTACAAATATGGGCTGAAGCCCAGCTACAAACCCAGGACAAAGGAGCAATGACGAATTTACTGGGGCTGCAACTGACGGATTTGATATTGAGCATCATTGTAGCAACCGGTTTTGCCCTGGTCTAAGCAGAGTTTGCCGGAGGTGCGCAGGTCTTCGATCGCGCCTTCTTTATCCCCCAGTTTCAGGCGCACCATTCCCCGATTGTAGTAAGCGAGGTCATAGTCCTGTTTGAGCCGAATCGCTTGGGTGAAATCTACCAGAGCTTCCCCATGCTTGCCCATTTCTTCATGGACTTTACCTCGGTTGTTGAAGGCAACGGCATCCCCGGGGCTGAGCGCGATCGCTTCGCTGTAGTCTTCGATCGCCCCGATTAAGTCTTTAGCTCCTGAACGAGCCAGTCCTCGGTTACTGTAGGCTTTGGCCTTTTTGGGGGATAGCTGAATCGCAGCGGTGCAGTCGGCGATCGCTTCGGGGTAATTAGCCAGGTTCAGGTAGGCGATACAGCGGTTGTCAAATGCGGTTTCGTCTTGGGAGTTGATTTCTAGCGCTTTGGTGCAGTCGGCGATCGCCAGCTCGTACTGCGCTAAGTTCAAGTATGCCCCGCAGCGGTTGGCATAAATCGCACTGTTATCGGGATTATGCTCAATGGCCTCGGTGTAATCCTCCATTGCCCCTTTGTAGTCCGCCAGAAAAAACCGGGCCCGACCCCGACTATAAAAAGCGTCCGCATTGTTCGGGTCTTGGCGCAGGGCCTCGGTGTAGTCCGCGATCGCCGACTGCTTGTTGCCCGCTGCTGAAGCCGACAGACCCCGGTTAATATATGCCGTCGGGTCTTTTGGGTTGAGCGCAATGGCTTTAGTGTAATCTTGCAGAGCCGCCGAATAATCTCCTAACTGGTGATAGGCAACACCTCTTTTATTATAAGCATCAGCATCTTTCGGGTTGAGCTTAATGGTCATTGTATAGTCGGCAATGGCTTCCCGGTACTTGCCCATCTCGTAGTATGTCAAGCCCCGGTTAAAATAAGAGTTGACATAGCTCGGATTAATTCTGATGGCTACGGTGTAGTCTTCTACGGCATCCTGATAGTCACCCAAATCATAAAGCGCGTTGGCTCGCTTGTAGTAGGCTTCGGCATTGTTGGGATTAAGTTCGATCGCCGAATTGAACTCCTGAATCGCGCCTTGCTTGTCGCCGCTCCGGGCTCTTTCTAACCCCCGGGTTTGCAGCTCTGTAATCCGATTTTGCTCATAATTTCCCCACAGGAGCCAGCCAAGAGACATCAAGGCCAGGAAGGAAAACACGATCGCTGTTACCGGCAACAGTGGAAAGGGCGCTTTTGCTTTCGGCTGGTTGGGATGAGACCCTTGATTATTGACTGCCCCCCAGGGTGAGAGGAGGGAGGAACGACCATTATTGACCCCCACTTTGCTCGGTGGTGGTGGTGGTGGTGGCGGTAGCCGCCTCTGTGTTTGCAGCTTTTTCAGGTCTGCTAGAGCCGCCCCGGCTGACTGATAGCGTTGGCTGGTGTCTGGATGCACCATTTTATCCACTACTGCCAGTAGGGAGTCGCTTGGTGGGGGGTTTTTTGCGGTAAAGTCTTTCCAGGATAGGGCCAATCCGGGCTCGTTGCTGCTACCACCGCCGCTGTAGTTGTCGGTAGTGGTGATGATTTCATCGCGAGTCAAACCCGTAAGAGCTGAGATGGCGATTAAACCAGCTCCGTAGAGGTCGCCGCTGTATCCTAGGATGGGCATTCGCCCCCCTGGGAGCTTGGTGTCTAATTCCGGGGGTGGAGCGCTGCCGTTGACCGCCCCTGGGGCTGCCCCTGATGAGTCTTCCCCAACAGCGGTTATCGGTAATGGGCGAGATACAGACAATCTGTCCCCATTAGGAGTTACCGCCCCTGATAAGTTGCGAGCCCCATTGATCAGGTGTTGATTAATTTCTCGGACCAGTCCGAAATCAATCAGAACCAACCGCCCCTCTGGCTGCTGGCGGATGAAATTGTCTGGTTTGATTTTCCCGTGAACCAGTCCTTGCCCGTGAACGAAGGTGAGAATCTCCAGGATTTCCACGAGCAATTTTACTACGGCATCCTCACTTATCTTCTTGTTGGCGCCGATCTCACTTGTCAGCGGCTGGCCGGAAATGAATTCTTCTACTAAATAAAATTCTTGTTCTTCTTCAAAAAAGGCTAATAATTGGGGTATGGAGTTGTTTTTCCCCAGTTTTTCCAGAGATTCTGCCTTTTTTTTGAAAATCAGTTCAATGATTTGCAGATTTCTCTGATTTTGACTGGGAGGACGTAGTTGCTTGACAATACACTGGGGATACCCTGGTCGGTGGGTATCCGCCGCTAAAAAAGTATTCCCGAAGGTGCCTGAACCGAGGACTTGTACGATTCGGTATCTTCGGTCTAAAAGTTTGCCGATATGAATTTCGTTATTACCCATTGCTGCACCCAGCACCATCCAAGGATAGATTATTACATAAATGTCCCTTGTCCCTTGTCCCTTGTCACTTGTCACTGGTAACATGTCACTTGGAGAAGAAACCGGGACCAGGCTGCGGAGAATCTCCGTCCGGGTACGAGCAGAGAAACCGGGTTTCTTGCCAAGAGGCTTCGTCTAAGTACGAGACCCTTCGTTTGAGAAACCCGGTTTCTGGGGGACAAATGACCAGTGACAAATGACAGAAGAAGGAGAATTAGTCATGTCGGAGTCATTCCCACAGGGGGCAACTATTGTGGCGATCGCAACGGCGATCGTGCCGCAGCAAGGCAGCATTGGTATCGTTCGCCTTTCGGGAGGGTCTGCGGTGGCGATCGCCAAAACCCTGTTTCACGCTCCCGGACGCCAACAATGGGAATCTCACCGCATCCTCTACGGTTGTATCCGCCATCCCCAAACCCAGGCAGTAGTTGATGAAGCTCTTTTGCTCTTGATGATGGCACCCCGTTCCTACACGCGAGAAGATGTGGTGGAATTTCATTGCCACGGCGGCATTATTCCGGTGCAGCTAGTTTTGCAGCTTTGTCTCGCTGCTGGAGCCCGACTGGCTCAGCCCGGGGAGTTTACCTTGCGGGCTTTTTTAAATGGGCGGCTAGACTTGACTCAAGCGGAAAGCATTGCTGAACTCGTAGGCGCCCGATCGCCTGCTGCTGCTCGCGCCGCTGTGGCGGGATTGCAGGGCAAGTTAGCCCACCCGATCCGGTCTCTGCGTGCTAGATGTATTGATATTTTAGCAGAAATTGAAGCGAGAATCGATTTTGAGGAAGATTTACCGCCTTTAGATGAAGGTTTGATTAAATCTCAGTTGGAAGAAATAAACGCGGAAATTTCTGCTATTTTAGCTACGGCTGACCAAGGGGAACTGCTCCGCTCCGGGTTGAAAGTGGCCATTGTTGGTCGCCCGAATGTGGGCAAGTCCAGCTTACTTAATGCTTGGAGTCGCTGCGATCGAGCGATTGTGACTGACCTCCCTGGCACTACCCGAGATGTGGTGGAGTCTCAATTGGTAGTCAAAGGTATTCCGGTGCAAGTCCTAGACACCGCTGGTATTCGCCACACCGCCGATCGGGTGGAAACGATCGGGATTGAACGCTCTCTCCAAGCCGCCAAAGCTGCTGACTTGGTACTCCTCACCATCGACGCCAGCAGTGGCTGGACTTCGGAAGACCAAGAAATTTATCAGCAAGTCCAACAGCGTCCCCTCATCCTAGTTCTCAATAAAAGCGACTTGGTGCCAACCCTCCCTTTGATTCCTCCTGTGGCTGGTTCCCTCGGTTCCCCCCTCCCCGTAGTCGCCACCGCCGCCACCCACAACCAAGGTATCGAAGACCTAGAAACCGCCATTCTCGCCGCTGTCAATTCTGGAGACTTGCAAGCGGCGGACTTGGAATTAGCCATTAACCAGCGTCAAGCTGCCCAGTTAATTCGCGCCAAAACTTCTATCGAGCTGGTTTTGGGGACGATCGCCGATGCCAATCCCCTGGATTTCTGGACGATCGACCTGCGGGATGCCATTGGTGCCCTCGGCGAAATCACCGGCGAAGAAGTTACCGAGTCCATCCTCGATCGGATTTTCAGCCGCTTTTGCATCGGCAAATAAGGAGACGGGGAGACTAGGTTTGTAGTAGGGCTTTAGCCCATATTGCTCCCTATCACCCCGTCACCCCATCTTACCTATCCCCGTTGTTTGGCGTCAATATTCAAGTCAGCTACCAAACCATAGGTAGATACATACTCTTCCAGCTCGTGTAACTCCACCTTCCCACTCTTATCCCGATCGAGGATATTCATCAGATAGCCAGCTACATAGCTGCGGATCTCTTCTGAGCTGCGTTCTCCCACCGTCATATCTTCAATCATTCCCAGCAGCTCCTTAATCTCCCCTTCATCCAAAGCATTGCTGCCGTCTTCATCCAATTTATGGAACAGCTTTTTGATATCTTCTACCGCCATACGGGAAGAGCGCATGGTTTCGCGCAAGATGTCATTAGCAAAGGCACTGCCAAACAAGATCTGCTCGATGACAGGGATGCAGAAGAAACCCAATGCCCCCCAAAACCCGGCATACTTCAAAGCAGCCAAATTTGGGACATCAGTAATGCCGCTGAAAAGTGCCGCCCACAAGAAGAAATTAGGATTCACCAGCAAAATATAAGCATCGCGAGTTTCCGCATTGTTACCCAGCTTGCCTTGAGACAATACAGAAGTTAACACGCCAAACAGTCGCATCATCACAAAAATCATTATCGCTACAGCAAGCTGCTGCAAGCAAGCCAACGATCGCTGGGGTTCTGGCTGGATAAATAAATCGGCAATCAAAGTGTGGGGCGCGAACTGAAAACCAGTTACTGCCGCCATCAACACTACAGCAAAGACACCGATAAACTTCCATTCTTTACTATGGCGGTTGGAATCAACCGGAGATTTACCCCGCCACAACTGCGCCAGAGTTCCCGGTATGGCCAAACCGGCAATCAAAATCACATAGAAAAAGTTCAGCCCAGCCACATTAATCGGTAATTTAACCAGCGCCAATGTGCCCACCAGAGCAATAGGAGCAATCACCGATAATGTCCGAGACAACACCGCCGCCGGATAAACATTACCACCCCAAAGTAGCGATAAAACTGGGGAAGTCAGGGCAGGGGGCACCATCCAAAACAGCACCCATAAAACCTTGTACAGGTCGCCGGGACTTTGATAAACCATCCCTGAGAATATCAAGAATAACCCCACTAACCATCGCAGTCCCATCCAGCCATACACCAAATATGTCACATTTGATGATACTTTTCGGGAACTGGCAGCAAAGTCAATATCCAGGTAGGTATAAAAGGTAGAGACTGCCAAGCAACCCACAATTACCGCCACAAACAGATTAGAAGGAATGCCGCTGGCAGAATTGGTGATGACTCGGAACAATGCGCCTAGGAAAAAGGCAATAGCATTGAACACAATCCCCCACAGGATGGCCTGGTCATTGATTTTTTGCCGCTGGGCAGCAAAGCCGCTCGATTCCTGGTTGCGAAAATTAATCAGGTCTTCACTACTAAGCGCTTTGCCGTTGGGCAGTTTCAAGTGATGATACGCAGTGGGGGGCAAGTTGCTCAAATAAACCGCTAATGGCTCCAATACATATTGATGGCAAACCACTAACACGTTTTCTCCCCGCTCCAAATGGGGGACAACCCGCTCGGTGTAGAAATTGGCGGCGCGGTTGTAAACCTGAGAAATCCTTTCTCCCGCCGGTGGCGCCTCGTTGTGGGAATGAAGCATTTCCTCAAACCCTTCATAACCGAGCGCTAGGCGCAGGAGATTTAGGTTACGACCAGCAAAAATGCCGAAAGAGCGTTCGCTGATGCGGTGGTCGATTTGAACCGGAATATCCGGGGATTTCCGCGCCTGACTCACATCGAGGGCGATTTCGCAGGTTTGTCGCGCACGGCGCATATGCGAGACATATACAGCGTCAAATTTGATACCTTTTTTCTGAATGTCCAAACCAGCGCGGCGTGCCTGCAACTTGCCAAATGCCGTCAGCCCCACATCGAGGACTCCGGCAAAAATGTTGCGCTCGTTACTGCTGCTTTCCCCGTGGCGCACGAAGTAAACTTGCCCGGTGAGGGGTTTGGCTGGTGCTACGCGCTCAGATGCTCCTGAAGGAGTGGTGATGGAGTTGCCTGTTGTTTCCATACCCAAGTGTGTTTCAAAATTATTTGAGATTTTGTGGAAAATCTGGAAGCCAAAAAGGGATTAATTTGTTGCAATGGATAACCACAGATCCTGGATTTAACCTCGTCGTGATGTGGGGAACATCTGGTGACGGGCTGGCGTCAAGCAGCTTTTTGCTTTTCTCGCCTGAGCCAGGAGGGCTGGAAATTATCGCTAAAATCTCCCAAAGTCAGGATATCATCCTTCGGCATAAAAATATGACTTTTGTCCAAAATCTATCCCCCTGCTGAGCATCCCAGCGATAGAGGGGGCATTTCAACATTATTTATTAACCCCCAATCTTGAAGATGCTTTGCCCCTACCAATAAATCCCAATCACGCCGTGCCCCCAGGTAAAAGATTCTCCATAAGACAGAAACCGGGTTTCTTCAATAATTCTCGGTTATGATGCAGAGGTTATCGCAGAAACCCGGTTTCTCAGGGACGCCTACAACCGCCGAAACTCCGCCAACGCCGCCGCCTTCACATCCTCATCCACAATCGGAAAAGTCCCCAAAATATGGCTAAACTCCGATTCCGTCAAACCATACAAATGGGCAATCATTCCATCTAATTCTGCCCGCAACTTTGCCCGCGACGCCGCATCCGTCACCCCATTTTTATGGGAACCGATACCCACCGACTTCGCCAAATCATCAAACTCCGGTGTCGTGCAAATCAGTTTCGCCGCTCTGGACACGATATCAGCGAAATATTCATCACCTGCACTCAGTCGGGGGACAGTTAACTGATACACCATAAACATAGAAATAGTAG
>Ga0209172_10005470_pt1 | contig 15409 bp, 13 predicted proteins | sample LarsenN4metaG_FD_184113 | JGI IMG/M metagenome (GOLD analysis project Ga0209172, IMG submission 184113) | Hot spring sediment bacterial and archeal communities from British Columbia, Canada, to study Microbial Dark Matter (Phase II) - Larsen... ... | reverse complement strand
CCTTGTTGGGCCAAACCCGCAGCCAGTTACGCAGCACCCAGAGACGCCCCGAGTTGCTTCAATCCTTCTGGAAACAAACAGGCCTGGCTTGGCCTTAGATTGTTAACAGGCTATGCGAAGCTCAGTAGGGCCCCAACGGGGACAGCTCCGAAGGCTTTCGCGAGCTGTCCCCATTCAAGTCCCCCTGCACTCCTGCGGGAGGCCAGGGCTTTGGGCGCGGTGGAGGGCGACGATGCCGAAGGTGGGACGGGTCCAGGTGATGGCTTGAAAGCCGGCTGCTTCCAATTCTGCGCCTATGGCGTGGACCTCGGGGAAGGCTTCAATGGAGCAGGAAAGGTATTCGTAGGCAGCCCGGTCACGGCAAAACCACTTGGCGGCCGTGGGCAGGATGTATTTCAAATAAAGGTAGTAGAAGGGACGGAAGAGCCGGAAGGGCTGGGAGAATTCCAGGATGTGCAGACTGCCCCCGGAACGGAGGACCCGGCAGATTTCCCCCAGGGCGCGGGGACGGTCCTCGAAATTGCGGTAGCCAAAGGCGATGGTGACGGCATCAAAGGAAGCGTCCGGGAACGGCAGAGCCAGGGCGTCGGCCACGGCGGTTTTTTGCACGCCTTTGGCCCGGGCGCGTTCCAGCATGGGCTCACAGAAATCGCCCCCCGTGGCATCAAACCCGGCGCGCTGAAGGAGGAGGGTGACATCTCCCGTGCCGCAGGCCAGGTCGAGAATTTGAAATTTGAAATTTGAAATTTGAGATCGCCGCGCAGCGGCTTGCACGGAGCGAAGCAGCAGGTGGCGCCACCAGTAGTCCACGCCGCCGGAGAGGAGGTGGTTGAGGCGGTCGTAGGGACCGGCAATCCGGGCAAACATGGCACGGACGGCCTCGCTCTGGGGTTGGCCGTTCATTGGGCGGCGGGAAGGCAGTCGCGCGACCAGCGCGCTCCGACGACGGTGTTACGCGGACTTCGACCCCACGGGCTTGTCCGCAGCGGCGGACTGGGGGGTGAAGACAAGAGTTCCGTCCTTGAGGTCGATGGCCACGGTATCGCCTTCTTTGATCGCCCCGCGGATGATTTCTTCGGCCAGGGGGTCCTCGATGTAGCGCTCGATGGCCCGCTTGAGCGGACGGGCGCCGTATTGCGGGTCGTAGCCTTTTTCGATGAGGAACTCCATGGCCGGCTTGGCCATCTGGAGGACAATCTTGCGCTCCTTGAGGCGCTCGCCGACTTTTTTGACTTCCAGCTCGACGATTTTGGTGAGGTTCTCCCGGGTGAGGGAGTGGAAGACGATGATGTCGGTGAGGCGGTTGAGGAACTCGGGCTTGAAGACTTTTTTCGATTCCGCGAGGAGCTTTTCTTTGATGGCCTCGTAGTCGGCGGCGTCGGGATCGGCGGTGCCGAAGCCCATGACGTTGCTCTTCTTGACCAGCTCGGCGCCGACGTTGGAGGTCATGATGATGATGGTGTTGCGGAAATCGACTTTGCGGCCGAGGGAGTCGGTGACGTGGCCGTCCTCGAGAATCTGGAGCATGATGTTCCAGACATCGGGGTGGGCTTTTTCGATTTCGTCAAAGAGGACGACGCAGTAGGGACGGCGGCGGACTTTCTCGGTGAGCTGGCCGCCTTCCTCGTAGCCGACGTAGCCGGGAGGCGAGCCGACCAGGCGGGAGACGTTGAATTTCTCCATGTATTCGGACATGTCGAGCTGGATGAGGGCATCGGCCTCGCCGAAGACGTGCTCGGCAAGCTGTTTGGCGAGGTGGGTTTTGCCAACGCCGGTAGGGCCGAGGAAGATGAAGGAGCCGATGGGGCGCTTGGGGTCTTTCAGGTCGGCGCGGGAACGGCGGAGGGCTTTGGCGAGGGCGACAACGGCCTCGTCCTGGCCGATGACTTTGCCCTGGAGTTCATCGCCGATGCTGAGGAGGCGGGCGGTTTCCTTGGCCTCCAGGCGGGTGAGCGGGATGCCGGTGGTCTTGGAGACGACGGTGTAGATGTCGTCCTCGGACACTTCGACTTCCATTTCATCGCGCTTCTTGCGCCAGTCCGCCATGGTTTGTTCGAGTTGGAGGCGGGCCTCTTTTTCCTTGTCGCGGAGGGCGGCGGCTTTCTCGAAATCCTGGTCTTTGATGGCGGATTCTTTGTCGTTCTTGATTTTGTCGATGGAGGCTTCCATGTCCTTGAGGTCGGGAGGGAGCATGGAGGCGGAGATGCGGGCGCGGGCGCCGGCCTCGTCCATGATGTCGATGGCTTTGTCGGGAAGGAAGCGGGCGGTGATGTAGCGCTCGGAGAGCTTGACGGCGGCTTCGACCGCGGGGTCGCTGATCTTGGCGCGGTGGTGCTGCTCGTATTTGGGGCGGAGGCCCTTGAGAATCTGGATGGCCTCATCGACGCTGGGGGCATCGACCTTGACGGACTGGAAGCGGCGCTCGAGGGCGGAGTCTTTTTCGATGTGCTTGCGGTATTCGTTCAGGGTGGTGGCGCCGACGCACTGGAGTTCGCCGCGGGAGAGGGCGGGCTTGATGATGTTGGAGGCGTCCATGGCGCCCTCGGCGGAACCGGCGCCGACGATGGTGTGGAGTTCGTCGATGAAGAGGATGATGTTCTTGGACTTGCGGATTTCCTCCATGACCGCCTTGATGCGCTCTTCGAATTGGCCGCGGTACTTGGTCCCGGCGACCATGAGGGCGAGGTCGAGGGTGACGACTTTTTTATCCCGGAGGAGTTCGGGGACGTTGCCGGCGATGATTTCCTGGGCGAGGCCTTCGACGATGGCGGTCTTGCCGACGCCGGCTTCGCCGATGAGCACGGGGTTGTTCTTGGTGCGGCGGCAGAGAATCTGGATGACGCGCTCGATTTCGTTTTTCCGCCCGATGACGGGGTCGAGTTCGCCTTTGGAGGCCATCTCGGTGAGGTCGCGCCCGAAGGCTTTGAGGGCGGGGGTTTTGACGTCTTTGCGTCCGCTGCCCTGGGACTGGCCGCCGCCCTGGCCCTCGGAGGCCGCCTCGGAGGAACCGTCGTCTTCCTGGTCGGCGGAGCCTTCGAAGTTGGGGTCGAGTTCCTTGAGCACCTCGTTGCGGGCGCGCTCGAGGTCGATATCGAGGGACTTGAGCACGCGGGCGGCCACGCCGTCGCCTTCACGGAGGAGGCCAAGGAGGATGTGCTCGGTGCCGACGTAGGAGTGGTGGAGGGCTTTGGCTTCCTTGCCGGCGAGGGCGAGGACTTTTTTGACGCGGGGGGTGTAGGGGATGTTGCCGGAGATTTTGGTGTCCGGGCCGGAGCCGACCTGTTTTTCGACTTCCATGCGGACGGTTTCGAGGTCGAGGCCCATTTTTTGGAGGACATTGACGGCAACGCCCTGGCCGAGCTTGATGAGGCCGAGGAGGAGGTGTTCGGTGCCGACGTAGTTGTGGTTGAAGCGGTCGGCCTCCTTGCGGGCGAGGGCGAGGACTTGCTGGGCGCGGGGGGTGAAGTTGTTCATGGGAGCCTCGGTCGGGTCAGGAAAGTTTCAATTTTTTGATGTTGGGGGAAGGCACGCCTTTCAATTTTTCCCGGAGGAGATCGGCGCGGACGGCATCGCGCTCCTCGGCACCCAGCTTGCGGGCGGCTTCCTTTTGGAGGTGGGCCGGCTGGGTGTGGATGAAGAGGTCATCGAGCTTGGCTTTCAAAGTAGGAGGGAGGACCCCCAAGTCCACCCCCAAAATGAGGAGGGAGAGCAGGTTCAGGGCCTCTTTGGAGGAAATCGAGTAGGCGTGCTGGACCACGCCGAAGGCGCGCCCGAGCTGGTCGGCCACCATGCGGCCTTTGTCCTGGACGAGTTTTTTCCGGGCATTCCACTCGTGGTCGATGATCTGGTCGATGACCTTGTGGAGGCGCTTGAGGATGTCTTCCTCGCTTTCGCCCAGGGTCATTTGGTTGGAAATTTGAAAGAGGTTCCCAAGGGCCTCGGTGCCCTCCCCGTAGAGGCCGCGGACCGCCAGGCCGATCTGGTTGACGGATTTGATGACCTGGTTGACCTGGTCGCTGAGGACCAGGCCGGGCAGGTGGAGCATGACGGAGGCGCGCATGCCGGTGCCGACGTTGGTGGGACAGGCGGTGAGGTAGCCGAGGGCGGGGGAAAAGGCAAAAGGGAGGCGCTTCTCCAGGTCGGTATCCACACCGTCCACAGTGGCCCAGGCGCGGGCGAGGTCGTAGCCGGTGATGATGGCCTGGAGGCGGAGGTGGTCCTCCTCATTGATCATGATGCTGACGGTCTGGTCGGCGTTGATGGTGAGGCCGGAGCCGGCGTTTTTGGCGGCGTGCTCGCGGCTGATGAGGTGCTGCTCGACGAGGACCTGCTTTTCCAGGGGGGAGAATGCATCCATGGACTGGTCCACGGAGGGGGATTTCATGAGCGGGAGGGTGCGGACGGCGGGCTGGATTTCACCCAGGACTTTCTCGCGGTCGGATTTTTTGAGCCAGCCGGGGAAGGGGCGTTCACGCAGGTTGCGGGCGAGGCGGACACGGCTGCTCATGACGATCCCGTGGCCGGGCGTCTCATCGGTGGCTTTGGCAGAAGAGGCCATGGATTCAGAATACGCGGCACGGAGGGAAATTGCAACGGGCGCGGCAGCGGAAAATAGGCTTCAAAGCGGAGCGGAGGCAGGCCATGCTGCGGGGATGGTTTACCAGCGCCTCAGTGCCTACCGGGTGCCGATCAACGTCTCGATCCTGGACGGGACAGCGGAAAAAATCCTCCAAGAGGGAAAAAATGTGGAAGCGCTGCTGGACGCGCTGGGCTGGGGCAACGAGCACGCGGACTTCGTCAAAGCCGGCCAGGCCCCGGTGAAAGACCACAAGAAGCTGCCGCAGATGATCAAGGACAACGTGGTGCGCAAGCAGATCAAGCTGGAGCGCATCGAGCGCGGCTATCCCACCCTGGTTTCCCCGCGCACCGGACTGAAAGGGTGGGTGCAGAAAAAATTCCGTGACCCCAAGGAGCAGAAGCTGCCGATCACTTTGGACATCCTCAGCTGGCTGCGGGGACTGCCCCGGCTCCAGCTGCTGGTGGCGATTCATGACGGCATCCTCGGCCAGGTGTCCTCGGCCGAACCGCGGCGCGTGGGCCACGACCACCAGATGAATGAGTTTGTCAACCCGGTGGCCGAAATGATCCGGGACCATGACACCGCCCGCATCGAGCGCCTGCGTCACGCATTGGCGTCCCCCCTGCACTCGATTCCCGCGGCCACGGTGATCGATGACCTCGCCGGCTATGTGATTTCCTACGACCGCAACCACGGCGTGGCTTATTACTACGGGGCCTGAAGCGGGCCTGGCCGCAGGGCGGCGCGTTCAGCGCCGGTATTTGGCCGACTGTTCATCCGCGTGGTAGGAACTGCGGACCAGCGGGCCACTCTCACAAACGCCAAAGCCGAGATCAAGGGCGCGGGACTTCCAGCGGGCGAATTCTTCCGGGGTGACCCACCGGTCCACTGGCAGGTGCCGGGGAGAAGGCCGGAGGTATTGGCCGAGGGTGAGGATGTCCACCTGGATGGCGGCCAGATCGCGCAGCGTGGCATCGATTTCTTCCTCCCATTCACCGATGCCGAGCATGATGGAGCACTTGGTGGTGAAGCCGCGGTGCTTGGCCCGGCGGAGGAGTTCCAGCGTGCGCTCGTATTTCGCCTGGGGCCGGACCTGTTTATGGAGCCGGGGAACGGTCTCGACGTTGTGGTTGAGGATATCGGGCTTGGCATCCAGGACGGTGTCCAAATCCTGCCAATGGCCCTTGAAGTCGGGGATGAGCACCTCGATGGCGGTCTGGGGATTGAGGTGGCGGACGGCCCGGATGGTGCGGGCCCAAATTTCCGCACCGCCATCGGAGAGGTCGTCACGTGCCACCGAGGTGATGACCGCGTGGCGGAGCTTCATGGTTTTGACCGCCTCGGCGACGCGGGCGGGTTCCGCCCAGTCTGTGGTGGGCGGGCGTCCGGTATCCACCGCGCAGAACCCGCAGGACCGGGTACAGGTATTGCCCAGGATCATGATCGTGGCCGTGCCGCGGGACCAGCATTCCCCCAGATTCGGGCACTGGGCGCTTTGGCAGACGGTGTGGAGGTGGTTGTCCTGGACGAGCTGTTTGACCTCCTGATAGGCAGGACCGCCGGGGACTTTGGCGCGCAGCCAGGAAGGCTTGCGGAGCGAGGGGGCTGCGGCTTGCATGGACAAGTGGAAAAGCTATCACTGCTGGGGGCCTTTGGCCAAGGGGGATTTTCCAGCGGGGAGATGGGTTGACTTGGCCTCCGCGGTTGCTACTGTCCTCGCCTTCATTCATACGAAAGACCTCTCATGCAACCGACCTACCGCCCGTCTAAGCGCACCCGGAAACGCCAGTTCGGCTTCCTGGCGAAAACCCGCACCAAGAACGGCCGTGCCACCCTGGCCCGGCGCCGCAAGGCCGGACGCAAACGCCTGCTGCCCAAGGGCGTGGAGCGCAAATTTGCCCGCCACACCCAGTCTTAAGCTTCCCCGCCGCGCCCTCCTTCGCCGGCGCCCGGACTTCGAAACGATCCGCGAAAGCGGAACCCGCGTGGTGCGGGCCTCAGTGGTGTGCAATTTCCTGCTCCGTGAGGGGCATCCTGCCCAGGCTGGATTCGTGGTGGGCCGTGGCTGCGGCGGTGCGGTGGTGCGCAACCGGATCAAACGCCGCATGCGCGAGATTTACCGCCAATTTCTGGCCCCTGGAGCCAAAGCGGGGTTGCAAACCGTGTGGATCGCCCGGCAGAATGCCGCGCGCGTTGCCTATGCCGAATTGAAGCGGGAAATGCTGGCACTGGCCGCCAAGGCCGGCTGGCCGGACCCCGGTTCTCCGCAGGGGGAGCCCGCCCACCCGAATGCCTGACTAGGAGAAATTTTCATGGACCGAACCAGTTGGATAGCTGTCATCATTTGCTTCATTCTGCTCCTGGCCTATGGCCCGGTGGTCAACCACCTTTACCCACCCCAGCCGCGCCCGGCCCAGCCCGCCACGGCCACCCTGCCCCCGTCCGCGGAACCTCTCCCGACACCCGGCAATGGCACCCCGGCAGTGCCCGCGCCACCTGCTAGCCAGCCCGAGATCGCCTCCGCGCCAGGGGATTTCACCCCGGACTTGCCGCCTGAACAAGTGGCCGTCCTGGAAAACAGCCTTTTCGCCGTCACCCTCACCACCCATGGCGGCGCGGTCAAAGAAGTCACCCTCAAGCAGCACCAGGCCGAGAATGGCAAGCCCGTGGTGCTCAACAGCGCCTCCAGCCAGCCCCTGCTCAACCTCAGCGGCTGGGGCGGACCCGGCAGCCTCCAGGCCTACACCCTCGAATCCAGCACCCCCGCCTCCGCCACCTTCACCCGCGTCCTGCGCCCCGGCCTCTCCCTCAGCCGCACTTACACCCTGGGAGATAACTATCAAATCCGCCTTTCCCAGACCGTCTTCAACACCGGAACCTCGCCGGAAGCACTCCCGGCCTACGACCTCCACCTGGGCACGGCGGCCTCGGTGTATTTCACCCCCGGCGAGCGCCCGTATGTGGGCCTTTCCTGGTTCACCCAGGACCGGGACTACATCAAGCACAAGCTGCCCGAGTTCGACGGTTTCCGCCCGCTGGGCATCCCCTTCAGTTCCGGCAAATCCATCCTGCAAAGCAAGGAAGGCGTGGAGCTGCGCTGGGCGGCCGTGAAAAGCCAGTTCTTCGCCGTCGTTGTCGCCTGCGAGGGCTTCAATGCCAGCGGCGTCAAAGGGGTGCGCCGCGAGCTGCCCGCCTTCCGCCCCAAAAATGAACCCATTCCCGACGGCATCGAGGCCGCGCTGGCCGTTCCCGGCGTGGCCGTGGGACCCGCTTCCTCTTACCAACAGCAATTCCTGGTCTATGCCGGCCCGAAAGAAGACCACCGCCTCCGCCCCCTGCCCGACCAAATCGACCACGTGATGGAATTCGGCTGGATGGGGCCGGTCAGCCGCCCTCTGCTCATGTTCATGAACGTCGTCCACAATTGGACCGGCAATTACGGCCTTTCCATCATTCTCCTCACCATCGTGGTCAAGGGCGTGCTTTGGTGGCCCCAGGGCGCCGCCAACCGGAGCATGAAGCGCATGGCCGCGGTCGGCCCCCTCATGAAGGAGATGCAGGAGAAATACAAGGACGACCCCAAGAAGCTCAACGAAAAGATGCTCGATATCTACCGGGATTACGGGGTCAACCCCGTGGGCGGCTGCCTGCCCATGCTCATCCAGCTCCCCGTGTTCCTGGGATTCTACTACATGCTGCTCAGCGCCATTGAGCTGCGGCACGCCGGCTTCCTCTGGGTGGCGGACCTCTCCCAGCCTGACACCATCTGGCGCCTGCCCATCCCCGGGTTGGAATTCCCGGTCAATCCCATGCCGCTGATCATGGCGGCTACCATGTATTGGAGCATGCAGTCCACACCCCAGCCGGCCGGCGTGGACAATCCGGCCTACAAGATCATGAAGTTCATGCCCTTGATCTTCCTGCTGTTTTGCTACAACTTTTCCTCGGCCCTTTCGCTTTACTGGACCGTGCAAAACCTCCTTTCCATCGTGCAGATCAAAGTCAACAACCTGACCCCGGCCCCGACCCTTGAAGAACTCAAGGCCGAGGCCCAGCGCAAGCGCAAGCAGCGCAAAGCCGGCCCCTGGAACCGCACCTGATCCCGCCATGCACGCCTCCCCTCGCGAAACCCTCGAACTCATGCTCGGCCACCTCGGCCTGAGCTTCGAGATTCTGGAGGAGGACCGCCCCGCCGGAAAAACCCTCCACATCCGCACCCCGGACCCCGGACGCCTCATCGGACGCAACGGCCGCGTCCTGGATGACCTCCAATACCTCCTCAACCGCATCCTCACCCGCGAAGAGGACGCCGCCCACCGCGTCATCGTGGATGTGGAAAACTACCGCCAGCAGCAAGTCGATCTCATGCTGGAAAAAGTCAAGGCCGCCGCCGAGTCCGTCCGCGGCGGAGGACCGGAAGTGGAGCTGGAACCGATGAATTCCTTCGAGCGCCGCCTGGTTCACAACCTCTTCAAAGACGATCCGGACATCCAGTCCGCCAGCCCCGCCGATGCCAGCCGGCTCAAGCGCATCACCCTGCGCCGCCGGGCCAGCGCCTGAACCTCCCATGAATGGCCCGGGTGCGCCAGGGGAAGGAAGAAGCCGCGGCCACGGCCCCTTCTCCCCACTCTCCCTGGGCCTGGGCGCGCTGGGCACCCTGCTGCTCGCCGCACTCACCACCACCGCCATCCTCCATTGGGGGGGCGCCTACCCGCACGTCGGCGCCCAGCTCCAGCTGGGCGCCTCTCTCCTCTGGGTCCTGCTGGCGGGCGCCCTCGCCCTGCACCTGGCCGCCCGGCGCCCGGGGCCCGACACGGTGGATGCCTTTGTCTTCCTCTTTCTGCTCTACGCGGGCTGGACCTACACCCGCACCCCGGTGGAATACTCCGCCCGCCTCGAATGGTGCTGGATTCTGGCCTACGCGGCCACCTTTTGGTTCGTCCGCTACGGCCTGCCCTCGCGCCACTGGGCCTTCGGCCTGATCGGCGTGGTCATCCTCGCGGCCCTGGCCTCCTGCATCTACGCCTTCATCCACCGCGAGAACCCGGTCCACCTGATCTGGGGCCTGCCCCGGCCCAACTATGGCGCACGGGTCTCGGGCACCTTCGGCTGCCCCAACCACTTTGCCAACCTCATGGTCATGGCCGCGCTCTCCTGCATCTTCCTTGGCGCTTATTCCCGCTTCGCCTGGCCGCTGCGCATCTTTCTATTCTATCTGGCCGCGGTGCTCACCGCCGGACTCTTCCTCTCGGTCTCCCGCGGTGGCTACATCGCCTGGCTGGCCGGCATGCTCGTCGTCGCCTGGGTCCTCTTCCGTGTTCCCGGCATCCGCTGGTGGTGGAAAGCCGCCGTTTCCCTCCTCGTGGCGGGAGGCACCGTCATGGTCGTGATCAAGAACCCCTTCGTCATGGACCGGCTGGACAAGATGATGGAAGGCGATGTCCGCCTCAAGCTCGCCCAGCTTTCCATCCAATACTGGAAAGAAGCCCCCGTCTGGGGCCACGGCGCCGGCGCCTACGACTACGTCTATTTGCGCGATCATGGGCCGGAGATGCACACCCGCGCCATCTACGCCCATTGTGATTACCTCAACACCCTGGTGGATTACGGAGCCGTTGGCCTGGCCTTGGTCCTCCTCTTTCTGCTTGCCGTGGCCGTCAAGCTGATCCTCAGGAGCCGCAAAGGACCCCACGAACGCGAAACCCTCCTCCTGCGACTCGGCTGGGCTGCGCTTGCCGCCATGGCCGTCCATTCCGTATTCGATTTCAGCCTCCACATTCCGGCCTGCTCCCTGGCTTTCTTCATCGTCCTCGGTGCCTCCCTCATGCGCACCCCCCGCGAAGAGCGCGTCCTCCCTCCCGGCCCTCCCGCCTGGGCCGCCCGCTCCGGCTGGGCCGCTTTCCTGGCCGTCTGCCTGGCCTCCGCCGCCCTTCTCGCCTCCACCGCCTGGAAAACCCACCAGGGCCAGCGTTTGGGCCAGCTGGCCGAAGCTCAATTCCGCAGCCTGGACACCGCCGCCCTCGATGCCGCCGGGGACCGCCTCTGGGCCGCCGACCCCGGAGCCTACCCGCTCCTCACCCGCTTTGGCGATGCCTTGCGCATCAAAGCGGCCGAAGCCGCCGCCGACCTGGAATCATCCCCTCCGGAGTCACGGACCGCCTTGCTGCAAGCGCGAGAAGAAGCCGGACGGCTTTCCCTAAAATTCTACCAGCGTGCCCACCGCGCCGCACCGCTCGATGACACCCTTCTGGTCAAACAAGCCATGACCCTGGACGTCCTTCAGCGCTTCCCTGAAGCCTACCTGGCCTACGCCCAGGCCATTGAATACCGCCCCCACAACCGCTTCTTCCGCTACAACCTCGGCATCCACCTGATGGAAACCGGCCAGATCGAAGCCGCCATGGAACAGCTCGAAATCGCCGCGAAACTGAAGGTCGATTCCCGCGAAGACCCCGCCCTGAGCCGCAGCGCCCGCTCGCTCCTGCAATACCTGCAAAACCTCCAAAAGCAGTGATGCCAAATCTTGCTGAGCAAGCACGAACTGCCCCTGTTCAGCCCGATTTTTCCCGAACGCCTTGGCCTGGGAATCCGATGGCCGCCCCAGAGCACCCAACGCGCTCATTCGAATGGACTTGGCGTAAGCTGCAATGGCCGCACTGCGGCGGGTAAACGTTGCCTCCTGGGTCCTTGGTTCGCTCCGCATCTGGTGAGCCGGATTTGATGCGCAAGCCCTGTAAAATGAAGAAGGCGCGCCCCTGGGGCGCGCCTTCTTCCGCTTCGCCACAGCATCAGTCGTTGATCTCGACGACGGAAGCGCCGCTGGCAACGGACGTATCCATTTTGCCATCCGGACGCGTCAGATGGATTCGGAAGGTGCGCGGGCCATCGATTGTGGTGTTCCGCGGAATGGAAATGGGAACAATCGCGCGGCGCTGCCCGGAGAGGAAGAGCACCCGCACGCCCTGGACTGTGTAATCCACCCCCTTGCGGGCCGTGATGTCCTCCGTGTGGTAATGGACATAACCAGCCTTATCGGCCGAACCAATCCGTTCGATGACAAAATTCGCAGTCAACTGGCCTTCGAAGACGGTGTAACCGGCGGATTCCACCCGCGCCAAAATGCTGTCATTGGCCGGAATCGTCACCACGCACTGCCCCGGATCAAGCACCACCGCTTTTTCCTCGTCCAGCGGCCCGCCCCCCGTGGGATTGGAGAGGACGATGGCAAACGTCTCGGCCGGTTCTTCATCATCCTCATTGATAATCGGCACCTCGATCGTCTTGCTGGTTTCCCCGGAAGTGAAGGTCAGCGTCCCGGACGATCCGGTATAGTCCGCGCCATCGGTGGCCGTGAGCGGAATGATGTTGTAATCGACCGTCACCTCCGCAGTGACCAGTCCGCTGCGTCCGACGTTGACCTTCAGCGTCCCGGTCGTTTCCGGCGCAGAAACGGCGCTGGGAATGGAAATTTCCGGGCGCTCCACCAGGGGATTCGCACTGCCGCGCACGCGGATGCTGGCACTGTTGAGTGTGCCCTGATCCGCACCAAAAACATCGGCCACAGACAGCTGCCAGGTGCCAAGCATATCCTCCCCCCAAAAATGGTTGGTGGTGAACGTCCACTCCAGGTCGTCTGAATTGTCCGGCAAGCGGCGGCGCCCCAGCATGACCTGCTTTCCAGAAGGCGAGGTCAGAACCCATTCCAAATCACCATTCCAAGTGTGGGTGACATCGACAGAGACCTCGACCGACTCAACCCGCAGGTTGTCCCGTTCGTCACTGAAGGTAACAGTGGAAACGACCGGCGGACGGTCGCTCCGCAGAAATGTCTCGCTCGGCAGCGTGAAGACAGCGGACCGAGTCAGCTCCGGCCTGAGATTGGTCCAGGTTCGGGCCAGGCTGGCGGCCGCGAATGCGTTGACCAATCCAGCGCCGTATTTTTCGCTGAACTTGAAGCCCGCCCCATTGGTTGCCCAGGTGCTGTCCGAGGGGTCATTCTGCGTGGCTGTGCGGATGAGGATTTCCTTCACATCCCGCCAGCCCAGGTCGGGATTGGCCTCGAGCATCAGCGCAACCGCGCCCGCGACAATCGGAGTGGCGGCCGAGGTCCCGTTGAAGGTGGTGGTGTAGTTGCCGGGATCATAACCCGGCGACCCGGTGCGGTCAGTGGTGACACTGGCCAGCGTGCTGGGATTTCCCTGCGTCGGGGCACAAACCGTGATGTTCGGCCCCAATTCACTGTAGGATGCCTTTTTGCCGTCCGCCCCGATGGCTGCGACGGCGATGACAAAAGGATTGGTGACGAAGCCATTGTACCCGTTGTAGTCGCTGCTTTGGTCGTCATTGCCTCCCGCGAAGAGAAAGATGGTTCCTTTGCCCCCGCGTCCTAACGTGATGCGCGACTGGATTTCCCCGGCAGTCAAAACGCCAGGGCCGGCGATCAGGTCGGTAGGATCCCAGCTGTTTGAAGAAATGTCGGCCGGAGCCCAGCCCAGTGCATTTTCGATCATGCTGTCTGCAATCGATCCAAAAGGGCCGTCGAAAATGCGGACGCCGAGCAGCGTGGCCCCGGGAGCCGCACCGGCCACGCCCAGGCTGTTGTTGAAAGCAGCCAGCGCCAAACCCGCGCACGCGGTTCCGTGGTTTTCCCCGTCATTGACCGGAGAGGGGTCGTTGTCCCCGCTCAAACTGTCACGATGCAAGTTGCTGGAAACGGGCGGGGCATTTGCATCCAAGTCCTCGTGGGCCAGATCGATTCCTGTATCCACAATGGCCAGGTTCAGCCCCACTCCTGTAAGTCCATCGCCCCAGGCCTGCTGGACGTTGACATTCGTCGAGGAGCTGTCCAGGAGATGCCATTGGCTGCTGAACAATGCATCGTTGGGTGTCAAGGAGGCGTAAACTTCCAGCCGCAGGGTCAAATCCAGTTCCAAAGTCCAGTCTCCGGCGGGCAGCTTGCCCTCTAAGTCCTTGGCCGCCGCCAAGGCTTCAAAGCCGGTGGGGAAGGCAAAGGACTGGACCTGAGGCAGATGGGGGCGGGAAGCCGTTCGGGCCTGCAGTGCGGACGAGAGAACGCCAGCAGCCAGCTCGGCCACACCCTCAGGACGGCGCAAATGCATCATTTCACCGACGAAAACCCGGTTCATGGTGGGGGCCAGCCGGGGCCTCCGTTCCGTCCGCGTTCTTGGCCCGGCTGCCGCCGGACTGCAGCAGCACGGGGGATATGCCGCGGACCAAGGCAGCCTGCCGCAGCATCGGGGTAACCGAGGTGTTCCAGCGGCGGGCGATCTCCGCCAAGTCCCGGGCCTCCAGACGGCGCGGGATTTGGTAAACCACATACGGATTCTGGATGGCGGCCACTTGGGTTCCCGGCGGACAGAGAGGCAGCAGGCTCTCTGCCTGCGCCCAGCTCGGCGTGCTCGAAAAGCGCAGGGCAAATTCATCCGTAGAGAGCGTGAATGCCTGCATCCGGCCCTGGTGGCTCAAGCGGATTTCACGGTCCCCGTAAAGCCGCTCCAGCAGCGGGGCAAAGGAGCGGTCTTCCCCCATGCGCTGCACCGCCTGCACCCATCCGGAAGCCGGGGCCGCACCCGCCGCGTGAATGGATAGGAAAAGCAGCGCAGCGGCCAGGGCTGGTGGGAGGCAGGGTATTTTCATAACATCTCCGATTCGGGTTAGTAGCATGCCCAACCCAACCCCCTAGGCAACGCCAAAAAGCAGCCCCCGTCCTGTTTTCCCAGACCCGGATTGGAACCCGTTCCACACCGCCAAGACCGGGAATCGCCCCCCGCCGTCCGCTCAAAAGTAATATTTCAGCCCGCCGGAAATGATGCCCTGGTGAAAATAGTCCGACTTGAACTCGTAATTCGCCTCTTCGGACTTCGGATCCACAATCACCACATGCTTGTATTCCCCGAAGACCGACCATTGGCTGGACAGGGAAAACTCCAGTCCCGCCAAGCCTTGCCCGGTGAAGCAGATGTCAAAATCATCGCCGGTGAATGTGGCGTTGGCTGGAAGCGAGACCACATCAATCCGCGTGCTGCTGTGCGTCAGGGTGAATCCCAAGCCCAGACCCACGTAGGGACGCAAGAACTTGTATTCCATGCGCCCGATCCCGTTGGCCATGAAAATGAAATTGTCGTTTTCGATCTCCCCGCGGACCGATGAACCTCCCGGCAGCCCCGCATCCACCTCGCCTGTGGCCCGGCTTTGATTGAAAGAGAATTCACCCTCCGCCACCGCGGAGAATTTCACTTCCTCGGCGCTCAATGGATCGGAAATCGGGAAAACCTGCCCCGCCTTGATGCTGGCGGAAATCCGGTTGTCCCAGTCATCGCGGAAGCGGAATTTGCCCAGGCCGGGCACCAGCGGATTCAAATCCACCGCAGCATTCTCGGTCCCATGCACCACGCTGACTCCCCCGGATACCGCCACATAGCGGCTTCCTTCCACCGGACGCGGTTCGATGGCCGCACGATAGCGGTAGGGCAGTTCATACTCCTTGTTGGCCGCCGGTGAAGGGGCGGGCGTTTGGGAGGCTTGGCCGAAAACTGGGGACGTGGCCAGCAGGGCCAGGCCTGCTAACAGGGAGGCGACTTTTTCCATAAGTTTGCGTATTACTGAGCTTCGTACAGGAAGTTAATGTTGGTACAAACCCTGCTGCAAGAGCAGGGCATGAAGATACAACAGACCAAGCGTCAGGAAAAGATGGAAAAGCGGCGGCTGGAAGGCTGTCAAATGTTGGAGCAGGGCTATCGTCAGGCCGAGGTGGCGAAAAGGCTCAAAGTGAGCCCGGCGGCGGTCAGCAAGTGGGAAAAGCGACGGCAA
>Ga0209172_10005467_pt1 | contig 15414 bp, 23 predicted proteins | sample LarsenN4metaG_FD_184113 | JGI IMG/M metagenome (GOLD analysis project Ga0209172, IMG submission 184113) | Hot spring sediment bacterial and archeal communities from British Columbia, Canada, to study Microbial Dark Matter (Phase II) - Larsen... ... | reverse complement strand
CTGGTTCGTCGACTACAACGAGCATGCGCCGCACTCGGCGCTGGGCTACCGGAGCCCGGCCGAGTACCGTCGCGAACAGGCGTCAACAGCGGACACCGGGTGTCTCACGAAATAGGGGTCAGAGCAGAGCGATTCTGAGAAGCCAGAACCCGCCGCGCACCAGCCAACGCGGCGGGTTTCCATGTTTCGGCGCCCCCGGACGCGGCCCTACCATCCGTCCAGCAGGCCGTCCACGCGCGCCCCTGCGTCGTCCTGTCCGGGGGCGTCAGGGCCGGGCGCGTCCAGCTCGTGCGGGCGGGGCGCGTCCTGATACCGCGCCCACGCCGGCGCGCCGCGCGGGCCGTACTTGAGCAGCGCGTCCACCGTCCGGGCGCAGGGCGCGAGCGGCCACTCGTCGTACCGCTGCAACGCGCCCCACGTGTTCTTCGCGCGCTCGCTCACGGGCAGGCCGCGCTCGAGCGCCAGCGCGAGCAGACGGGCGGGCGGAATCTCCTCGCGGTCCCTGCGCCGCGCCAGGATGCCCACCGCTTCGGTCGAGGCATTCTGGAACGCGAGGCGGGCATTCCACGAGCCGCTATGCGGGTCAAGTGCCCCCGGCGTCACATGCGTTGCCGGGTCGGACGGCAGGTTGACGGTGCGCTGAATGGGCATGGATCAGTCCCTTTCCCGGCCCGCTGCGTAGTACGCCACGACCAGCACGGCGACCAGCAACAGGGCCGCGACGTCGCCGTTGATCATGCTTCCTCGTCCTCGTAGCGCCGCTGTTGCAGCCACGTGCGCGCGTGCGGGATGTATTGCCGTTCGCCGCGCTCGTCCCACGCCCGGCACGAGCGGGCCAGGGCGCGGCAGATGGCGTCAAACTGCTCCTGCGTCCTTGGCCTGACGCGCTGCCAGACTAGACGGGCGGCGTGCTTTCCGACTTTGCGCGGGTAGTCGGACCAGAACAGGTCGAACGCCGCTTCCCATTCGGCGGCACTGACCTCTCCCGTCTCTTCTCCGTCCTTGACGACATGGAGCCGCGTTCGATCTGGTAGAGCCATCGTCTGTTCCTCCCGCGCCTGCGCTGCTCGTCAAGCGCGCGTTGGATCACCGCCTGCTGCAACTCCCTGAACGACAGGTTTGCGGGCACCACGACGACCCTGGGGCACTCGCTCCCCCACGGATGGTGATACCGGCAGAACGGGCACGCCGCTGCCAGCGGACGGCCGGGGTGCCGCTTCGCGTACACGATGGCGCGCCGCACGGCCTTGGGGAGCGTCGGGAAGCAGTCGGCCCACTTCCGATGCCTTACCCCGCACTCCAAACAGAACGCCCGGTCGGTTTTTCTCGCGCGCCTGGTTCGCGCGTCTGCCATAACGCTCATCGCGGCTCCATGCCTCGCATGCGCGCTGCCCCTCGAGGTGCGACGACAGCAACTGCATGAAGTGTTCCGCGAGCAGTGTAACACGCCACGCCCCGCCGGGCGTGCGGCGCGTGAAGGCCACGGGCAGCTCGCTTTCCGCTGCCGCGGCGAGCGCCTCGTCGAGTTTGCGGTCGGGCGCCGGGCGCGCGGACAGCTGGACCTGCACGCACAGCCCCGGCGTGCCCTTGAGGTCGCGCCCCTGCGAGTCCTGCGATTCCTCGCCGCTCGCCCGCCGCGCGGCCTCGGGGTAGATGGTCGCCAGCATCGCCGCCACCTCGCGCTCCCCGCGCGCCCCCTTTTCCCGCTGGCTGCGGCTCATCCCTCCCTCTGCCAGCGGCGGATGATGTCCAGCGGGGACTCGACCAGCCGGCGCGCCATCCGCTGCTCCGCGTGCTCGCGCTCCGGCCGCTTCCACGGCGGGTTGCTCATGTACGACTCCTTGGATCGCACCGTCTTGACGTAGGTGGCCGCGTGGTACTCGCGGCTCCTCTCACGCGCCCTGATTATCGCGCACGCCCGGCAGCGGATTCCATTCGGGGCCATCATCACCGTGGCGCGGCAGTCACGACAACGCTTCATCACTCGCGGCATGCGCTGTCAGTCCCCCCCCCTGTTCGCACGCAACTCGGCGTGCCTCGCGTTCATCCGCGCCGCTCCGCGCCTGCCGGAGCGAGCCATCGCTGCATTCACTATCGGGCGGCGCGACTCGCCGCGCTCGAGCACCACGGGCACGAGGCACGGTCGGGCGGCGCGACTCGCCGCGCTCGAGCACCACGGGCACGAGGCACGGGCGGCCCGCGCCGTGGCGATACCCGCACGCCTCGCACGCCGGTTCCATCGGCATGCTCGCCTCGATGGGCCGCCCGGCGCAGTCGCGCAGCGCGCTGTGCGAGTCCCCGCATGCCCCGCAAATGAGGCGCGTGTTCGTGCGGTTCCCGTCTCCCAGTCCGAATACGGTCAGCGGCGTTCTGCGCGCCTGGTCCCACATCTGGGCGCGCTCGCTCGGCAACTGTGCGCGCGGCATCAGGAATCCTTCTCCCACACGTATCCCTGCGCGACGTGGGCGCGTTGCTGCCCGCAATGGATACACTCCATGCGCTCCATTCGCGGTCGTTCCGGGTCTGGACGCCAAACCCAGTGATGCACACGAAACGGCTCCTTGCAGGTACGCGCGTAATGAACGATTACGGCCCCACCATCCTTCACCGTAGGCTCGCACCAGCAGTCTCTTCCATGCTCAGTGTCGTGTTGTTCCCACGTCGGATAGGCGTGGATCAGCAGCTTATCCATCACTCTCCCCCCCCCTCGCCCACACGGGGCACGAAAGATTCCCCGCCCGGTCCGCCACGCGCACCGCTATTGCGACCCACGCGCCGGCGGGCACGTCCATCGTGTCGCGCTGCCCCGGCACGCCAGCCTTGCGCCGCAGCTCGCGCCAGCGCGCCTGCTGGCGCACCACGGGCCACCAGCGCGGCCAGTCGTCGGTGGCGGTCAGCGAGTCCCACGCAGCGGCGCGCGGGACGCCCTGCAGGACGCACCAGAGCGTGTCCAGTTCGACGTTGGCCCCCGGCACGCACAGGCCGGGCGCGGCGGCCTCGTGCGTGGGGAGCGAGTAGGAGATGCGCGACGGCAGCGGGGCGAAATCAACGGAGTCGTGAACGACCACCGTGACCCGCAGGTTGGCATGCGCGGCGTCGAGGCTGTCCATGAGAGCAGCCCACTCTGCGGCCCATGGCGCGGCCTGCGGCGCGATGCCAAGTTCGCGCCCCGGCGCGCACCCCGCGAGCGCGAGGAGCGCCACGGCGGCGATTCGCTTCATGCGCCTCCCTCCACGAGCAGTGGCGCGTCAGACCGGATGCGGCGGCGCGCCATCTCGGCGTACTTCGGGTTGAGTTCGATGCCGACGAAATCGCGCCCGAGCCGGTGCGCGACGAGCCCCGTGGTCCCGGCGCCGGCGAACGGGTCGAGGATCGTGTCGCCCGGCCTGCTCCCCGCGAGGATGCAGCGGCGCGGCAGCTCCGGCGGGAAAGTGGCAAAGTGCGCCTCGTGGAACGGACTCGTCGGAATCGTCCACACGGAGCGGGCGTTGCGGGTGTCCCCTACGACGATAGTGCGCGGCGCACCATTCCCGATCGTAGTCCGGCGATCATTTACTTTGTCCCCGGCCCTGGAATTCTTCTTGGTGCCGTCGTATTCAAAGACGCGCCCGGGATGACTGGCAGGATCCGCAATCGCCTGCGCGTCGTAGTAGTACCGCGCCGACTTCGTGAGCAGGAACAGGTACTCGTGCGACTTCGTCGGCCGATCTATGATGGACTCCGGCATCGGATTCGTCTTCGACCAGATGATGTCCGAGCGCAGCCACCAACCCGCGGACTGCAAGGCGAACGCCACGCGCCACGGGATGCCGACGAGGTCTTTCGGTTTGAGGCCATGCCTAAAACGCTGGATCACGCTATAGGTCGCATACGAGTCGCCAAGGTTCAACCACAGCGTCCCGTTCTTCCGCAGCACTCGTCGCACTTCCCCGAACACTTCGACCATGCGCTCGACGTACTCCTGCGGAGTTGCTTCAAGCCCGAGCTGCTCCGCCACGCCATAGTCGCGCAGCCACCAATAGGGCGGCGATGTCACACAGGCTTGAATAGAATTAGACTCCATCCCCCGCAGGACGTCGAGAGCGTTCCCGACGACGATCTCGCATCGTGTCATGGCGCGCACCCCGCGAGCGCGAGGAGCGCGAGCAGCGCGGCGGCGCGGGTCATGGCTTCACTCCAAGCGACTCGGAGATTCTCGCCAGCACGAGCGGGTCGCGCTCCACCGGCGTGTGCATCCAGTCCGCCAGCCGGGTAGAACTTGTCGCCACCGAACAGCGCTAATCTCTTCATGTTCATGGCTCCCCCACGAGCGCCAGCAGTCGGCGCTCGAGTTCGGCGTTCTGCGTCTCCCGCTCTGCGGCCCACTCTGCGGCCCGCTCCGCGGCCAGTGCTGCGACCCGCGCTGCGGCCCACTCTGCGGCCCAGTCTGCGGCCAGCGTTGCGCCACACGCTACGCCCCACGCCGCAGCCAGATCGTCGTCAGTGGCCGCTCCGGCCAGCCATCGCAGTTTGGTGGCAATCGCGGTCCCGCGAGCGCGGATTCGCCGGGCGGCCGGCCGCTTCCTCGCGGTCCAGCGCGCGGGTGGCGCACCAGCAAGCGTACTCGTGCAGCGTGCGCGTGGCGTCCGTGTAGTCAGTCACGGTCAGCTTTCTCGTTGATGTCACGCAGGTGACGCGGGTCACTCGACGCCCCCTTCTCTCTTGACGAGCTCCACGAGCGCGTTGGACGCCAACGGCCCCGGCCTCGCCAGCATCGTGTCAGGGTCGCCGTCGTCAACTATGGCTACCCCGGTGAAGGGAGCGGACCACGGGAACCCGATGACCGACGGTGCGGCATTGCTCTTGGGCGGGATCGCCATGACCCACGCGCGGCGAACTCGGAACTCGGCGCGGGTCATGGCGCTTCCCTTCTGCGCTGCGCGGGTCATGCGACGCGAACTCCGCCGCGCTGTTCTGCGGCCTCGATTAGCCTGAAACCGTGACGCTCAACATGATCTCCAACGACCACGAACTTGAAATCGCGCAGGCCTAGAAGGCTCAGCTCGTCTGCCGCGTACCGGAATTCCCCCGGCCCAAGGTTGTGACGAACGGCCCAGTCCATAGCTTGATCGTGTCGCCCGGCGAGTACGACTATAAAGTTGGCGCGGGTCACGACTTTCAGGTCGCGCACCGCGTCAGCCGCGCAGTCCACGCCCCTGCGGAACTCCTCGGTGGCGTTGAGCGGCCCGCGTGCGTAGATGGCCACCCGCACGGCGGCCAGCGCGTCCTTGAGCGCCCGCCGCCGCTCCTCGCGGACCAGGCGCAACAGGCGGCGGCGCAGCTCGTCCACGATCTTCTCGATGCGCGGGTCGCGCTTCACGGCAGCTGTCTTCATCGGTCGCCCTCCCCGTCGCCCGCGGCGCGGTCACGACTCCTGTCCGTCGCGCGCGCGCCACCTGCTCGGCGCCTGCCCCACGGCTGAAAGCAGGCACGCCGCCGCCACCACCTCCCTCATGTCGGTGTCGGTAGCCATGATGTTTCGCCAGCGCCGCAGCGCGCGCGCGATCACGAGCACGGCGCGCTCTCGCTCGTTGAGCGAGACCTTCATCGTCTTGTTCCTCTTGGTCACAACGCCCTCCCTCTCGTTGTCCGACCCGCGATGGGTCGTGTCACCACGCGGCGTGTCCCATCCGCGCCACCTGCCGGTCCTTGTGCGGCCCGTCGCTTGCCGGCAAGCCCCAGTTACCGGCGGGGTCGAGCACCCCTGCAACGGGCCGCGCACCGCGCCCCCCTGTAAACGTCCTCTCAAGCCACCCTGCCCGTGCGCCGGGTGCCCCGTTCCCTGGAAGGGCGCGGTGCGTCACTTGAACACCACCATGTGCCGCCAGACGAGAACAAGCGCCTCGAAAATGTCTCTGCCGGCGATTCGCTCGCGCTCCGACAATGTGACGATGTGCTTGTCGGGGTCGAAGTCGCGCGCGGCCTCGGGGAGCCACACGATCTCGCAGGCGTCCACGGGGCCGTGAAGTTCCTCGTGCATCGCCGCGTATGCGGCGACCTGGATTTTGTGCGACTCCCAGATGGACTTGGACGTTTTCACGTCCCGCAGAACGCGGCGCCCGTCACTGGTCAGGATCGTGTGGTCCACCGTCCCGCCGCATCGGTAGGACTCGCTGACCATCTTGAGTTCCACCGCTTCGGCCTGCTCGCCGCGCTCCGCCATCCAGGCCAGATACCGCTCGGCGCGCGGCCTCGCGGCCTCGATGATGGCCGGGTCGGTGTCGCCGGGATCAAACTCCCACCCGCGCAGGGCCGCCTCGATCATCGCGTGCGCGGCCGTCCCCTTGTTGGCGGCGGCATCGCGCAGGCTGGTGTAATAGTACGCCTTCTGCGGCTCCTCGCCGCGGCGGATGGCGGCCAGCACGCCCTCGCGCTCGACCTTCGCGGCCCACGGCATGAGGGCCGCCTTGTCGAGCTGCCCGATGATTGTCGTGACGCCGGGCAGTTCGCTCCCGTTCGCGCTGATGTACGGCTCCTTCTTTCTGAGCAAATCCAGCGTGTATCTCTTGGTGATTCCCACGGTCCCTCCGGTCCATGTGCGGGGCGGCGTCCGTGCCGCCCGCGCACCTTTCGTCCCCTTGTGTCCGCGCTCCGGTTGCGGGGCCAGAGCGCGGTCGGATCCCCCAACGCCGGGTGAAGCAACGCCCGGCGCCCGCAGGCCGCGCGAGCGGCTAGAAGGGCAAGTCCTCGTCGTTCCACTTCGGGAACGAAGCGTCGAACGGCTCGCTGCGATCCTTCTTCCGCCTGTAGTCGGCGGACACCTTGATCGGCACCATGCCGTCCATCAGCGGGCCGACAGACCCCACCTCGGACCACACTCCGTCCCCCTCCTTGCGGGGCCGGTGAGTGATGGTCAGGAGCGCGTTGGTCCCGATCAGGTCCTCAAGATCGAGTCCCGCCTTCGCGCCGGCCTCGTCCAGACCGATCCACGCCGACAAGTCCTTGAACAGCGAGGACTTGGGGTGCAAACTAAAGGTGTACCTCTTGGCCGCCACATACGGCAGGCCGTTCTCCATCTTCTTGGAGAGCTGCCACACCAGGCGAACGCGGTGCTTCTCGACCGCCTTGCCGCCGAAGGTTGACGTGACCATCCCGAGGTCCACCACGTCAGCCAACACCGCCTGGTGCGTCCCCTTGGGGGCGGGCGTGAATTCCCCGCCGCCCTCGTTGCCGTCCCACTTCACCGTCATTCCCATGGCATCCTCCTACACGCCCGCCACGAGGCCGCGATTGGCGAAGAACTCGCACTCGGCCATATAGGCGTCCAGCGCATCGCGGCACTCCACACACTCGGGGTTGCCGAAGTGGTCCATCTTGACCTCCTCGACAAGCCGCCACTCGCCGCAGTAGTGGCAGCGCCTCGTGATCCCCTGCGCGTCGGCGCAGCCGGGGCAAAACGTCTCCCCGTAGGCCGCGCGAGGGGGGTTCTCGCTCTCGTTGTGCTGCCGCTCGCAGCACACGCACGTGTAGCATCCTCTCCCGTGTTCACTCAGCATCGCGGGCCTCCCGCCTGCGGAAGCGCGCCGCCATCTCGGCGCACACCCGGTCCACGTCCGTGTTTCCGCGATAGCACGAGGCGTCCCATTCCTCGTACCAGGCTTGCGCGCGGAGCCGCGCCATGCGGCGCTGGCGCTCGAGCCATTCGTTCCACGTCCGGCTCACAGGCCGATATCCCCGCGCCGGCGGCGGCGCGCAATGTCCATGCAGTACGCACGCTTCACGGCCGCGCGGCCGTACTCGATCCAGCTCCCATTCTCGCGGGCCAGACGCATGGACCACGCCCACGAGCGCGCGCACCGCACCCATCCGCGGACGCTTTCCTCGAACCACTCGCGGGTCACAGCGCCCCCCTTTCCGCCCCGCGCGCCGCGTCCCGGTAGCGGCGGGCGGCGGCAAGGTCCACCTCGAGCCAGCGGGTGTAGTCGCCGCAGGCCCGCCACGCCCCCGCCCGGCGCGCCTCGCCGCGCAGGTAGCGCCATGTCCGCACAGACCGAAGGGAATCGCGCATGGCCTCGTACCAGCGGGCTGCGCGTCTCACGGAGCAAATCATCTCAGCCTCCTGAGATAATGGCGGGGGAGCGCAGCCGCCACGCACGACGCTAGTCTCGCCGTGGATGGGTCTGGCAGCGCGCTCGACCCCGCCGGATTCGTTTTCGGTCCGATTCATCTCGCCCCCCATCGGGCGTCGCAGCGGCCCATCCGCCGCGTCACGCAAGTAATATCGTCCTCTCCGCGCCTCCCGTCAAGGGGTAAAACAAACAATCGTACAAGTCATTGAAACGCAACGGGCAAGGGCCACACGCAGACCCTTGCCCGGTGCCTCCTCGCGGCGTCCTCCCTAGGCCAGATTCACAGGATCGGCGGGCGGGACGTTGCTCTTACCGCTGCCGGCGAGGGCCATCAGTTCCCCGATCAGCAGCGTGCGGGCCTTGCGCTCCGCCGATTCAAGGCCCGCCACGTTCATGAGCCAGTTCAGCAGGAAGTTCTCCATCTCGGGGCCGGCGCCGAAGTTCTCTAGCGCCCTCCGCACGCCCTCGAGCGCCTTGTCGCGCGCCAGACCGGCCGCCACGAGGGCGTCCAGAATGGGCGTCACGGCGGGCGGCAGCGGCGGCTCCACGGACTCGACTGCGGACTTCTTCAGCGCCATGTCACTTCCCCTTCCTGGGACGCGGCTGCGGCAGCATGCGCTTGACGCGCGCCACCACGGAATCAAGCGGGGAAGGAATGGGCTTCATCGCGCCCGGCTTGTACGCCCCGCGAAACCTGTCCCGCAGGTCGCCGGGCGAGCCGGAGCCTTCCTTCCCCATCGTGCGCGTGCGCGTCGTGTCGCGCCCCGCCTTGCTGCTGTCGGCGGCCGGAACCACCCTGCGGCGCGGCATCAGCGGTTCCCCGCGAACACCGTCACGCGGACGCCAAGCGCGGTGTTGAACAACTTGGAGTCCACGCCGTACTCGGTTTTCCCGACCACGGCGACGTTGGGCGTGAGAACGTAGGCCGCGTAGATGCCGCCCTGCCACTCCTTCTTCCACGAGGGCACGCTGGCATCGTCCCCGTGCCACCACGAGTAGTTCGCGCCGAGACCCATGCTGATCCGCTTCTCGGACAGGATGGGCACGTCCACGAGCGTCGTCTGAGCGGCGACGGGGGCCGCGAGGGCCGCGAGCAGGCCGATGGTCAGCAGGCACTTCTTCATCCTTGTTCCTCCCCTTAGGTCAGTCGGTACAGTCGGCCGTTCGTCGGGCCGACAAAGCCCTTCTCCGTGACCGGCACGACCTGATGGATGAACGAACCATCCGGCCAAGACCATACCACAGCGAAGGCGTGTTCCCAGTTGTTGTCCTCGTTGCACTGGAAGTCAACCTTGAGGTCGCGCAGGGTGCCGATGCATTGCGCCACCAGCGGCCTGCCCGACCCTCCCCACCGCGGCTCCACCGCGCGCTGCGTGTCGTGGCAGTGTCCGTAGAGCATGCTGCGCTTGTATTTGAGCAGGTGGCGGCGGGCGTGGTAGATGCTCGTGAAGCGGCCGTGGGTCAGCAGCAGGTCGCCAATCTCCACGGCCTCGTTGTGCGTCCAGAAGCGGAAGTATTCCACCCTGCGCTTGGCCAGCCTGAGCGCGAGCGGCACGTCCAGCAGGTCGCCAAGCATCGGGTAGCGGTCCCTGTACCACTCGGCCCACGCCTCGTGGTTGCCCTGAAGGAGCGTCACGCGGCACCCTGGGTTCACCCTGCGGGCCGCGCCCACCGCGCCGTCGAGGTACCTGTTGGCCTGCTCCATCTGCTCGGGCCACGCGGTCGCGTCAAACTGCTTCCGCACGTTCCCGTCCAGCCACTTGCTCACGGCGGCGTTTTCCACGACGTCGCCGAGGAAGTGCCGCCCGTCGAGCCGCGTGTCGGCGGCGTAGCGCGTGATGGCGTGCGCCTTCGCCCACACCGTGTGCGGAATGTGCTCGTCGGCGGTCAGCAGGTGGACGGCAGGCTCGCCGTCGCGTCCGGCCTTCTTCTCGGCCGACCTGACGGGCGAGGGGCGCGGTGTCGAAACGTTGATAGGGGCGACCGACAGCGTGCCTTTCGCCACAGCCCCCACGTCCCTCCGTCCCTCGAAGAACCGGCGCCGGCGCAACCCATCGCGGCACGTCGCCGTGTGACACTTCTTGCAGTCCCGCCGATACCCGTCCGCGCTGTCGGGGCGCTTCCTGAACGCCCACACGGGCAGGTCTTTGCCGCACTTCGAGCATCGCCTAGTCTCGGCCACTAAGCCTCCGCTCTCGCGCCCCGGACCTTGCGGCGGATGGCCTCTCTCCACCACCGCACACGGTAACGCGAGCGATTGACATGGCGCGTCAGCACGTCCTCCCACGCGAGGACAAGTGCTTCCTCGAGGTCGTCCTCGAGGTCGCCCACGTCGTCTGACAGGACGTGGTGGAGCAGTTCATGGATGAGCGCCGGCTTGACGCCCATCTCGTGCGGGTCCACCACCACCCGCGCCTTGTCGCCCGCCGCCCACTCGATGTAGGCCGCCTCCTTGCCGTCGAGCTGCGTCAGCCTGACGGACAGGGCCGGGTCCATCAGAGCCTTGCGGCACTCCCGCTCGAGTGCGCCCACGGTCCACGGGCGCATGGCTCAGTCCGCGGGAGGAATCTGCGGACGCTTGGGCGGCAGCTCGTCGCCGGGCGTGGTGGCCGTCGCCAGACCGGGCGCGAGACCGATGAGCGAGGCGATGCCCGGCACCGCCGCCGCCCACACCCACGCCTCGGAAAGCCACTCGATAAGCGGTTGGCCCGTCCATGCGGCAGGCACGTCCACGACCAGGTAGAACGCCATGCCGACGAGCGCCAGCACGCCCTTGATGAGGGCCGTGGGAATGCTCGGCCGGGCGTTCAAATACTGCCCGACGCCGCCCACCACGAGGGCGGCAAAGAACATGAGGGCTTCCATGTGGCCTCCTTGGGTTACGGACAGGCCCACGCCCGCGAGGGGTTTGCGGGGGCCGTGACAGCATACTCCACCTTGGCAGACTTCTGGCCCTTGGTGTCGTATGTCGTGATGTAGTAGTAGCGGGTCGCCCCCGCCGGGATGATGCCCACGGCGGTCGTGATGGCCGTCCCCTGCGCGATGCTCGGACTTCCGGCGGGCACGTCATAGGACGCCACGAGGTCGCCCTGCGTCTCGTCCGTCAGTTGCGTGCTCGACCGCCAGATGCGCCAGCCGCGCACCCCCTTGTCGTCGCGCGGCGAGGACCACACGATGAACAGGTTGCGGAAGTTGGCATAGCACGAGGGTGTTCCGACCGTCTCCGGCACCGAGTCCGGCGGCGCGGGCGGCGAGATGGCCCCGACGTAGCCGTTCCGCCAGCCGCCCCTGACCGCGTAGCCGAGCGTGTCGGGCGTCAGGTTCAGCGTGTACCCGGCCGTCGAGTCGCGGAAGTAGGGCGAACCGAAACGTCCCTGCCGCTCCTTCCCGCGGGACGTGTAGAACACGTCGCCCGGTCCGGGATAGGAGCGCGACGGGCCGTCGCTCGACGCAATCGTGATCGGGCGCGGGAAGCTCGGGTCGGGCTGGAACCAGAAGTGCAGGTTGTGGTCCACCGTGTCCACGTCCGCTGCCGCATCGTGCCAGTAGCGCATGGTGCCCACGTTGCGCGCGTACCAGTCGCGGTGCGTCGAGTCCACGGGGGCCGGATCGGTGCGCGCGGAGTAGAACACGTTGTCCGTCACCACGAGGCCGGAGCCTCCGTCCGACGCCTTCTCCGGCAGCGAGAACGGGATGCCGCGAACCGAGTAGAACGTGCAATGGCGAATCCACGGCTGGCGGCCCGAGCCGCCCGGGGCGTCCAGCGTGCCGGAGGCGCGTGCGGAAAACGCCTCCTCGTTCGCCACGAACACGCAGTTGGTGAAGCGGTCGCCCGAGAACTTGGACTGGTAGTAAATCTGATTGCCCACGCTCTGCGCGTTCGACAGGTTCACGAACACGCACGAGTTGAACGTGTTGTCGGTTTGCCGGTTGATGTAGTCGCTGCCCTGGTCCCCGGCGTGGTTGAAGTTGATGTTGGTCTGAACGCCCGTGGTCCATACCGTGTCGGTCGTGAAGGTGTTCCACGAGGACAGGTCGCGCATGGCCCAGTAGCCCGACTCCTGATTCAGCACGTCGTCCATGTTGTGAATGCGCCACCGGGAGTTCTGGATGGTGTTCTTGCTGGACATGAAGAACTTGGCCCCGCCCGCGCGCTTGCCGGGGCCGCAGTAGATGGAGCAGTTGAGGGCCGAGATGAAGGCCGACCGCATCCCGCGCGCGTGGAAGCCAAGCCCCTCGTAGCCGGGCGTCAGGATGGCCCGCACGTTCTGGATGGTGTCGTAGTCCGCGAACATGTCCGGGTAGCGCACCGTGTCGGCGGGCACGATCATGTTGGCCGTGGTGCGGATGGCGAGGCCCGCGCCGATGATGGTCGAGTTGGCGATCTTGCACGAGTCGGCGCCAATCATCTCGAACGAGCCGAGAATCTTGACGCTATCGAACACCACGTTGGCGCACAGCGAGTCGAGCGTTACGGACCCCTCGATGGTCAGGTTCGACAGGCGCACGAACTTACGCGCCGAGAAGTCGAGCGACACCTTGATGACCGTGGAATCAATGCCCTGCCCGCGGTAGGTGACGCGCAGCGAGTCGGCGTAGCCGGTGCCGTTGGCCCCCGCGGTGGGATCGGTGAAAACGTCCTCGCGCGCCGCCCACGCGACGCACGCCCACAGCAGGCCGAGCAGCACGAGGAGGCGCTTCAACGATCCTCCTCGGCGCGTTCCTCAACCTTGTCCAGACGCTCTCGGATACTCTTGACCTGCTGCCGCATGTCTCCCCAGGCGGCGGCGATGGTCAGGAGGAACACCAGCTGGGTGAAGGTGATTTCAATGTCCCCGAGCGACACAACGGCGTGCGCGGCAGATGGGGTCAGAGCCGTCACGAGCGAGACGCAGAACAGGACAACGGCCACGCGCCACAACGGATAGTGTCTCCTTCCCTTCATCACGCCACCCACGATGGCCGCACGACAATCGCCCCCCGAAGATGCCAGAACGCATCTTTGTCAACGCCGGTTTCACGGATAGCGTCGTTTGTGCGGCGAAAGTTACCGCTTGAACAATGTACCACTGTCACTGGACCGTTGGCGTCCACTTCTCCTACGACACCCACGTGGCCCACAGGCTTGCCCGCATAGACGAGCAAATCCCCCGGACGTGCCTGAGGCCACGCCAGCCTGAGAAACGCGCCAGGCGAGGCGCTGAGAGCGTCCTGAACGATTGTGCTGGTGCTCACCCACTCGTGGTCGTACACCCCGTACAGGCGGTGTCCCTCGAAAACGTGGCGGCTGATGCGGAGGCACCAGCACACGAACCCGGAGCAGTCGCACTCGCGGGTCGGACCGAACGGGAGCGGCGCGCCCGGCGCGTACCCGCCGCGCCCGAGCCGGTACACCGCCCCCTGTCCGATGGCAGAACGCGCCCGGTCCAGCACGTCGGCGTGGGTCATCTCCGAACGTCAACCTCGGTCGGGTAGCCGAATCGCACCACGGTTCTGCCCGCCAGTTTGTTGATCGTCTCGGCCGCGTTCACCGCGCTCTTGAGCACCCAGTAGGCGTTGCGCGCCGGCGGCCCGTTGGGCACGCCCCCGAGGTCGCGGATGTGGAACGTGCGGATATACGCCCGGCGCGGCAGGCTGGCAATGTCGCGGCGCGGAATGTCCACGTCGAGCCACAGCCCCGCGGTGAACTTGGTGGCGAAGAAGTAGGTGAAGTCGCGCGGCCAGGTGTCGTAGTCCACCCAGTCCTCGTCCTGCGTGAAGCCCGTCCACATGCGGTTATGCTCCGCGTACTGGACGAGGTAGGAGCCGGAGTCGGCGGGCGCGCTCGCCGTGTCGTTCCCCGTGTGATACGCCTTCGTGCCCCCAACGATGGGGAAGCCGTTGTGGCGGATGAGCGTGAGCTGGTTGCCGCCAACGCCCTCGCGCACGACCTCCTGATTGTTGATCCATCCAAGCGGGTTGGCGCTGAACGTGGTGCGCGCGGTGCCGCTGCCGGCGTTGTCCCATCCCCACACGCGGATGCCCTTGAAGCCCGCCCTGTGGATGGCCCACAGCACCGAGTCCACGTCCGGGCCGCCGCCGATAGGCCTGATGTTCTTCGGGCTCCAATCGTCATCGGGGGCGAGCAGGAACCGCTCAACACGGCCGCGCCCGAAGATGGAGTCGGCCTTGAACAGCGCCCACTTGAGGCGCGCCCACAGCGACGTGTCGGCGCCCACCGCGCTTCCGTCCCCGTAGGCGGCGCGGGCGCGATAACGGCCAAGCACGTCGAGCGAGATGCGGGGCGACGTGTAAGGCCCGGTGGCCGCCGCGCTCGTGTCACTCACCCCCATCCACGACTGCGGGGTGTACCTCGCCAGCGGCACCCGTTCGTACCACGCCTTCTCGTTCGGGTAGGCCGCCACCGAGTCAATGTTCACGCCGAACGTGACGGGGATGCCGAGCGTTGCCAGCGAGTCGAGACTGGCCTTGAACACGGACGAGTCGGCGGGCGGCATCCCGTACCTGCGGTTGACGTGATGCGTGAACGCGCCGTCGAACGTCACCGCGTAGGTGCGCGGTTTCGTGATGAGCCGCTCCCCCGTGTTCGCGTACACCAGCGAGTCGAGGCGCGCGAGGCCGGCGAGAATCATGATCTTGCTGACCTCGGCGGGCGGCTGCCCGCTGCCATCCGCGTCCTTAGCGGAGTCCGAGAAGCCGCCGTTCCCGTCCACCGACACGAAGATGGCAGGCTGCGCGCCGCCGCCCACGTTGAACATGCGCTCCCACATCGCCATCGAGTCGGTCACGGCGAAGCGCAGAGAATCACAGTGCAGGCAGTTGTGGAACGTCTGCTCCACGACGAACGGGGTCGCGCCGGACGCCATGCTGATGTGCTTGCGGACGCCCCCCGCCGTGCTGTTGAACGTGTCGTCGGCGCGGAAGCCAACGGTGAACGAGCCGTCCGTGAACCACCGCCTGCGCTGGTCGTGCTCGCTGACGTAGAGCATGGCGTTGGCGTTGGCGACCTGCCCCGGGTCGGACACCCCGCCACCACCCTCCCACACGCCGGTCGTGCAGCATGCGGTGTTGGCGTAGGAGTATCCTGCGCCACCAACCTGTGTTATGTCATTCAGCACGAATAACTGCGGCACGAGAGGCGGGCGAGCGACGGCGAGCATGGAGTCGGCGCGAAGCGCCCCGACCACAACGCTTGTATTCGCCCGCCACAGATGCACCACGGCGTCGAACTTTTCGGCGTAGGCCGCGCCCGTGCCGCGCGACCACACCATGACGCCCGTGCGCGCGTCCTCGGTCTTGAGCACGT
>Ga0209172_10005463_pt1 | contig 15436 bp, 13 predicted proteins | sample LarsenN4metaG_FD_184113 | JGI IMG/M metagenome (GOLD analysis project Ga0209172, IMG submission 184113) | Hot spring sediment bacterial and archeal communities from British Columbia, Canada, to study Microbial Dark Matter (Phase II) - Larsen... ... | reverse complement strand
ATTATCTGGTTTCGGTTACTCAAACTCATCCAATCCCACGCTGATATTGCGGCTCATTTTGGGTTCGATATTGTCCTCAAATCGTTGCCCAACTGGGCTTATCGAGAATGCTGCAAGATCTGAGTTACACCATTTTTTAGCCAAGCTTCCGCAGCTCATGCTGGTTCGCGGTTATCCAAGGCGTAACAAAGGCTTGCCATTTCAACTGGTTGTAACAACCAACTACGACGATATGTTAGAGCAGGCTTTCCTGACTATTCAACAGCCCTTTGATGTAATTTTTTACGTTGCTGATGGGGATGATCAAGGCAAGTTTATGCATCAGCCTTATCAGGAGGAAGCTCAAATTATTGGGGTCAATGATTCGGCTCGACTACCGCTACGAGCACCGTGGGGAGATGCGCCTCAGCCCCGGCCCATTATTTTAAAGCTGTTTGGCACATGGGAAAACAATTTTGTCGCCACGGAAGAGCACATGGCTTACTTAGTCAGTACTCTCAAGCAAAATTTGCCTGCTAGTCTGATTAGCATTTTGACCAAAGGCAATGTTTTATTTATGGGATACAGTCCCAGTGACTCAGATCTCCAGATTTTGATGAATTGCTTTTGGCCAGAAAACAAAATCAAAAATAAATCCTGGTTGCTGCACCAATCGAAGCCCGGTGATTTAGAACAAGAAATCTGGAAAACGCGTAATGTTGAGCTTTTAGACATTCCATCCGTAGATGATTTTGTCAGCCAGCTACAAAAGGTAATTGAGGCACAACCCGTTCTGTAATGTTCAGGAAGGCATGGACATGAGAGACAATGTAGATAAGACCAACAATCTAAACCTTTGTCATACACAACAGGACAAGCTTGAGACGAATGGAACAACGCAACCTCTCATGCCTGTTAAGAAGGATGTACCGTATAAAGGACTCAATCCTTATACAGAAGCGGATACCAATATCTTCTTTGGCCGCGATCGCGATATTCAAGATATTGTTAATAACCTGTTAGCCTGGCGTATCACGCTTCTGTATGGCAAAAGCGGCGTCGGGAAAAGTTCTGTTTTACGCGCGGGGGTCGCCCATATTCTAGATGAGGAAGCTCAACAAAATTTGATTGACTATGATGGCATACCCAAACTAGCCGTTGTTGTTTTTCCCTCTTTAAACAAGCGTTTTTCTTGGAGAGATGATCCCCTCACCAGTGTGATGAAACAGATTGAGGCGACGATCGCAGCGCACGATTGGGGCATTCAATCTCCACCAGCTGGGTTATCTTTTGTTGAAACATTAGAATACTGGACAGAGAATTTGGGGGGAGTCGAAAAGAATGGAGAGCTTTTCCTCATCCTCGATCAGTTTGAGGAATATTTTCTCTACCATCCCGATGAGAAGGGAGAAGGCACATTTTTTACTGAATTTTCTCGTGCTGTTAATTGTTCTACCTTGCGAGTCAACTTTCTACTCTCGATTCGTGAGGACAGTATCGCCTCACTCGATCACTTTAAGGACGAAATCCCTAATTTGTTTGGGCATCGTCTATCAATTGGGCACTTAAATGGGCAAGCTGGCAAAATAGCCATTACTCAGCCAATTGCGTACTATAACCAAAAATACGGTACAGCGATCGCGATCGAACCAGCCTTAGTAGACGAGATTCTCAACGAAGTTCAGGTTGGTAAGGTTATTTTTGATGAGAGTGGCATGGGTGGATTGAATGGAAAACCCAAATCACCAGCAGACATGCAGATAGAAACACCTTACCTGCAACTGGTTATGGATCGCTTATGGCAAGAGGAAGTGAGCGATCGTAACTCTGATCTTTTACGCTTACAAACATTTGAAGAACTAGGTAAAGCTGAGCAAATTGTAAAAGATCATCTAAATCATGAAATGCAATTACTCACAGATAAAGAAAGACAAAGTGCCGCTAGCATTTTTCAATATCTTGTGACATCTTCAGGTAGTAAGTATGCCTACTCAATTCGCGATTTATCAGACAACACTGGTTTAGATAAAACTGAACTTAGACAGTTTTTAGACCAACTAGCGATGGGAGAACGCCGGATTGTGCGACCCATCGGTGCAGCAAAGCCTGATCAACCAGAGACCCAGCGCTACGAAATTTTTCATGATGCACTCGCCCCAGCCATTCTCAACTGGCGCAGAAGTTATTTAGAACAACAAAAGTTTGAGCAAGAAAAAACGGTATTGATTGAAAAACAGCAGAAAGAAATTGAAAAGCAACGCCTTGAAGATACGAAGCGATGGGGTACAGCTCTACTAATTGGAGGTTTATTCACAATCGCGATCGGTGGGCTATTAGGAGTTAATGTGCTCAAAAAGAGGGATGAGGTCAGATCTAAAGAGCGGGAGGTTAATGTTGCAAGGCTTGATTTACAAGGAAATCAAGCACTGGTGCAATGGAATACGGCTGGCCAGCTAAACACCTTAAAGCAAGCTATGACAATAGCAAATGAGGTAAAAAAACAACATTTAGAGCAACAGGTTACTTCCCCAACTTTAGCGTTACAACAAATTCTTGATAATATTCAGGAAACAAATCAATGGCAAGTATTTGATAGAGTTACTTCGGGAGTTGGTCGCAGTCCTGATGGACAGTGGCTTGCTGTCGCTTCATTTGGTGGTTCCGTATCTCTATGGAACTTTCAGAAGCAGTCATGGACAAAGCCTCGCGAAATTTCAAAAAAGCCTATCTATGATATTGATCTGAGTCGAACAGGCCAACAAATCGCTATATCCCTAGATGATGGGCAAGTACAAGTCTGGAGTTCAACAGAGCAAAAACCTTGGAGCTTTTCTGGGAAAAAAGGAGACTGGGGTGGTTCTCCGGTTGGGCTAAGTCCGGATGGGCAGATCGTCGCTTTGATTTCAGAAAAGGGTTTACCTACCTTGATTGATATAAAAACAGGCCAGCAGACACCTCTAACTAAAGAAAAGCTAGAAGGGATAAGTCAAATCAAATTTAGCCCCGATGGAAAGCAAGTGGCGATCGCATCGAGAGGACGCATTACACTGTGGAGCATAAGTGATAAGCGCCTGAATCCTTTTCCCCTTCCAAAAGGACGAATCTTTGACCTTTGCTTCAGCCCTGATGGAAAGTGGATAGCAACGGGTTCATCTGACAAAACGGCTCGGATATGGGATTTGGGGGGCAAAGAGTTATTCAGATACTTCGGTCATCAAGGAGTGGTCTGGAATGTAGCTTTTAGCCCAGATGGTAAAAACCTGGTGACTGGCGGCGCTGATGGTAGAGTCGTTCTTATATCAGGGTTATCAAAAAGCCCAAAAGTAGATGCCATAAAAGCTAAAGAGCAAACGGAATTCCCTGGTTTTAATAGCGCTGTTTTGCTTGCTAGTATCAGTCAAGATGGCAAACAGTTTCTTGCTGTAACTCAGTCGTCAGCAGCGAGTTTATGGAATGTTTCAGCAATAAAACCAATTTCCTTTCCTGCACAGACCGAGCAAACACAAACGATGAAGGCATTTTCTCAACTAGCCGTTAGCCCAGATAACAAATTACTAGCCACTGCTTCAATCGATGGGCCGACCCAACTATGGGATTTTCAAAGAGAAGAGAGTGTACAACAGTTTTCAGGCGAAGAAAGGCAGATGGGAAAAGTTCCTAGCGTTTTCTTCACACCTGATGGAAAGCAACTTACAACAATTTCAGGCAAGGGTACAGCACAGCTATGGAACCTGAATGGAAAGCCGATGGGTAAACCACTATTTCAAGGGCGGGACAATGAGTGGGCTATCGGTTTTGATCTGAAAGATAGCCAGCCTCGCATTGCCACAACCACCAAAGAGGGAATTGTCCGCGTTTGGGATTCAAAAGGACAACCAAAAGTATTGACCGGCCATCAAAAAGCAGTTTCAGAAGCTGCCTTCAGCCCAAATGGGCGATATTTAGCAACAGCATCGTTAGATAAGACAGTTCGCCTGTGGGATCTACAAAGTAACAATGAACCCAAAAAACTTGAAGGCCATAAAGATAGGGTTTCACGCATTCGATTTAGCCCAGACGGGCAACAAATAGCCACCGCTTCTTGGGATGGGACAGCAGAACTATGGAATTTGCAAGATTGGAAAAAAAAAGTTATTAAAAACCAAAGCCCTATTATCGGCATCAACTTTAGTCGTAATGGTCAGCAGCTAGTCACCGCTTCCTGGAATAATATGGCTCGCATTTGGGATTTGAATGGCAACCAGCTTGCCGAATATCGCAGTCAGGCGGGTTTATGGGATGCTGTCTTTCTGTCAAGCGATCAAATCGCTGCTGGAGGCTGGGGTGGAACGATAACACTGTGGCCAGTTAAAGATCTGGATCAATTGCTGCAAGATGGGTGTACCTGGATGAAAGACTATCTAAGGACTCATCCAGCCGAAAAAAAAGATTTTCCCTATTGTACTCAGTAGGAGTGTGAAATTCAGTAAAGAATGAATTGGTATCACTGCAATACACCGAAACATCACCAAGCAGGATTCTATTTCAATAACTTATTTTACAAATAATGAAGTCGATTGGCTTCAACACCTGATTGTCATTCTTAACTTTAAGCGAGGTCTCTTCAATAAACGATAAAGTATATCTATCTACATTCACCCTACTGTCTGATTCCCTATCGCTTTTCAAAGAGTATGCCCATTCTTCTGAAGGCACCTCCACGGATTCGGGTTGGGCTGATGCTAGTTCCACTACTACTGGCAGCAGTTGGTACTTTCAGTTGGCTTAAATTACAAAATTCGCAACAGCAGGCCAAACAGGCCGCTCAAGCGCGTCAGACTGCTCTGGTTGTTCGGCAAAATATAACGGTCAAAGTATCAGCGTCGGGTGCCATCAAGCCGATTACGCCCGTTAACATTAGTCCTAAGCAGCCGGGTCAAGTAGCCAAACTTTACGTTGACCAGGGCGATCAGGTCAAAGCAGGTCAGATCCTTGCTGAAATGGATAACTCAAACCTGCTCGGACAAGCGATGCAGGCGCAAGGAAGGGTAGCAGAAGCAAAAGCAAATCTGCGGAAACTTCAAGCTGGTAACCGTCCACAGGAAATTCAAGCAGCCGAACAAAACTTAAAAGAAGCCCAGGCTGAGATGATTGTCGTTCGCTCCACTTACGAGAGTAACCGATCGCTCTACAGTCAGGGTGCAATTAGCCGCAACACGTTAGATAGCAGCCGTTCTCAACATGAGTCAACCCAGGCACGCATCAACGCTTTACAAAAACAGTTAGATCTGGTGCGGGTTGGTGCTCGACCCGAAGAAATTGATGCGGCTCAAGCCCAAGTGACCCAAGCCGAAGGGGCTTTGAAGACGATTCAAACACAGCTTAATGACACCATCATCAGAGCACCCTTTGCTGGAATTGTGACCCAAAAATACGCAGATGTTGGGGCTTTTGTAACACCAACAACCTCAGCCAGTGCCACCAGTTCAGCCACATCATCCTCAATTTTAGCGATCGCCAGCGACCTCGAAGCGATCGCTAATGTAGCGGAAACTGATATAGGCAAGATTTATCCGAAGCAGCCAGTCGAGTTACGCGTTGACGCTTACCCAGATCGCAGTTTTCGAGGTCAAGTTCGTCTTATTGCACCCGAATCAATCGTGGTGCAAAACGTAACTAGCTTTCAAGTGCGAATCCAAATAATAGACGACTTCCAACATCAGCTCAAATCTGGCATGAACCTGACAGCCAGCTTTCTAGTGAAGAAGCACCAAGGAGCATTGATGATCCCAACACCTGCCATTGTGAGTCAGGCAGAAGGAACGGGTGTTTATGTCCTGAAACCGAATGATACAAGCGAGTGGCGACTCGTCAAAATCGGAGCAACTGTCGGTACTCAAACTCAAGTCTCAAGCGGGCTGGCAGAGGGCGATCGCGTATTCGTCACTTTTCCAGGACAACGCCAAGCCAATCGAAACCCTGTCACAACATCCCCGCTTGGAATGCCTGGAAGTGGTGGCCGTCCGGCTCGATAGCTACACTTCATTCTCCTTCAACCCAGCCTATGAAACTCTTTAATCAAACCTCCAAACGGCTTTCCACCCAACCCCTTTACACTAACCGACGGCGTAGAAAGTTAAACATGGGTGAAACCATTGGCTTAGCCTGGTCTTCTTTACTGGCCAATAAGCTGCGATCCATTCTCACGATGCTTGGCATCATCATTGGCATTGCTGCCGTGATTGCAATGGTAACGATCGGGCGAGGTGCGCAGGCTCAAACCGAACGACAACTGAAGTCACTCGGTTCTAATCTGCTATTTGTCCAGAGCGGTGTGGCTCTCACAGGTAGCCCAGCCTCTCAGGGGGCGGGTTCTGCTACGACTCTCACATGGGAAGATGCACAGGCGATCGCGAGTACCTGCACCTCGGTCAGTGCCACCGCGCCTGTGTTGAACGTCCGGGCACAAGTCGTGCGTTCAGAACTAAATACCAATACTTTTATCGTCGGTACGACGCCAGAGTTTGTGCAGGTGCGAGATTTTTTACCATTAACAGGTCGATTTTTTAATCAAGCGGACGTCGAACAAGTTGCGCGAGTCGCAGTCCTCGGACAAACGGTTGTAGGTAATTTAGGGTTAACAGCCGATAATGCTGTGGGGCAAACAATTCGGATTCAAGGTGAGGAATTTTTCATTATTGGAACGATGGAGTACAAAGGTAGCAGCCAATTTCGAGATCAAGACGATCAAGTGATGATTCCGATCACAACGATCGCCAGTCGCATTGTCGGGGTGAACTCCCTTCAAGGGATCTCAGTAAATAATATTTCTGTCTCTGCCAAAAGCCCCGAAGAGATGGATGCTGCCCAATTTCAAATCACCAATTTATTACGGCTACGCCATCAGATTGTGCCACCCCGAAGTGATGACTTTATTGTGCGGAATCAGGCTGACCTCGTTAGTGCCTCAAATGCTGTCTCTCGCATTTTTACAGCGCTATTGGGTGGTTCAGCCGCGATTTCTTTAGTGGTTGGTGGCATTGGCATTATGAATATCATGTTTGTCTCTGTAAGCGAGCGAACTCGCGAAATTGGAATTCGACGGGCGATCGGGGCGCGTTCCAGTGATATCCTGTGGCAGTTTTTGATTGAGTCGATTGTTCTATCTCTCAGCGGTGGTGTATTGGGCATTATTTTAGGCGTTACCACATCCTCTCTGATCAACTTGGCACTGGGTTGGCAGATTGGTGTCGCCTTAGATTCTATTCTGATCTCGCTCAGCGTGTGTTTAGGAATTGGTATTTTCTTTGGAGCATACCCCGCTCGAAAAGCCGCTCGTCTGACCCCTATTGCCGCTCTACGTAGTGATTGAATCATGATTCAATTAAAGGAGATTGTCAAAACCTATAGGCTGGGCGAAGTGTCCGTTCCAGTTCTGCGTGGCATTGACTTGATCATTGACAGAGGTGAATACACAGCGATTATGGGTGCATCTGGCTCTGGAAAATCGACTCTAATGAATATTATTGGTTGTCTAGAGCGCCCAACATCAGGCGGTTACTGGTTAAATGGACAGGATATCACGCAACTGAGTGATGATGAATTAGCTGATATTCGGAATTACCAAATTGGTTTTGTTTTTCAACAATTTAATCTACTGCCACGCCTCAATGCGTTGGAGAATGTGATGTTACCGATGGTCTATGCTGGATATTCCAAAATAGAGCGACAGCAGCGAGCCGAAGAGGTCTTAGTGCAAGTAGGGTTGAGCGATCGCATGACAAATCGTCCCAGTCAGCTATCAGGTGGACAACAACAACGAGTCGCGATCGCCCGCGCTTTAGTCAACCACCCAGAATTGCTCCTGGCAGATGAACCGACAGGAGCATTGGACACGAAAACGAGTCATGAAGTGATGGATTTGATCACAACACTGAATCAGCAAGGGATCACAGCTCTGATCGTCACTCATGAACTCGATATAGCCCGTCAGACCCGACGAATTATTCAATTACAAGACGGACTCATACAACAGAGTGATACGAGCTTTAACCACGATTTAGGAACGCGAACCAAATAATATAAATATTGCGCTCAATAAGTTTGGGACAAGCAGATGTGGAACTGCGTCCTCGTTCGGGATTCTGCCCACTACACTCCATCACAACTTTTTCTAGTGCTGCTATAACTTCCTTTCCTCTCCCCTCTGTGACTGCTCTAACAAGCAACAAAATCTGATCACAACTTTCCATTGAGAAATTGTCCGCTCACAATCTAATTGGGATTGCTATAGTGAGATCAGGTTGTAGCCTGACCACAGATCAAAATGTAAATGAACAATTCAGCGAGCTACTGAACAGTTAAAGATGAAGGTTTTACTAATTCATGGATTGGGGCGATCGCCTATATCCCTTCTCAATATGGGGCATTGTTTACAGCAGGTTGGGCACACAACCGAGCAATTCGGCTATGCCGCTTTTATGGAATCGTATGATCGCATTGTGAAACGGCTCCAAGTACGCCTTCAAACTATTGCAGCGCAGGGAAATTATGGCATTGTTGCCCATTCTTTAGGTGGTCTATTGGTGCGATCGGCATTGGGGCTAGCCAATATTACTCCACCCGCCCACATTGTCATGTTGGGAACTCCCAATCAACCACCCCGCTTAGCGCTACATGCTTGGCGTTTACCCCCATTCCAATGGTTCTCTGGCCAGTGTGGGTTTAACTTAACCAGTCGTGAGTTTTATGCAGACATTCCATCCCTCGCAACACCTTACACGATCGTGGCAGGGATCAGCGGTCCCAGGGGTGCGCTTAGCCCGTTTGGGATGGAATTGAATGATGGAATTGTGGCACTCAGTGAAACTCGGCTTTCTAGTCAAGACCAGATTGTTGAGTTAGGCGTGTGGCATACTTTCATGATGAACGATCGCGCCGTGCAACACACGGTTCTGCAACGCTTTCAGTGAAACCATCAATCTAGCGATCGCCCCATCCGCTCTTTTGCTGAACACAATTAGAAACGTCCTGTCTCAGTTGGTCAAGGGCTTGTTGCATCGAGGTTTTCACGTGGTAATAACATTCGTCCACATAAGCTGCATCTTGAGCAGCCTTGCGACCATAGCGCTTAAACATAATTGGTGGACAAACTCGCGTATGAACCTGCACAGGGAATGGAATATTGGGTAATGGCCCAAAGGCGATCCCCCAAGGCAACCCCAAATAGACAGGAAACACTTCTGGATCAATGCCAAATAGCCACGGCAACCCTTGTTGGTGAAGTTTTTGGATTTGCGGGTAAAAGTCAGCCAGGACAATCAGAGTCGAGTGTGCCCCCCAAGAAATAACTGGAACAATTGGGGTTTCTGTTTGTAAGGCTAGTTTGATAAACCCCCGACGACCATGAAAGTAGATTTTGTGCCGTTCTGAATAAGGCCGAAAAACATCTTGTGCCCCTCCAGGATAGATCAGCAGGGTGGCATCACGCTTTAATGCTGCGTAAGCCATTTTAGGGTGAGTTCGCAACGCGCCCATTTGAGTTGCTAATCGACCTAACCCCGGCATCGCTTGCCAGATGGTTGAATCCATCAATGCATAGGTAGGGCGATCGACTCCAAATCGCTGATACCAATCATGCATAATCATGTACATATCAGGCGCAGCAAGCCCGCCATTATGAGACCCAATCAACAGCAGTCTCCCAGAACTGGGTACATTCTCCCAGCCACTCGTCTGCGCCCGAAAGTAATCATAGTAAAGCCAATCTAACATGGGTGTTAATTGCTCAATCACCTGTGGATTACGATCCTCAAGTGACCACCCGTTAAACGCATTTGATGGAGCAAGAGTTGCCTGAAGCCACAAATCAAAAACAACTTTAAGCGCTGACCCAAACCGAACTGATGCCTGCATTGATTAATACAAACCCACTTGAATATGGATGAGAAAGCCTTCCGATTAACTCGCAAGTCTCTCAGTTTATGCACTATATCAGATTCTAAAAAGCCAAGGGTCAACTCTAATCTATAATTCAGGAGTTTGGCCTGATCAATAACTTGGTTTGACTGAAGCAGGCAATAGATTTTTATCAATCAGATAGCTCTGTAGCTCATGTGCTTTAAATTGGCACAAGTCTTTAGTCAGTTCGTCAACTCTCAAATTTTTTGGCAGGTTTGGAATCAGCACTTCGCGCAGAATGCCTAAAATATGAGGTTCTGCAATCAAAAGAAGTTGATTAGGCTGGTTAGATTGAATTAATTGAGAAAGCTTATTTGAAATTTCTTGGGAAAAGCGCCGTTCAAACTCAACCCGATGATTTTCTCGGTGATCATCGTAGCCGTGGGCTTGGCTTGCAGTTCCACGATTGCGCCCAGGTTTAGTATTCGACCACAAATCCTGCCCCTGCAACTCTTGCGTGGAACTACATAATTCTTCGACTTCAGTTAATTTAGACTTAGAATCATATTCAGGGAACTCAGCAGGCTTAAGTATAAAAAGCTTTGCCTTTGCACTACTGACAACAGCAACAATGTAATTCTGCATAACCTACCTCCAGACATTCTGGAATATCTGGATCGTACAACGCTGAGTAGTGCAAAACACGTTTTCAAACAAAGCTTAAAAATTTTAGCCTTTTTCGTAAATCTCTGTGACGCTGCCTCTACCTAAATGCTCTAAAAGGCTTTATCTAAAGGAATCTTAGAAGCTACGCTTTCCCTTTGCTAGCCAAATTGAGTAGCAATCTCTTTTTGTTTAACATGGATACTACTCATATGCTTTTTAACAGTATTAGGAGTAATCTGAAGTTCTTCAGCAATTTGTTTATAGCTATAATTGGCACAGTGAAGCATCCAAACTTCTTTCTCGCGGGGTGTCAAGCCATATTTTTGAGCTTTCTCTAAAGCAAGATTTTTAAGCGCCTGGTACCGATCCTCAATTGTGAGTAGCAAGCAAGGATGCTCTAAAGTTTCTACCTGCAACCAACGCGCCCGGACGTGCAAAGCTGTGACATCACTCGTAAAAATTTCTGATTCTATAAACCAGTACTGATGAGGAAATAAACTACGACTGTTAATTAGTGATTGGCAAATATACCAGATCTCGTGGGGGATCGCATTTTTTTCTGTTTTATTTGAATTTAATTGACGTAAAACGCGGTAAGCATTGTCATTTGCATAAATTAATTCTTGTTTCTCGGTTAAAATTAGTACACCATCAATTAAATTGTTAAGTTTTCCTTCTAAAGCCTTTAAATATTGATTTATAGGAAGTTGAGAAGTTGTTTGCGATCGCGACAGTAATAAAGTTTGTTTTTCTAAAGAACTAGCAGCAGAAAATTGTTTTGACACTTGCACACCCATCATTTATCTCCATGATATAGACCTGTTTTCACTCTATTGCATCTCACTAAATGAGCGATATTCCTCCTGCATCATTTCAAGAAAAGAGCGATATCGAGCAGCACCAGGTCGCCAGTCATCACACAGATGACCATTATCAGGTAAAGAATCTTCTAAACACCAAGTTTCCCACTCTCCATCTTTATTTAGATCAATCTGTGGGTTAAGTAAATAAATCGAAGCATTTGCGCGATCGCTGATTTCTAGAGCTGTATTTAAATACTCAACTCGTAGTTTTTTGGGGTCTTGGTCATATCCGTAAATAAGATACTCTTGGTCTGAAACAGGAGGTATCTTCAAATGGACATCAGAACCATTTAAGGAAGTATTCATATGGTGTTCTCGTTTAAATCTTTTTATAAAATCTTCTAGCCACCCCTGGCGACGCTTTGCAAACCACTCAATCTCATTAGTTGACCAAAGCTTATATACAAAAGGTGTTGTTAAATACCAACCATTTGTAACCTTGAGAAACTCTCGATAAGAATGAGGTAAAGTGGTTCCTAATCGACTTTCTGTCTGAGTGATTTGTGCTTCAGTGGCACCAGGATAGCCCAACCAGCCGGATTTTATAATGTGAGGTGGCAGTTTATTGTCATATCTTATGGACTGCATGGCCTCCTGACTCCACCGCTTCAGAAAGCTCTGCCAGTCAAAGGTACACATTGTAAAAGATAATTCTAAACAAGGATGAGAGCAAAGTTATGAATTTGGCAACCAGGGATACCTTGCAGTAGGATAGCAATCCGTAGGCGGTAATCTCCCCGTTTCAGGTGAATTTTTTGTAGCCTAGCGATATAAAAATCTTGAATGTTGGTAAGCCGTATAGGTAGGGCATCTTTATCAGTTAATAAGATTTTAGCTCCTGTCATCTGCTCTTTTAGATCACACAAAAGCTGATAGGTGATCGTCCTTTCTAGAAGATTTTTTGACGAGAGGCCGTCAACTTTAAACGATACTTCTAAATCAAAAGGTTCATCAGAGCTGAGAGCTATCGCTTCATAGTTATAAGGGTCAGCAACTTGCAGTTCTACAGCCACCTCAGATTGGGTAGGTATACATTTTATCTGAAAGACAGTAATCGCTACAGATTGGATAGGGCTTAGTAAAGGTGGGATTTTTTCTATTTCATCCACTATTGATTGGCAAAGCTGTTCACTTACAGTGTCCTGCCATTGATTATCTGCTGGATTTTCCCAAGAGGAAAAAGCCCCATTTCCGGTATAGACTGTAGTTCGTCGTTGTTTAATACCATCTGTATCTTTCTCTAAAATATCTACCCCAAAAAAGGTTAATGGCTGCCATCCTTCAGCTTCAACTTTTTGTTGATGTTCTTGAAGTTGAGAGATTAATACATCGGCATCCTCCTGGGTAAAACCTTTATGCTCTAGAAACCATCTTTCTAGTCCTTTATCAAATCTATCAATCAGACTAAAAGGATTCAATTTAATATCAGAACGATCGTCATCCAAAGACTGATCTGATCCTTGAATAAACTTATCGCCTTGAATATTTTTTTCCTTCTCATGAAACTCCTGGTTGGCTTCAGTCTCTTCAGCACCAGGCTTATTGATTTGTTTTTTACGCTTGGATGATCCAGTCATCTTCTTCTCCTGGTCATACAATGTTTACCACAAGAACTTAGCGGAGTCTTTAGAGTCTCGTAGAGATAGACAAATCCTCTAATGGCATTACTAAAGAATATTGAGAGGAAGCAACTCAAATTTAGGCAATCATTCTTAAAACTGCTGGATAAGAAACTGGCAGGCACTAAAGACCTACCAGTTTAATACCTTACCAACCTGCTTAGACTAAACAATCCTTACAATTCAAAGATTGTTATCTCAAGACGCTTCGAGTGGCAAGATTAGTCCTGATAAGAAGGATAAACTTGCAGCAGGACTTCTTTGATGTAGCCGTGTCCCCAAATTTTAGTTGTGCATTCATTCTCAACAGGGCCAACTGTAGCAACAGCACCGATTTCATAAAGACCAGAGTTCAAACCATGTCGATCAGGCCGTCCCGTATGCTGAACTGTATATTTGAAGAGGCCTTTCTGAGTCACGATGCAAGCTTCTATGTTAGTTTCTCGGGCGCGAACACCAATGCCCTCAAAGCCAAAGTCAACACAGACCCGAGTTCCTAAACACATTAGCAACTCCGTGAGGGGAGTCCGGTTGAACTGCACATCAACGCTAACATCAAATTCTTCATCTTCTGCGATAATAAACGGGGAGTTACTCGGTTCAGCAGGAATTGTGCCACGACCGTAAACTCGCAGGTTACTTAATGTAAAAATCACAGGGCCAAGAATATAGTCAGCGCGGGTTTCTGTCCCAGCAATTTCTCTTGGTTGACCGGGCATATTAATAAACTGAGTGTCAATTTTAGCAGAGGTTGGTATTGCTTGGGCACGAGCATGCAGTGCTTTGGTGCGAGCGGCCATTGCATTCATTTCAGCAGTAGACATAGTGTATATATCCTCTTTTTTAAGTTTGCTTACAGACATTTACGAGGTAACTCTTGGGCCGCAGAATCTAGTCTGTTTACCCTTGATATATTACTCAACCTTAGAATCGACTCCGAAATGCGTAAATTGGATACGTCACTTTAGGAAGTAGATAGCAACGTCTATTTGCTGAGGTTGTAGCGTAATATGAAAGTCATCTCGTTTCGTTCAAAGTCTTGGCAGGATTAGCACGTTTTTAGGAAAGTGACCTTCAGCGGCTTGCAACCTACAATTAACTGCCTTGAACTTGTGAACTGATTTCATCATCACAGCGCCACTAGAAATAGAAAATTCCCCTACTGTGATAGTCTTTCCACCTCCAACAGATTCATGTAAAACCTGCTATATATAGTGCCTAAAAAGAAGCATGGCAGTTCTCTCAGTATCTCTCAAACCACCTCGCACCAAGCCTAGAAAGAATTTCTTGATGTTTGTTTGCTTATTATTCAGACACACTACTGGTAGCGGGATAAAGGCGACAGGTACAGAGCGATCGCCAACCTCAGCTAGAACATGAAATTAAGCTGCTTGCATAGCAAAACCAAGTATCCACTGGTCTTGCAAAGGGAGCTTAGGCTATCAGTTCCTTACTCCCTAGAGGAGTAGAGAGATGAGAAACAATAAATTAAAGCTCACTTAAGACAGCAAATTTATTGAAGGAGGATGTTAATTTTAGATTTAGCAGGTCAACTTTAAAGTTAATGTCGATGACCAATAAGGGGGCTGAATCTTAAGCAACAATCTACTTAGAGAACAGGTTAACAACGGCGAATTTGAGTTAAACTTAATTTTGCTAAGTGTAGTACCTGATTACTGTTAAAACTAGCACTAATTACTGCAAAAAGTAGGCGATCGCACCCCATTTGACGCTGATTATGTTAATATATAAGTGGGATCGGAGCTTACAGAGATGTAGATCAAGCAGAAATACTCAAAGCTTATAGCGAGAATAGTAAAGAGTACAACTGAACGAGGATCTGAAGACGAGGCAACTACATCAATGGTGTAATGAGGCGACGAAACCAAGGTTCAAGAGATGACTGTGGAGGCAGCCTTGTATCAAATAGCAGATCGGCTCAGAGAGGAAGACTAGAGTTAAAAGCTTCCTCTCTGAATAATTGAGACTCTTGTTTATTCGGTCACTATTATTCAGGCTACTAGAAGTTGCATTCAAGAATGTAGTATTGCAGATCGATTTTATAATAGAGTCTTTGCTGTGGTGTGAGTTTATATAGCTCTGTAACTTCTTCAGATAGTTAAAGCAGAGGTGAGGTTATGAAACTCAAATATCGCGGCATTACCTATGAACCCGCTACGGTTACAAGCAAGTTACGTGGGTACACAGGTGAAGGGAAATATCGGGGTATCACTATCAAGTACCCATCCTTCATAGCTGATGTTCTTCCTCCAGAAGTTGAGCTTAACTATCGTGGAGTTCCATATAGAACCCATTTGATATCTATTCATTGGCTAGGCGCTTGAGCATCAGGCGGATAAAGCAAAGATTGAGTTTCGCGGTCGCATGTGCCAGTGTCCGTTCAAAGTTCTTAACCAAACTTTTGCACCG
>Ga0209172_10005460_pt1 | contig 15446 bp, 15 predicted proteins | sample LarsenN4metaG_FD_184113 | JGI IMG/M metagenome (GOLD analysis project Ga0209172, IMG submission 184113) | Hot spring sediment bacterial and archeal communities from British Columbia, Canada, to study Microbial Dark Matter (Phase II) - Larsen... ... | reverse complement strand
ATGGAACGATGACGATATTCCAACATTACAATTGATGACAGACGCTGTTCACAAGCATGGCGCGCTGGCGGGAATTGAACTTTCGTACAACGGAATCGACGCGCCGAATTTGTATTCGCGCGTGCCGTCGCTCGCGCCGCGCTCGATGGGAACAGTGGGCGGCTCAGGCTATGACCCCGTGCAAACCCGCCGCATGGACAAGGAAGACATTCGCAACGTGAGAAAGTGGCATCGTGACGCGGCATTGCGCGCCAAACGCGCGGGCTTTGATATCGTTTATTGCTACGCCGGTCACGGCATGACCGCCGCGATCCAATTCATCTTGAAACGCTACAACGACCGCACGGACGAATACGGCGGCTCGTTGGAAAACCGCGTGCGGTTCTTCCGTGAATTGATCGAAGATACAAAAGACGCAGTGGGCGACACGTGCGCGGTGGCTGTACGATTCGCCGTGGACGAATTGCTCGGCGACGATGGTCTCACTCATCAAGGTGAAGGTTGTGATGTGGTTGCCATGCTCGCTGAGTTGCCAGACTTGTGGGACGTGAACGTCAGCGGCTGGAACAATGATTCGATTCCGTCACGCTTCGGCAAAGAGGGACATCAGGAAAAATATATCTCATTCGTAAAGAAGTTGACGACGAAACCTGTTGTCGGCGTTGGGCGATACACCTCGCCTGAATCCATGGTGTCAGCGATTCAACGCGGCATCATGGACTTGATCGGTGCGGCGCGGCCTTCGATTGCCGACCCATTCCTGCCGAACAAGATCAAAGAAGGACGCGTCGAAGACATCCGCGAGTGTATCGGTTGCAACATCTGCGTGACAGGCGACACGCGCTTCGTGCCGATTCGCTGTACGCAGAACCCGACCATGGGCGAGGAATGGCGGCGCGGCTGGCATCCCGAACAAATTTCACCAAAGAAAAGCGACAAGGAAGTGATGATCGTCGGTGCGGGACCGGCGGGACTGGAATGTGCGCGGGCGCTGGGTCAGCGCGGGTATCAGGTCATGTTACTCGAAGCGCGCAAGGAATTGGGCGGGCGAGTATTGCGTGAATCATCTTTACCCGGCTTGAACGAGTGGCGACGAGTCATAGACTGGCGTTTGACTCAACTCAAAAAGATGAAGAACGTGGCGATCTACCCCTCCAGCCCGATGACCGCGGAGGAGATTCTCGAATCGGGTGCGCAGAACATCATCCTTGCGACAGGTGCAACGTGGCGGCGCGATGGCATCGGAAGAACGTTGTGGAAGCCGATTCTTGGTCACGATTTGGAAAATGTATTAACCCCTGATGATTTGATGGAAAAGGATGTAATTGGTAAATTGGGAATTGGGAATTGGGTAATTTATGACGACGACCATTACTACATGGGTGGAGTGTTGGCAGAGTTGCTCGCAACAAACGGATGCAACGTCTCGCTCGTTACGCCCGCGCCGCTGGTTTCGTATTGGAGTCAATTCACATTGGAGCAGGAACGGATTCAATCCAAGTTGATGAAACTCGGCCTGAAGTTATATGTGCAAAATACAGTGAGCGAGATTGGAAAGGATTTCGTGAAGTTGTCGAATACGGTTTCGGGGGAGGAAGTCGAGTTGCCGCGCGATGGAGTTGTGCTAGTGAGTGACAGAACGCCGAACGATGAACTTTATCGTTCCCTCACCCCAGCCCTTATCACCCCCGAAGGGGGCTCCCAAAGGGAGAGGGGAAACGTGCGCGTGATCGGCGATGCCGAAGCGCCGAACATCATCGCGCAGGCGGTGTTCGCCGGTCACCTCGCGGCGCGGGAGTTTGACGAAGAGAAAGTCGAGGGAACGCCGTTCAAGGTTGAGAGGATTCTTTAACCGCGAAGAACGCAAAGATAAACTCTTAAATCTTCGCGACCTTTGCGGTCTTCGCGGTAAGAATTTACCCCTTCTCCCCGCTCACCTTCATCCACGCCTTGCGCATGTTCAGCGCGTCCTCTTCCATGATCGGGCTTTCGCACAAAATGCGCCCCGCGCAGCCGAACTCCTTCAACACCTGAAACAGAAAATTGATCTTCAAATCCGACTCTTTCAACGCAAGGTGATTCTTCTCGCCTTTGGGACCGTATTCGATTCCCGACAAGTGGATGTGCAGATTCTTCAACGCGTCCTTCCCCAACGCGGCTTGATACGCTTCGAGCAGTTTGGTCCACTCTTTCACGGTGTTCATCGTCCCATCGCCGGGACGCGCGTGCAGGTGAGCGAAATCCAGACACGGTTGCACGTTCTTGATTGCCTTGCTCATCTCCAGCGTATCCTCCAACGAACCCAGCATCGCTGACTTGCCCATCGTCTCAGGACGCAAGATGACCGGGTTGCCTTTCTTTTTCAGTTCATCCGCGCAACTCTTCAAGCGTGGGATGGAAACTTTCAGCACCTCCGCAGGCGGACGTTCAAAGTATGAGCCGGGATGAAAGATGATATCCGTTGCACCGGCGAGGTTTCCGTAATGAGCCGCGTCCATGAGACGCTTGCGCGACTTGGGCCACTCCTCATCGGTCGCGTTCAAGTTGAAAAAGTACGGCGCATGCACGCTCAGTGAAACGCCTTCTACCGAAGCCGTTTGTTTGATCAGCGCGCAGGTCTCCTCAGAAACACGGACCGATTGCACCCAGCCCAACTCGAATGCGGTCAAGCCGATGGATTTGCTGAAATGAATCGCGCCGACCGAGCCGCCCGGCTTCTTGGGCGTGCCAATCGGTGAACCGACCGTGCCGAATTGAAATGAGAGGGACATAGTTACTCCTTTAGCTTAGCCACACATTGTCCCGATGCCTTTCGGGAGAGAGATCACAGAGTTCTCTGAGTTTTTTCTCCGTGTCTCTGTGTGCTCTGTGGCTAAAAACCGAACCAAATACTCACCTTCGCCCACAACGGCGGACCGAGAATCAGCAGACCGATCAACACGCCCGCCAATGCCGCGACCAGCACCGCGCCGGCGCCCACATCCTTGCCTACCTTCGCCAGCGGATGTTTTTGCGGGCTTGCCAGATCCACGACCGCTTCGATGGCGGTGTTGATGAACTCGGCAGTGAATACCATCGCAATCGCGAGTACCAACACCGCCCAATCGCGCGGCGGAATGTTCAACCAAAAGCCAAGCAGGATGACGATCGCCGCAACGATGGAATGTACCCATGTGTTGTGCTGGGTCTTCAAGACGTAAGCCCATCCGTGCAGGGCGTGACCAATGGCGGCGATTCGGGAAAGGAAGAATGCTTTGAGGCTCATTCGATTTACGATTGACGGTTGCTTAATTAATCTTCACGGATCTGAACTGCGCCCAGCCCAAGCGATTTGAGAATTTGTGCTTGAGCCATCCACATTTTCGCTTTATCCTTTGGCTTTGCATGGTCATGACCAAGCAAATGTAACACACCATGTACCACGAGCAATTGCACTTCCAATTCCAGCGCGTGACCAGCCGCCTTCGCCTGCGCCTTCGCGCGCGGAATCGAGATGAGGATGTCGCCGAGGTAAGGCGAACCAGTTTCCGGGTCGGTTTCTGACCCGTCCGATTCGGAGGCGGGGAAGGATAACACGTCAGTAGCCGCGTCGATTCCCAAATAATCCCGGTTGAGTTGTCGTAGTCGCGCGTCGTCCGTCAACACAATGGATAGATCAACATCCGGTGACTGCTTTTGATGGGTCAACGCCGCACGGGCCGCGCGCTCGAGCAGTTCTTTTGGAAAAGCAAATTTCGATTCGATAGTGATCATATTCGCACATGTCACCCTGAGCCGAAGGAGAAGGGTCTCTACCGCAGTGGGGAGATTCTTCGCTTCACTCAGAATGACACGCCTTATTATTTCCTGGGTGCGGTCAGCACATTTGTCACCGCCGACTCGTCCTTCGGGTACGAAACGCGCGGGTGATGTGTGCCGCGCAGGATGGTCACGAACGCGTCGGTGATGATGTTGAGGTCGCGCAAGGTGATCTGCGTGTTGTCGAGTTGTCCCTGCTTCTGCGCGGACTCAATGGTCGAAAGCACCACTTTTCGAAGGGCTTCTTCGTCCTGCGGGCGTTCGGCGCGGGCACGCGCTTCGGCGCCGTCGGCGAGCATGAGCAGAGCAGTCTCGCGCGAACGCGGGCGCGGACCGGGGTAACGGAATCTGTCCGGATCTACTTTGCCTGCATCGCCGCCTGCGGCTTCGACGGCTTTGTTGTATTGATAGCGTGTGATCATTGTACCGTGATGTTCGAGGATGAAATCGTCGATGCGGCGCGGCAGGCGGTGTTGACGCGCCAGCGCCACCCCATCGTTCACGTGTGCAATGATCGTTTTCGCCGCCTCGGCGGGGTCCATGTCTTCGTGCGTGTTCACCTGTCCCTGCGGCTGGTTCTCGATGAAGAACATCGGGTTCATGGCTTTGCCCACATCATGGAACATCGCGCCCACGCGCGTGAGCAGCGCGTCCGCGCCGATGAGTTCGGCTCCCTGTTCGGCAAGGTTCGCCACCTGCAAGCTGTGCTGATAGGTTCCGGGCGCGTTGCGCAGGAAGAATTGCAGCAACGGCGAATCGGGACGCGAGATCTCGATGAGTTGCAGCGCGGTCGTCAAGCCGAGGGTTTGTGCGAGAAAATACTGCGAGAGAAGCGCGATACTTGAAGATGCAAGTCCGCTGAAGATCGCCGCGCCGGAAAGTTCGAGCAAGCCAGCTCCATCGGTCGGTGTGAACGGGATGCGAAACGCGACCAGCACCACCACGCCGGTCACCGAGATTGCCAGGCCCGCGCGGAAGAACGTCCACACCCGCCGCGCCGCGCCCAGCACCAGCACGCCGATCAACGAGGAAACAAGATAATACGGCAATAAATCCAGGGTATTCGACAAGCCGTACGGAGCGAGAATCGAGATCGCCACCGAAAAAACGATCCCCACTTCCACACCGAACAGGGTCGCGATCAACAATCCCAGTGCGGGTAATGGAAAGGCATATGGGACAACGGTCCGGTCCGGAATGCTCAACCGCGCGCTGACGATGAATATGACAAAGATCAAAGCGATCACTGTGAGACTGCGCCCATCAAAAAGGAACAGCATACGTCGCCGCGAAAAATAGAGTCGGATATACGCGGCAATTCCCAACACCAATGCGCCTGCGCCGGCGTACACCTGCCACGCGTTCTCGGCGCGGATCAAACCGAATTGTTCGAGCGCTTCGAGTTGTGCAGGCGTGACGAGCTGTCCGCGCAGGATGATGATCTGCCCCGATTTATATTCCACGATGACGGGCGGCACCGCTTCACGCGCGGACTGTTTTGCGGCTTCCGTCAATTCGGCGTTGTACGCACTGTTCGGCGCGACGAACGCGGTCACCAGTTCCACCACGATGCTGGCTTCGCGTTCGTTCATCGAAAGGCTCACCAGCGGAGGCACACTGCGGCGTACCGTTTCCACATCCTCTTCGCGGATGCTCCGCCGCATGACCAGTTCCAACACATCGAACGCCTCTTGCTGAACCGCATCCCAGCGCACCGAACTTAACAGGACGATCTGTGTGATCGTCTCCGGTTGCAATGCGATGTCGCTCAACGCGGCGATATCCGCTTCTTTCTTCAAGCGGGTGGAATTTTGATCCTCGCGCACAAAGGTGATGGATCGCAGGTCCGCGCGAAGGCTCTCGATCTGCTGACGCGCGATCGCGGGGTTGGGAGCGGCATACACCGGCGCAACCGCATTCTCTGCGGCGGCTCGCGCCTCCTCAGTGCGAATCTTGCTTTCATATTGAAGCGCACGCGGAGCCTGATAATCCTCCGGTGACACATCCCCCGCTTGCAATGTCGTTGTTGTGGGGCTTAACCATTCAGGCAGGATGAGCGCAATGTATGAGATGGCGCTCACCAACAGGAGCAGGACGGTCTGCAGTACACGGATGCGCGGGGGCGTGTGCCGATGCCGCGCGGGAATTGTCCCCATGTCAGGTAGAGAAAGGGAACCGCTGAGTCGCGGAGTCATGGAGTTTCAATAATTCTCCGCGTCTCCGCATCTCGGTGGCAATAATAGATTGAAACATTACTTGGGTTGAAGCAATTCCTTCACTGCCGCGCTGACCATGTCGTTCGGCGCGCGTCCCGCCACTCTGGGCATAACGGTTTTCATTACTTTGCCCATATCGCCGGGGCCGGATGCGCCCGTCTCCGCGATGGCGGCTTGCACGAGCGCGCGCAGTTCCTCGGCAGGCATGGCTTTCGGCAGGAAGGCTTCGAGCACCTTGATCTCGGCTTCGTTGGCTTCGATCAGATCCGCACGGTTGGCTTTCTTCGCCTCTTCGAGCGACTCGCGGCGGTTCTTGACCTCCTTTTGGATCAAGTTCATCACGGCCGTTTCGTCGAGTTCGACTCGTTTGTCCACTTCCGCCTGTTTGACCGCGGCAAGAACCATCCGCACCGTGCGCTTGCGGATTTCGTCGCCGCTCTTCATGGCGTCCTTCATGGAATCGTTAAGTTGTGTTTTGATCGTCATGGGGAGGATTATAGCAGAGAGTTCAACGTGTCACGTTTCAAGTGTCACGTTATGGTATTCCAGATGGAGGCGGGAAGGGTAGGCTTTAGTCGTGTATCATTTAATCGCGCTGAAAGAAATCTCGGAGAAATTATCGAGATACAGAGTCATACCGGTATCCGCCGCCTTCGCGGTGAACGTCCATGTGAGCCCGTCCCATTTTTCGCCGATGGTCTCTTTGTAGATGATGTAATCGGATGGGTCGGAGGGCTGCCACATCAGCGCAATGAAATTTCCATCGAACCCGATTCCCGCCATGAAGTTGTACCAAGTATCGGGGTGGGGTTGGAAGTTGCCCTGCAGGATTTTATGTCCGAGCGCGTTCGGTCCCTGCGTCAGGTTGGCTTGTGGATAATCGAAGCCGAACACGCCGAACCGTCGGTAGGAATCGGTCTCGTATTCTCCTGCCTCGAGGATGAATTCGAATTTCGATCCCTTGTCGTATTTGAATTCCAGAACCACACCCTGTCCCTCTCCGAACGTGTTATGCCTGACCAGCCCGGAACTCCAATCCTCCTGACCGGTGATCTGGAATACTCCATCCAACAATACACCAGTGCCGGGGTTGTATGTCGTCCAGCCATCCACAGTGGAGAAATCATCGAACACAGTCACGCGGACATCCGCCAAAAAATCAGAAAGATTCGACGGTGGCGCGACCGTGGCAGTGGGAGGCAACGGCGTGGAAGTCGGTTCAGGCACAGACGTGGAAACTGCTTCGGCTGTGGTCGCTTCACTCGCCGGTGGGGTTGATGCCCCAGCGGAAAGGTTGCAGGCGAGGGAGACAAAGGCAAAGAGAAACAGGATGTGAGGCAGTTTTGGTTTCATTTGTTCCTTCAGATGATTCAATACTTTTCTTATAAAATACTATCGATCACATTGACAAAGATTATAGCAGAAGCAAATATTACTTCCTCGCCCCAGTCAGTGCGGTCGTAATCCCCAGCCCTACATACACCAGCCCGGCAAAATACCGCCCGCCGGTTTGGAATCGCTGATTGCTGCGCAATTTGTCCGCGAACGAACTGACGACCAACGCGTAAATACTGTCGGTGACTATTGCCAGCCCGACGAAGATCATACCGAGAATAAGGTTTTGAGAAATAACGTTTCCACGTGCCGGGTCAATGAATTGGGGCAGAAAAGCAAGGAAGAACAATGCCGTCTTAGGGTTGAGTAGGTTGATCACAAGTCCCTGCCAGTAGATGCGGGCAAGGCTCTCTTCTTTGAATTCCTCCTCCGAACCGTTTTCTGAAAAGAACAATTTACGAATCCCAAGATAGATCAAATACCCCGCGCCGAGATATTTCACCACATCGAACGCAAGCGCGGACGAGAGCAGGATGGCTGAAAGACCCAACGCGGCGGCGACTGCCTGAATGAAATTCGCCGTCTCGATGGCAAGTACCGAGATCAGCCCGGCAGTGCGTCCCTGGCTGGCGCTCCGCGCAGTGATGTACAAGACCGCCGGTCCCGGCACGAGGAGCAAGGCAACCGCCGCGAGGATGAACAGGGAGAGTTTGGAGGTGTCGAGCATAGGTTTATTTATCCGTTTTGATATTTTCGATCCGATTCTTTGCCAACGCGATATACTCTTCGTTCAATTCGTAGCCCACGTAACGCCGCCCCGACTTCAACGCGGCAAGCGCGGTCTGACCGCTCCCCATGAATGGATCGAGTACGACTTCATCGGAATATGTGTACAGTTGAATCAACCGATATGGCAATTCAACAGGAAACGGTGCGGGGTGACCCACCTTCTTCGCCGACTCGGAGAAAAAATCCCAGACCGATTTGGTGAACTCTAGGAACTCCTCTTTTGTGATCGTGCTTTCGCGTCCTTCGATCCGTTCGCGCTTGAACGTCCCTTTGGAAAACACAAGCACGTATTCGTGTGTGTCGCGCAAGGTGGGGTTTGACGCCGACTGCCACGAGCCCCATGCCGTGGATGTGCTCGCGCTCGACGCCTTGTCCCAAATGATCTCGCCGCGCATCAGAAAACCCAAGTCGATCATTTCGCGCGCGATCAAGCCGTTCATTGGGATGTACGGCTTGCGCCCAAGGTTGGCAACGTTCACACACGCGCGTCCGCCGGGGACAAGCACTCGATAGACCTCGCTCCACACGCGGCGTAGAAACGCGAGATATTCCTCCAGCGTCAGGTCTTCATCATATTCCTTGCCCACGTTGTATGGCGGCGATGTGACCATCAAATGAACGGAATTATCCGGCAACTCTTTCATTTCTTCGGAGGAACGATGGAAGATGACATCCAGAGTCTCAATCGGATTCTCGACATACGCTTCAGACTCCGCTTGAGGCTGGTCGCCGTATAGACGCGTGCGGTAAAACGCGGACGCGTCGTGCCCCTCGCGTCCCGGCGACCCAAAGGATGTGGTGGAGGTATTCTCGGAAAATTTTCTTTTTGGCATGGTGATCACCCGACGAACAACCCGATCAAATCCCGCGAGAGCCCGGACAATGTCTTCTCGTATTCGATGCGCGTGCGTTTGATGGCGGCGTGCATGGCATAGTCGAATTTGAATCCCTGCGCCGGTGAGTCGAGGTTCATCCACGCGTGTGAGTCGCGAGGGATGAGCGGAAGCACATAACGGCGGAGCCTCTTTACATAGTACAACCATTCCAGCGGTGGATATGTTTTGCCAGAGCGAAGGTCGGGACTGTGGATCAGGTCTGGGTGGAGCGGGTCAATATCACCCGGCGGAGGAGGCGTGTTCCCTTCGAAGCGATCCAGCCACAGGGTGACGTAGTTCGAATGGGCATAGAAATCCTGCACGGTATGGGTCATCCGACCGAATGCCGCCCATGCAGACATCGCATCTTTCTTTTTGAGCGAGTCAACCGTGAGCGCGCGTTGTTCTTCGATGTAATTATAGGTTTTCTCGAAGGCGTTGTTGTCGAAATGATATTCGTCGTGCCAGAATTGCCCGGCGAGGCGATCCTGGTTGACGTTGGCGTTGGTCATTACACCAAGAGCGCGCGTGCCGAGATGGTCGCCGAGCGATTCGAACATGATCTCGATGTGGTATTCGGTGAGCATTTGCCCGATTATAAGCGGTTATAATGCCGCCATGAGTTTTTATACATCGAAAGGCGACGACGGTACAACGAACCTGCTCGGTGAGGGGCGCGTGACGAAGTATCACGCGCGCATCGAGGCCGTGGGCACACTGGACGAATCATCCGCCGCGCTGGGGCTGGCGCGCGCACAATGTTTGGACCCGCGTTCCGCGCCGATCATTCTCGAAGCGCAACGCGATCTGTACAAGTTGATGGCGGAGGTGGCGGCGACGCCGGAGAACGCGGAAAAATTCCACTTCATCGATGCCTCACGCGTGAACTGGCTGGAACAACAAACCGATGCGTTGAGCGAAGTCGTCGAAATGCCGAAGGAATTCATCCTGCCCGGCGATTCGCTGGCAGGCGCGGCGCTCTCGCTGGCACGCGCCATCATCCGCCGCGCTGAACGCCGCGTGGTGGAACTGCACGATGAGCAGGAAGTGTCGAACCCTGATCTACAACGATACTTGAATCGTTTGTCGTCGTTGTGTTTTGTATTGGAGTTGCTGGAAAATAAAGCCGCGGGGAATCAGACGACACTGGCGAAATCGTAATCAAGACCTCGTTCACCACAAAGGACACGAAGCACACAAAGTTTAATTCTGAGCCACCAAGGTGAAAGTCCACGGAAGGGCATTCCACCAACAATGATAATAAAACCTTGGTGCTCTTTGTGTCCTTCGTGTTTAAAAGAAAGAGTCTCCTATGAACCCAGAAGAATTCCGAAAAGCCGGTCATCAACTCATTGATTGGGTCGCGGATTTTCGCGCAGGCGTTGCCGAATATCCAGTGCGGTCGCAGGCGCAACCCGGTGAAATTCGAGCGAAGCTACCGAGCGTGCCGCCGGTTAAACCCGAATCGTTCGATGCGATTCTCAACGACTTCCAAAACATCCTCGTGCCCGGTATTTCGCATTTTCAATCACCGAAATTTTTCGGCTACTTCCCCGCCAACGGCGAACTGTCATCGGTGCTTGGCGATTACCTCAGCACGGGCTTGGGCGCGCTTGGGCTTTCGTGGCAATCCGCACCCGCGCTCACCGAACTCGAAGAACTCGTCACCGATTGGATGCGGCAGATGACGGGTCTCTCTGAATCGTGGAGCGGTGTGATTCAAGATACCGCCTCCACGTGCACACTGGTCGCGTTGATGTGTGCCCGCGAGCGCGCGTCGAATTATTCGTTATCGCGCGGCGGCTTGCAGGGGGAAGCCAATCCGCTCATCGTGTACGTGTCGGGTCACAGTCACAGTTCGGTTGAAAAAGCCGCGTTGCTCGCGGGATTCGGACGCGCGAACCTGCGATTCATCGAAGTGGATGATTCCTTCGCGATGAAACCCGACTCTCTTCGACAAGCGCTTCAAGCCGACCTTGCGGCTGGATTCACACCCTGCGCCGTTGTCGCCACCACAGGGACCACCACCACGACCGCGCTGGACCCGGTCAAAGCCATTGCGGAGATCGCGCGCGAATACAAAATTTGGCTGCACGTCGATGCGGCGATGGCTGGCTCGGCGATGATCCTACCCGAATGCCGCTGGATGTGGGACGGCGTCGAAGGTGCAGACTCCATCGTGATGAACCCGCACAAGTGGCTGGGCGCGGCGTTCGATTGCTCGTTGTATTTCGTGCGCGACCCCGAACATCTCATACGCGTGATGAGCACGAACCCCAGTTACCTGCAAAGCGCGGTGGATAGTAAAGTGAAAAATTTACGCGATTGGGGCATCCCGCTGGGACGCCGCTTCCGCGCATTGAAGTTGTGGTGCTTGATCCGTGAACAAGGAGTTGAAAAATTGCAAGCCCGCCTGCGCCGCGACCTCGCCAACGCGCAATGGTTTGCGGAACAAGTGAAGTCAACTTCAAACTGGCGCGTGTTAAATCCAGTTCACCTGCAAACCATCTGCATCCGTCACGAGCCGCCCGGTCTCGAAGGCGAAGCGCTGGACAAGCACACCGTCGATTGGGTGGAGCGCGTCAACGACTCCGGTCAGGCATATCTAACGCCCGCGATTCTCGATAGCCGGTGGATGGTACGCGTCTCCATCGGGTCTTTGCTGACCGAACGACATCATGTGGAAGGAGTGTGGGAATTAATCAGGCAGGAAGCGGAATAACATCACCCATACACCGCGATCATAATAATTCCCGCAAAAATAACGAACGCGCCGATCACACGGATGGCTCCCAATCGTTCGTTCAACAACCACCAACCTGTCAGCGCGCCGAAGACGACACTGACCTCCCGTACTGCACCGGCATAACTTAGCGGGGCAATCGAGTAGGCAAACACCGCCATTAAATAAGCGAGCACACCCAGCACACCGGCAAGCGGAACGCGGATCGGCTGTTTCACCAAAACCTCCCTGATACGCGACCAGCCGTACTGTCGAAAAATGAACGGCGAGAAGACAAATGGTACGAATGCGAACATGCCCATTACATATTGCAACGCATATCCATTTTTCACCGCCGACCCGTCAATGGCGGAGTAAACCGAAATCAAGAAGGCAATGAACACCGCCACCGCGACACCCTTGAAGTGGACGCGCGTCACATCCGCCTGCATCAGCGTATTGACTCCGATGATGAACAATCCGCCGATGATGAGCGCGAGACCGAGTATCCCACCGCTGGTCAACCTCTCCTGTAAAAACACGAATGACCACACGACAAGAAAGGCAGGCGACGCGCCGCGCGCAATGGGGTAGACAAGTGAAAAATCGTTATCGTGGTATGCGTAGGATAAGGTGGTGAAATACACCACTTCGATGCACACGCTGATAATGGCAAAGAGCCACATCTCGCGCGGCGGCAAACCCGTAAAGAACAGGGCAACCAGCGCGAACAGACCTCCAAAGGTTACCATCCAATACGTGACGATGTACTTATCCTCGGCTTGTTTGATGAGAAGGTTCCATGCGGTATGAAGCACCGCACTGATCAGCAGGATGAAAATGGCAAAAAGGGACATAGGCTGGACGAATGTACCACAAAAAGAGAGCCAGCAAACTGTTGCTTTTTATTCGCCCGGTGCGTATACTTGCACACATACCCTATTGGAGGATGTGATGAAAACATTCAAACCCTTATACTTCTTAGCCTCGTTCGTTTTGATCGTCGGGCTTGCTTGTTCCCTGGGCGGTGGCGGCGACACCCCCACGCAACCGCAACAGCCACAACAGCCGCAACAACAACCCCCGACTCAAGCACCCGCCCAACCTCAGGCGACCAACACGGAAGCGCCTGCCCCTCCGCCGACGGCTTCTGAATTCTTCACAGAAGAATTCGATTCTGACCCCGGTTCGAACTGGGTGACCAGCATTATTGGACCCGGTGCCGACGCGCACGCCGATTCGGTCGTCACCAGTTTTGATAACAGCCGCTTCCGCATCGAACTTCCCGAAGATGACCTGTACTTTTATTACGATTATACGGGTCAAACCTACGAAGACGTGCGCATCGACCTGCGCGCCGATAACCGCGGCGCGAACACCAACAATGTCAGCCTCACTTGCAGGAGCAGTCAGGATGGCTGGTATGAGTGGAGTGTGGGAAGCGACGGCTTGTGGTACTTGTATGCAGTCACAGATAAATACAACTTGATCTCCAACGGTGGCACTACTTCCCTCAAGCAGGGCAAGGAAATCAACGAATACACGATGATCTGTGAGGGCAAGACCATCTCCATGTTCGTCAATGGCGTTGAACTGAAATTAAGCCCGGTGACCGATAACAATTACGGTCTGCGCGATGGGACGGTTGGTTTCAATATCTCCTCCCTCAATGTCACGCCTGTGATCGTGGAAGTGGACTGGTTCAAGATCAGCGAGCCGTAAACAACACTCGACAAAACAAAAAAATACCCCGAACTCTGCGAAAGTTCGGGGTATTTTTTTAGCTATTGCACGAAAAATCCATGCTATACTTCCACAATTCTATTTTTTAAGAGGAGAAAAAATGAAAACGTTTCGCCCCTTATATTTGTTAACAGTAATGATCCTTATCGTAGGTCTGGCGTGCGGACTCTCCGGCGGCGGGTCGGATACGCCATCACAGACTCAGCTGGAACAGCCGCAGAATCCTCCCACCCAACAGGAAGAGCCGCAATCTCCCTCCAATGAACAGCCGTCTGGTTCGGCATTTTTCACGGAGGAATTCGACCAGGATCCAGGTTGGTGGTACTTCCTCACCCAAGGGGAGGAAAAGACAGATAACATCAGCGTCGAGTTCACTGACGGCTTAATGATCTTCGACTTCCAGGATACAGGCATCTTTGCCTATTACATGTTCGACGACTATACCTACGAAGATGTACGCATCGATATCCGCGCCGAGAACCGCGGCAAGAACAACAACAACGTCAGTTTGATCTGCCGCATGAGCGATGAAGGCTGGTATGAATTCAGCACCGAGGGCGGCGGATTGTGGTATTTGTATGCCGTGACCTTCAACGAGGATGGTAAAGCCGTATACAACCGCATCGACAACGGCGGCGCGGCATCTCTCAAACAGGGCAAGGAAGTGAACGAATACGGCATGCTCTGCGAAGGCGAGGAGATCACGTTGTTCGTCAACGGCAAGGAGCTTAAGACCAGGGTGGAGGACGATTACTCATTCCGCGAAGGCTTGGTCGGGTTCAACATTTCATCCCTGAACGTGTTCCCGATCATCCTCGAAGTGGACTGGTTCAAGATCAGCGAGCCGTAAACAAGACACACCATTAAAAAACTTCCGAGTTCTTCAAGAACTCGGAAGTTTCGTTTAATACAGCGGTATTCTCGCTCCGTTGATTTTCCCTGCTTCGTCTGAAAACAGGTACAACATCGCCGCGACGATCTCATCGGGCGTTGTGCCCGTGCCTTTGTTTTCCACGTCAATTGCCTTGACTTGGATGATGTTCGCCGTCACGTTGGACTCTTTGAGTTCCGCGGCAAGCGTGAGCACAAGATTCTCCTGCGCGGCTTTGGCGGCGGTGTAGACTCCACGTTTGGGCAATGGATTGGACACTGTAGAAGGCGAGACCGTGATCACGCGTCCCCATGTGCTTTTTTCGAGCAGGGGCATGAACGATCGGAAGAGATGAAACGTCGTCCACACGTGTTGACCGAGCATGGAAGTGAGATCTTCCTCGGTGGTTTCGGGAATCGTCTTACCGCCCAGCCAGCCGCCGACGAGATGAACCAAAGCGTGGACTCCGCCCAATTTGGCGGACACAGCCTCAGAGGCGGAATGAACCGCTTCCGCGTCGCGCAGGTCAACAACGGAGGTGAAGAGTCTCTCTGAGGGCAGGTTCAAGTCGCGGGCGAGAGAATCCAGTTTGCCTTGGTCGAAATCGAGCAGCGCGAGGGAATGACCGCGCGCAGCAAATGTCCTGGCGGTCAAACTTCCGAGCGCACCCGTTGCGCCGGTAACGACGATCGTTCTATTCATTCAACACGCCCACTTCCAGCTCGCTCATGCCCTTGATGAACGGGCGGTCGCTCTGTTCGGGCAGGTGTTCCTTGCCGCGGAAATCAATAAGATGACCCGACTTCGCGGCTTTCGTCTCGAGATAAAAACGGTTGTACTCGTTCGACTCCATGATATGGGGGATGCGGTCCGAAACTTTGATGCCGTAGTCGATGAGCTGTTGGATCTTCTTCGGGTTGTTGGTGATGAGCCTCACCGATTGAATCTTGAGCGACATCAACATGTGCGCGGCGACGGCGTAATCGCGCTCATCGTCGCGGAAACCGAGCGCGTGATTCGCCTCGACAGTGTCAAGGCCCTGATCCTGCAGACTGTATGCGCGGATCTTGTTGATCAAGCCGATGCCGCGCCCCTCC
>Ga0209172_10005454_pt1 | contig 15460 bp, 16 predicted proteins | sample LarsenN4metaG_FD_184113 | JGI IMG/M metagenome (GOLD analysis project Ga0209172, IMG submission 184113) | Hot spring sediment bacterial and archeal communities from British Columbia, Canada, to study Microbial Dark Matter (Phase II) - Larsen... ... | reverse complement strand
GGCGCTCTTTGCCGTCCACGGCCGCGTCAGCGTCCACGCCGTGGTGAACTTGCGGAAACTGCTCGACTAATTTCCACCACTTGACGGGGCACTACCGTCTGCGCGCGCGGGAGGTCGAACACGTACTGCAGGCGCAGGTCGAGGAACATCTGTTCTTCCCCGTCGATCCCGTTGCGGATGGCCCGGCCGGTACTGTCGAGCGCCGAGCGGATCGGGAGCGTCGCGTCGTGGACGCCGCGGACAGGGCGCTCGAGGTTGTCGCGGTCGCCGTTGACGTCGGTACCCACGATCTCGCTGATCGGATAGCCAGAGTAGTACCGGAAGATCGCGCCGGCGCCGAGGCCGCGCCACGGGTTCACGTTCACGCTCACGGCGAGCGCGTGCCGGTTGTCGAAGTTCGACCGCGCATAATCCTCGCGCGGGTTGAGATCGTTGGAGTACCGCTTGTTGTTCGGGTCGGCGCCCGCGGGGTTGAACGACGTGGTGCCGTTGACGTCGCGCGCGCGTGCCAGCGTATACGCCGCGCGGGCGCTCCAGCGTGCGGAGTACCGCTTGATCAGGGATATCTCGAGCGATTCGAAATCGCTGTTGAGATCGTCGCGCGTCTGGTACTGCAGCACCCGGCCGAAGTTCACCTGCCGCGCGGCAGCCGGGATCAGCGTGCCGGCCGGATCGAACCGATTCACGCCGCAGCGGACGACGCGACCGTTCGGACCGTTCCCGCAGTCGTTGATGTCGATCAACCCCGTGTTGTCGTAGCCGCGATTGCCGATGTAGTCCACGCTCACGGAGAGATCCCGAATCACCTCGCGCTGTACGCCGAGGCTCCACGACCACAGATAGCCGAGGCGGCGGTCTCCGTCGAGGTACGGCTCGGGGTTCGGGAAGCCGCCCGCATTCACCTGGTTTCGGAGATCGGTCAGCAACGCCCGGCACGCCGGTCCGATATTCGCGAGCCCGCCGCTGCCGGTCGGCTGCAGGCAGACATGCTGTGGGATGACGCCCCGGTCGGCGGACAGATCCTCGCCGGTGTCGAACTGGAACGAGGGCGAGATCGGCCCCAGTCGCAGGACGTTGCTCCGCACCGCAGCGAGGTGGTACTCGTAGAACTTCCCGATGCCGCCGCGAACCACCGTCCGGCCCGAACCGGTGGGATCGTACGCAAACCCGAGACGCGGCGCCAATGCGTCCTTGGTGTTCGGCGTGAATGTCTGGTGGTCGTACCGGACGCCCAGATTCAGCGTGAGGCTTCGGTTCAACTGCCATTTGTCCTGCACGTACCCGTTGGTCCTCCTGTCCCCGAAGTGGTAATACACCTGCCCCAGTCTGATCTGGAAGCGGGACGGGTACGTGAAGGCATTCGCCGGGTTGAACGGCCGGTTGTGCTGGAACTCGAAGACGCCGTTGACCGGGCGTCCGAGAATTTGCGGATCGTGGATGAGCCGCTGCCACGACGCGCCGGTCTTGAAGGTGTGCGCCCCCATCCAGCCGTTCTTGATGAACGTGAAGTCCTCGCTGACGGTCGTCGTCCGGCTTCGCGCGGCTCCCCAGCGATCGTTGGGACCCGCACTGTAGTCCGGATGGATGTTGGCCGCTCCGAGGTCGAACTGATCGCGCCCGTTCAGCTCGATGAACTTCAGGTTGTCGTCGAAGAACGAGCGCATGCCCTGGAGCACGTCCTCGCGCACGTGCCCGACACGGATTTCGTTGGTGGCGTTGTTGCCGATGATCGCGGTCCAGTTGCCGTTCGAGAGGTGATCCATGTCGCCTTCGACGAAGACGTAGTCGCGCAACTGGTTCTCCTCCTCCCAGTTCTCCCCAATCGTCGGCGTCTTCTCGCGTACCCAACGGAAGCTGAAATTGTGGTTGGACGAGGCGTGGAAATCGCCGCGAACGAAGCTGTTCGTCGCCTTGATCGAGCGCACGTCGGAATAGTCGGTGGCGAGCGGCGCCGCGTCGGCCGGGAAGTTGAGCTGGACCGCCTCGTCGAGGATGCTGCGCTCCAGGTTGAAGAAGAAGAACGCCCGGTTTCGCACGATCGGACCGCCCGTGCTGAATCCGAAAATCTTCTCGCCGCTCTCCGGGTTCTTCTCTCCGCGTGCCTTCAGGAAGGGATCGACGGCACGAAGGCTCTCGTCCTGGAAGTAGTAGAATCCGCGGCCCGCGAAGCGATTCGTCCCGGACCGCGTGATCGCGTTCACGACCACGCCGGACGAGCCGCCAAACTCGGCCGTGTACTGGTGCGTCAGGACCTGGAACTCCGCCTCGAGTCGAGCGATACGCGCGTCTGGAGGCCGCGCGCTCCGCCGCCCCGCTCGTCGTTGTTCTGACCGCCGTCGACCAGGAACAGGTTCCCGGCCGTATCGCGCCCGTTGGCGTTGAACGTGCCCCCTTCGAAGGTACCCGGCTGGAGGGCCGGCGTCAGTCCCGGCACGAGCTGCATCAACGTGAGCTGCGCCCGCCCCGACGTGGGCAGGCTGTCGATGTCCTGCGTCGTCAGGTTCGTCCCGATGCGGCTCGTCGTCACCTCGACGATCGGCGCGGCGCCAGTGACCGTCACCGTCTCGGCCACATTGGCCAGTTGGAGCATGAAATCGATCGTCACCTCCTGGCCGACGGCCAAGACCAGCCCGCTGCGCGTCTGGGTCTGGAATCCCGCGATGTCAACCCGCACCGTGTAGGTGCCCGGCTCCATCGTCGGCATGACAAAGCGTCCCGCGGGACCGGTCACGGTCTCGCGGGTGACACCCGTCGCTTCGTTGGTCGCCGTGACGGTTGCGCCGGGAAGCACGGCCTTCGCCTGATCGAAGACCGTACCCGCCATTTCCGCTCGTCCCGCTTGTCCCCAGGCCGCCGACGGCAGCCCAGAGGCGAGTGCGATGGCAAGAACGCCGCGCCCGATTCTCCTCAACATGCAACCTCCTTCCGATCGACCTGCACGTCAACGTGAGCCGTGGGACCGAATCGATTCCAGAGGCGCCGACAGGATGAACCGCCGACGGGATGAATACGGGCGGAGCCGTATACGGAGGTGCGGCGTAGTCTAGGAGGCCGCAGGAAGACGGTCAATACCGTCGGCGGGGGATGTGTCGGCGGGGGATGTCGGCGGGGATGGAGGGCACGTGGCCGGACGTCAGCGCTGCAGTCGTTTGAGCAGCTGAATCTGTCCGGCGTGATAGAGGTCGTGCGCCGCCACGCCCGAGAGCATCGCGAAGGCGCTCACGGTGCTGCCCGGCGGCGTTCGGTCCAGCTCGCGCGCCGACAGGCGGGCAACCGCCTCGCGCAACGACCGGTGCATCCGATCGAGCAGCGCGACGTCGTCGCGCCACGCGCGCTCGTCGATTGCACTTCCCCGCGCAAACCAGTTCGAGCCCTTCAGCGGAAACGAGCCGCGTCGTCCGCCGGCCAGCCGTCGCAGCGCGGCGTACTTCCAGTAGGCGGCGTGGACGACCAGCTCCCAGATGTTGTGGCGCCTGGGCGCCGGCCGCCACGCGGCCTGGCGCGCCCTGAGCCCGCGAATGGAGCCGCGCAGGTTCGTGCCATGCCAGGAGCGGCGATCGTACGCGCTGTCGATCAGCGCGAGCAGGCGTCGAACGTCCGCGCGCGCTGAGGCATGCGCTCTGCGGGGCATGACTTACCGCGGCGAGGGTATGTCGGCTGCGCGCGGCGCCCCGATCGCTTCGGCGTGCTCGGGCATCCCCTCCAGAAATCGCTCGGCGTCGATCGCCGCCATGCAGCCGGATCCGGCGGCGGTCACCGCCTGGCGGTAGACGTGGTCCTGGACATCGCCCGCGGCAAACACGCCGGGCACACTCGTGCGCGTTCCGTGCCGCGTCACGATGTAGCCGTTGGCGTCGAGCTCGAGCTGTCCGTTGAACAGCGCGGTGTTCGGCGTATGGCCGATGGCGATGAAGACGCCGTCGAGCGGCAGCTCGCGAAGCTGCCCCGTCTTGACGTTTCGGACGACGATGCCGGTGACCTCGCCCCTGCCGACGTCCTTGATCTCGGCGACCTCCGAGTCCCACACGAACTCGATCTTCGGATTGGCGAACGCCTTGTCCTGCATGATCTTCGACGCGCGCAACACGTCGCGCCGGTGGACCACGGTCACTTTCGAGGCGAACTTCGTCAGATAGATCGCCTCCTCCATCGCCGAGTCGCCGCCGCCAATCACCGCGATCGGCTTGCCGCGGAAGAAGTACCCATCGCACGTGGCGCAGGTCGAGACCCCGTGTCCCGAGAGCTTCCGGTCGGAATCGATTTCCAGCCACCGCGCCGAGGCGCCGGTTGCAATGATCAACGCGTCGGTGGTGATCGCGCCCGTGCTGTCGATCTCGATCGAGAACGGCCGCTCCCGCAGGTCGACGCGCTTCACGTTCCCGTCGAGCACCTCGGTGCCGAACCGCAGCGCCTGCGCGCGCATCTCGGCCATCAGGTCGGGCCCCATGATGCCGTCCCGGTAGCCGGGCCAGTTCTCGACCATCGTGGTCAGCATGAGCTGCCCGCCGGCTTCGAGCCCCTCGACGAGCAGCGGCTTGAGGTTGGCGCGCGCGGCGTAGAGCGCGGCGGTCAGGCCCGCAGGGCCGGATCCGATGATGACGACGCGACGATCCGCCATTAGAGGTGTTTGTCGATCATGCGTGCGATATCGTCCTTCGGCGCAAGGCCGACGAGCGTCTCGGCGAGCTGGCCGTTCTTGAAGAGCAGCAGCGTGGGAATGCCGCGAATCATGAACCGCCCGGGGACGTTCGGATTCTCGTCGACGTTGAGCTTCGCAATCGTCGCCCGCCCCTCGTACTCGCCCGCCAGCTGCTCCACGATCGGCGCAATCCGCCGGCAGGGGCCGCACCATTCGGCCCAGAAATCGACGAGCGTCACACCGTTCCGAATCTCCTGATCGAAATTGCTGTCCGTGAGGGTCTTGAGTTTGTCCGAGGCCATGTCCTTCTCTCTTTGCAGGTTACTTACTAATTGTAAGCTCTTTCGTACAATCCTGCATACTGCCGGGCCGAGGCGTCCCAGGAGAAATCCTGGCGCATGCCGGCGAGCTGGATCCGACGCCACGCCCCCCTGTCGTGGTACAGCTCCAGTGCGCGCCGGAGCGCCTGCAGCAGCGCCGACGGCGACGGATCCGTAAACGTGAAGCCCGTGCCGTCACCGGTGGCCGGATCCACGTTGCGCACCGTGTCTGCCAGGCCGCCGGTTGCCCGCACGACCGGAACGGTGCCGTAGCGCTGGCTGTACATCTGGTTGAGACCGCACGGCTCGAAGCGGGAGGGCATCAGGAAGAGATCGGCGCCAGCTTCGATGCGGTGGGCCAGCGCCTCGTCGAACCCGATCCTGACGGCGATGCGATCGGGATGACGCGCCGCCAGGGTCCGCCACAAGTCTTCATATCGCCGCTCGCCGGTGCCGAGCAGGACAAACGACGCATCGAGCCGCGGCAGTTCATCGGCGAGATCCGCCAGCAGATCGAACCCCTTCTGGTCGACCATCCGTGAAATCAGTCCCACGAGCGGTCGGCGCCGGTCCCCGTCGCCGGCCGCCAACCCCACCTGCTCGAGCAGCGCCCGCTTCGCCATCGCCTTGCCGTCGAGGCGCGACGCATCGTAGTGCACGGACAGGTACCGGTCCCGGGCCGGATCCCACTGATCGTAATCGATCCCGTTGAGGATCCCGACGAGATCGGCCGACCGGCTGCGGAGGATACCGTCGAACCCGAAGCCGAGTGCCGGCGTCTGGATCTCGCGGGCGTATTGCGGGCTGACCGTCGTGATGAAGCGGCTGAACAGAGTGCCGCCCTTCAGAAAGCTGATGCGTCCCCAGAATTCCAGCGCGTCGACATGGAGGAGACTGGCGTCCAGTCCAAGCCGCGGGAGCCAGCTCGCGTCGAAGAGGCCCTGGTACGCAAGATTGTGAATCGTGAACACGGCCGGGACGTCACCAAGCGCCCCGAACGCGGCACCGCGGCCGAGCAGCACGGGCACGAGACCGGCCTGCCAGTCATGCGCGTGTACGATGCTGTAGTGCTCATCCGTTGCCGCCCCCCACGTGAGCGCCGCACGCGCGAGAAACGCAAAGCGGGAGGCGTTGTCCGCATAGTCCTCGTTGCCGACGCCGTACAAATATTCGCGATCGTAGTACTCCGGTCGATCGACGAAGACGAACCGCACCCGCCCGTCCTCGATGGCGTACATCGCGGCATCGGCCGTATCGTCTCCATCGCGCACGGCGATAGTCGCAATCCGTTCGCCCGCCGTGATGCCGCGATAGCGGGGGATCACGACATCCACCGCGTGCCCCAGTCGGCCGAGCGCGCGCGGCAGCGCCGAGGTGACATCCGCGAGCCCGCCGGTCTTCGCGAATGGGCTCGCTTCCGACGCGACCATCAGGATCCGCATCACGCCATTGTGCCTGCATTTGGGCCTGCCACCGCTGACTTGTATGATGGGCCGCGGTGACCGATCCCGGAGCCCGCCCGCCCCGTAGTGGCCGTCTGGAATCGCGAGAGCACGTCGAGCTCCGCGCGCTGCGGGATCAGCAGCCGGACCTCGCGCACGCGATCGACATGCAGCTCGAGCTGCTCGATGTCCAGCGCCGCATCCAATCGCGCATTCCGCTGCCCTCGTTCGACTTCAACGTGCGCGTCGTCACGTATCACCAGAGCGCGGCGCGGCCGCTCCTCCGGTTCGAGGACATTCCGATCGAGCTCACCGACCTGCGGCTGGTCGTGCGCCAGACGGCCGACATCCTGCGGCGGTTCGAGGCGCTCGACGAGGAGGAATTTCAGCGGGTTCAGGCGCTCGGGCGCGATGAGACGCTCATGGCCGTCATGGCCGACTGGTATCGGGCCACCGCCGAGCGGCACACGGCGTCGGTGGGAGCGTCGCCGGGCGGCGTCGCCCGGCCGGCGCTCGTGCCGCCGGCAGGGATCTCACACGAGACGCTCGATCAGGTGCTGACGCTCGCGATCCGTCCCTTCCTGTCGCGCTGCGCGGAGACCGTGCGTCAGCGCCCCGAGCTGGCCCTCTGGCAGCATCCGTACTGCGCGCTCTGCGGCGCCGAGCCCGAGATGGCGGTCATTACGCCCGCCGCAGAACGTCATCTGATCTGCAGCCGCTGCAACCTGCACTGGAAGTTCGAATCGCTCACCTGCCCGTTCTGCCGCAATAGCGATCGCGCGCGGATCACGTCGTTTGCCACGCCGGACGGGCGATACCGCGTCTATGCGTGCGATGTCTGTATGAGGTACCTGAAGGCCTACGACGCGCGTCGCGCGAAGCGCCCGGTGATGCCGGTGGTGGATGGCGTGGCGACGCTGCCGCTCGACGCGGCCGCGATGCAGCGGGGCTATACCTAGTTCGCGGCCGCCTCGACCGGCGCGCCGAACAGATCGGTCGCCTTGCTTGCCAGCCAGTTGAACAGGTGCCGCGTCTCCCAGAAGCGGCCGGCGTTCGACTTCGCGCCGAGCACGACGACGGCAACCTGCGGGCCACCCTGCGGCAGCCGGAGCAGCGTGGCGAGGCAGTAGCCTGCCTTGCGGATGAACCCGGTCTTCCCGCCCAGCACGTCGACGTCGCCTCTCATCACCAGCTGATTGGTGCTGTGGACGGTGATCTGGCGGCGCCCGACCGACACCGTGTGCTCCGGCTTCTGCATCATGGCGGCGATGCGGTGATCGCTCGAGGCATACGCAATCAGCCGCGCCATCTCGTACGCCGTCGACACGTTGTCGGAGAACAGACCTGACGGATCCGTATAGTGCGTGTTGGTCAGCCCCAGCTCGCGCGCCTTCTCGTTCATCCGCGCGACAAAGCCGGCGGACCCGTGCGGCGACACGCGCGCCAGCGCCCGCGCGGCCGCGTTGTCCGATGCGATGAGCAGCAGGTGCAGCAGGTCCTCGGTCGTGACTTTGTAGCCGGCGCGCAGATACGTGGTCGACGCGCGATAGACGTCGGCGCGCTGAATCACGACCTGCTGCGAGAGATCGGGGTTGTTCTCCAGGAAGACGGTCGCCGTCATCACCTTCGTGATGCTGGCAATGGACCGCTGGTCCTGCGCGTTCTCCTCCCAGAGGACCTGGCCCGTCTCGGGGTTGTAGATGATGGCCGCCTCGGCGCGCAAATCAGGCACCATCACGCCCGACTCGTCGAGCTTGAACCTCGGCTCCTGCGCCTCGCGCAGCGCGCGCGACTGCGCCGCCGCCCGCGCCGCACGGCGCGACGCGACCCGACTCGCTCCGGCGGCCGTACGGGTCGTATATACCGACAGCCGTTGGCCGGCGCGAATGCCGCTTCCCTGAAGTCCGTTCCACTCTTTGACGGCAGCGACGCTCACCCCGTAACGGCGAGCAATCGCGGAGAGCGTCTCACCGCTGCGAACGACGTGCGTGACGCGTGAAGCAGTCGACTGAGCGTCGACGCGTGCCGGCAGCCCGACACCCGCACAGAGAGCGAGCAGGCAGATGAGGTGGACGTTTCGGCGCAGCCAGGCTCCGATCACGGGCAACCCTTTGTGAAATAAGTTCTTACGGAATGTCTCGGCATTTTAGCAAGAAATCTGTAGCCTGCAAGGGGTTTTGACAGCCCCCCATGCCCAGCGGTTAGTCTTTTCCGTACGCCGTTGCGTCACCTCATCTGGCGCTCGCAGCTCCGCAGGACCAAAAACAATGCCAGTTGAGGTGTCAGACCGTACTCAGCCAGGGGCCGCCGAGCTTCGCCTCGGCGAGTTCACGGGATTGCGCCGTACCATCGCGATACGCGGTACGGCGCGAATGGTAATCGCGCCAGCGACGTGCGCGGTCTGGGCGACGCTGACGCTTGCGCTTATCCTCTTCAGCGACGTTCCCCTCGCGACGCTGCTCCCGCTGGCGGTGCTGGTGGGGGGATTCGAAGCGATTCATGCGCTCCACGTCGGCGCCGAGCGGATCGGGCGCTACCTCCAAGTGCAGTACGAGGGGTCGCTCGACGGTCCGCGCTGGGAAACCGCCGCGATGGCGATCGGACCCTCCCTGCCCGGCGGCGGCGTCGACCCGCTGTTTGCGGTCGTCTTCACGGGGGCGACGCTGGTCAATCTGCTGTCGGCGCTGCTCGTCCTCGCCGAACCGACGGCGGCGGAGCTCGGCGTCCTCGCGGTGGCGCACGCAGCGTTCGTCTTTCGCGTGATCCGGGCGCGGATCGCCGCGACGCGTCAGCGTGCCGTCGAGCTCGAAAGCTTCAAGACCATCTTATTCGGCCAGCGCGATCGCGGTTAACAGCGCGCGCTGGGTCCCCTGCCACGAGTCGGTCGTCTCGAACGTCTCCTCGAGCGAATGCGCGCCGGTGCCCTGTCCGCCGGCGTCGATCGTGATCGCCGGCACACCCAGGCTCATCGGGAGGTTTGCGTCCGTCGAGGCCTCCGTGAGCTCGACGGGAAGGCCGAGCGCACGCGTGACGGAGACCGCGGCCTCCACGATCGGCGCGTCGGCGGGGATGCGACCCGCGGGCCGATCGCCGACGAGCCGCTTCGACACCGACAACTGGCCTCGGTTCCCCCACCGCGCGTTCTCGGCGGCCAGCGCCCGATCGACCGCGTCATGGAATCGGACGTCGAGCGCGCGAAGCGCGCTGGCATCGGCCGACCGCATATCGACCTCCATCCACGCGTCTGCGGCAATGGCGTTGACCGAGGTACCACCTCCCACGCGGCCGACGCTGAATGTGGTGCGCGGGTCGTTTGGTGGCCGCACGTCGGCGAACGCGGCAATCGCGCGCCCAAGGGCGTGCACCGGGTTGGCGATGCCGAACGCGCCGTAGCTGTGCCCGCCGGGCCCCGAAAACGTCACGCGATAGCGCAGGCTCCCCACCGAGACGTGCGTAATACCGAGCCCCGTGCCGTCGACCGACACGAAGCGGTCGATCTGTCCCGCAAGCGTGTCCCGGAACAGCGCCTTGACGCCCCGCAGATCGCCGAGGCCCTCCTCGCCGACCGTGCCGACGAAGGTGATTGTGCCGGGCGTCTCGATCGCCGCTCGATTCATCGCGCGCACCACCGCCAGGACCACCGCAAGCCCGCGGCAGTCGTCGCCGATGCCGGGCCCGCGCAGCACAGATCCCTGGCGCGTGACGCGGACGTCGGTCCCGTCCGGAAACACGGTGTCGAGGTGGGCGCTAAACACGAGGTGCGGCCGCCGCGCGCGGCCGGGGCGCTCCCCGAGCACATTGCCCTCGGCGTCGATACGCACGTTGCTGAGGCCGACGGCGCCAAACGCGGCCGCGTACGCCTCCGCTCGCGCGGCCTCCTTGAACGGCGGCGCAGGAATCTCGCAGAGCCGGATCTGGTCGGCAATCGTCTGTGTCTCTTCCGCACGGGCGGCATCGAGCGCCGCCCGCACCGCGGGCTGCTGCAGAAGGCGGCCGCCGATCTCGGTCGACTGTTGCGCCGCGACACCGCCGCTCACGAGTGCGGCGGCGACAAGCCACGCAGACATGCGGCTGAAGGTAGGCATCACGGATTGGTGAACCGTGATTGTATCGGGGTTGCCGCATCCAATCCGTTGAAAGCCGATCCACCGTGTCGGTGGCGCGGCAACTCGAGTCGCGCGCCAGCCACACGCCGCCGCGTCCTGGCTGCGCGCGTACGACGGCGCCGTTGTTCGAATCCGGCGCGATTCTCGTTGAATCGTGCAAGGGCGCGACGGTTGGCGCGACGCCCAAGCTCTGCGGTACAGAACTTGCTCGGCCCGTCGCCCAGAGGGGCTTTGGTTCACATGAGTCTGGTACGTCTCCTGGGATTTCGGACGCTCGCCTGCGGCTGCGTGATCGGCCGCTACCGTGAGGTCGCGACGAGCCGCGAGCTCACGTACGTCGAGGAAAAGGGGGCCGGCTGTGATCTCCACAGCCACCGCCGCAATCACACCATCCCGACCGACCGTTCGGCAAGCACCGGCGTGCCGGTCGCCGTGCGCGCATCCTGAAGCAGGGCGGTTGTACCCCCCCGCGGTACAATCGCCTCGGTGTCCTGCTTTCCCGAACCAGACATCTCCTTCCGGGCGCCCCTCGCGACGTACCGCTTCTATCTCGGCGACTGTCTCGACATCCTCGATCGGCTGGCGCCCGACTCGATCGACGTGATCGTCACGTCGCCGCCCTACAACCTGGGCATCCAGTACCGTTCGTATGACGACACGATCCCGCGGGAGGAGTACCTCCGGTGGACCGGTGACTGGATTCGCCGTGCCGCCTCGCGGCTGGCGCAAGACGGATCGCTGTTCCTCAACGTCGGCGCCAAGCCGACCGACCCGTGGACGGCGTTCGACGTCGCGCAGGCGGCACGGCCCTATCTGCGCCTGCAGAACACCATTCACTGGATCAAATCGATCGCCATCGAGCGCGCGCTCGCGGGCCGCCGCGCGCGGCTGGCGGAAGACCTCGCGGTCGGCCACTACAAGCCGATCAACAGCCGCCGCTTCCTGCACGACTGCCATGAGTTCGTCTTCCACTTCACCCCGCACGGCGCCACGCCGCTCGATCGCCGCGCCGTCGGCGTGCGCTATCAGGATCCGTCGAACATCGGCCGCTGGCGCGCCGCCGGCGGCGGCGTGCGCTGCCGCGGCAACACGTGGTTCATTCCGTACGAGACGATCCAGAACCGCGAGAAGGAACGCCCGCATCCGGCCACGTTTCCACCGCGTCTGCCGGAGATGTGCCTGCGGCTGCACGGCCTCGATCGGATCCGCCTCGTCGCCGATCCGTTCCTTGGTCTCGGGTCGACGGCGGTGGCGTGCGCGCAGCTCGGCGTGAGCTTCGTCGGGATCGAAATGGACCGCGGCTACCTGGAAGAGGCGGTCGCGCGCACGCGCACAGCGCTCAACGGGAGCGCCTGACGCGCTTCAAGGGTAGGCGCTCGTCACGGCCGCTCGGCAGCGGCCTTCACACGCGCCAGCATTTCATCGACCTCCTGCCGCTCCCGGCGGTCATCGCGACGATCTGGACGACGAACTCTCGAATCGTATGCGGCGATGGTGTGGGAATCAGTATGGGCTTCGGTGACCTATTATGCTTATCGATCCCTTTGCATCTATGCGGATGTGGCATGTATGCTGGGCCGATGGATCTCCGGCAGCTTGAGATCATTCGCGCGATCGCCGAGACCGGATCGTTCACCGCTGCGGGCGACAAGCTGCATGTCTCGCAGTCAGCCATCAGCCGGCAGGTGCTGCTCCTCGAGGCCGAGCTCGGCGAGCCGGTCTTCCACCGGATCGGCCGGCGCATCCGCATCACGCCGGCGGGGGAATCGCTCCTCCAGCTCAGTCACCGCGTCTTTCAGGATCTGCAGGACACGGTGTCGGCGATCAGCGACACGCGCGAGTCCCTGCGCGGCACGATGCGCCTGGTGGGCGGCATGACGGTCTGCCTGTATGTCTTCCCCACGCTGCTGGCGGAAGTCCGTCGCAAGCATCCGGCGCTCGACTTGAAGATCACGGTCGGCAGCGGCGAGCGCTCGATCGCCTTGCTGCGCTCGGGCACCGCCGATCTCGGTCTCGTCACGGTCCCGGTCGACGCGACGGACCTCGTCTCGCTGCCCGTCCTCAAGGAGGAACTCCTCCTCGTGACCTACCCGGCCCATCCGCTCGCGAAGAAGCGCGAGATCCGCTCCGCGGATTTGAATCGGCAGCCGTTCATTCTCTTCGAGGCCGGCTCGATCACACGGCAGCTGGTCGACGAGTTCCTCGCGCGCGAGCGGATCGAACCCGACATCGTGATGGAAACGGAGAACGTGGAGATCATCAAGGCGATGGTCGAGCACGGGCTCGGCATCAGCATCATTCCGTGGCAGGCGGCGGCGGCCGACGTACGCACCAGGCAGCTGTTCTGCAGCCGGATTGCAGGACACGCGCTCTACAGGGACACCGGCTGGCTGTATCCAAAGATGCGCCGGCTCCCTCGCGCAGTCTCGGAGGTGATGCGGGTGTTCGAGGAGATGCGGCCGCAGTTCGAGGCGATCGTGCGCGCGCCGAAGAGCCACTAGCACTCCAGCGCCGCACACACCGCGGGTAGGGATCTGCTATTGAGCCGCCGGCGGCCGCGGCAGCGTGTACGACGTGCGCGACCAGATCTGCACGCCGTTGCGTACGGTCTTCACCTCGATGCGCCGCGTGCGCTTCAGCGGGTCGGGGTTGTTCGAGTAGTACCCGAGCACGTAGTAGTCGCTCGTTTCGGCATCGATCCGCTTGAGCGCGCGGTCGAAATCGTTCTGATTGACGACGGCGATGCCGCCCGTCTGCTCGGCGAGGACGCGAAGGCTGTCCTGCGTTTCGCGGACGTGCTCCTGCCACTCCTGCGTTTCGACCTGCTGGTCGAGATCCGGGCCGGCCACGAGGCCTCGTGGATCGATCGTATAGAACGTCGCGTTGGCGCGGTTGGCGGCGCGCGTCAGCTCGGCCAGCTCCCGGACGAGATCCGCCTCGGCGAACTGCTGCCCCTGCATCCGGGGATTCGTGAACGGATCGAGCTCCAACGCGTCCTCGGTCGTGCCGAACATCTCCGCCTGGTACTTGAGACGCGACTGCATGAACGGATTGAAGTCGTAGCCGCTGCTGATGTAGATGACCGCCTTGCGCCGGTTGCGGAGCTGCTCGAGGTTCCGCATCAGCTGATACGCGGTCGAGAACGCCACGTGTGCGCGGTAGCGCAGCTCCGCGGGTCCCTGCGACGTCTGTGCGGTCTTGATCAGATCTTCCGGCCGCAGGCCGCTGCCGGTGACGCGCTTGATGGCCGACTCGAGCACCTGCCGATCGTAGGTGAGCTGCTCCGAGATGGAGGACGTCCCGGTCGAGACGATCCCGAACATGTCGCCGTCGTGCACGAGGTTCTTCAGCATGCGCTGCATCAGATCCCGCGTGCGCGGCGTCAATCGGAAGTCGAGATGGAGATCGTCGATGAAGATCAGGAACACGCGGCCGGCGGCATCGTTGGTGGGGCGCGCCGCGGGGAGGATGATGCCTTCCTGCACGGGCGCCGGCGGCGGGGCCTGCACGTTGAAGACGCGGCCGCCGTGCGTGAGCACGAGGGAGACGATCTCCTGCTTGACGCCGTCTTCGTAGACCTCGAACTCCTCGGTCTTCAGATCGGACACGAACTGCCCCGTTCGCGAGTCGCGCGCGATCACGTCAGTCGTGACGAGATCGACCGACACGCGGAAGGTCGGCTGCTGCGGATTCGGCGGTGCCGGCTGCTGCGCCAAGGGCGCCCCCGCCGTCACAGCCAGCCCCAACATCACTGCCGCCAGACACTTGACGGGATTTCGCATAGGCGGATTATACCAGCCGGCTGCCCGCGACCGGCGACCGGCTAAGATAGCCCCCATGCGCATTGCGCTGGCCGCCGACCATGCAGGCTTCCACCTCAAATGCGAGGTGGCCGAGGCGCTGCGCGGCGACGGCTACCAGGTGCTGGACCTCGGCACGCATTCGACCGCGCCCGTCGACTACCCCGATTCCGCGGCTGCGGTCGCCGCGGCCCTCCACGAGGGCCGCGCCGACCGCGGCATCATCGTCTGCGGCAGCGGGGCCGGCGTGTCGATCGCGGCCAACAAGTTTCCCGGCATTCGCGCCGCCGTCTGCCACGACACCTACAGCGCACGGCAGGCCGTCGAGCACGACGACATGAACGTCCTCTGTCTCGGAGCCCGCGTCATCGGACCCGCGCTGGCGCGCGACCTCACGACGGCGTTTCTCGACGCCAGGTTCTCCGGCGAGGAGCGCCACCGCCGTCGGCGCGACAAGGTGCTCGCCATCGAAGCGCAGTTCGTACGGCCTCGCGCGTAGCCCCAGGCAATCGCATGCCCCTCGTCCCGGTCTGCGACAGCAAGGACGCCGTCGTTGCACGCGCGGCCGAGCGCCTCACGGCGCGCATCGATGCCGCGATTGCTGCCCGTGACGCCGCCTTCGTCCGCCTGACCGGTGGAGACACCGCGGCGCGGCGTCTGTATGAAGCGCTCGGCGACGATCGTCGCCCGTGGCGAACGCAGATCGACTGGCGCCGCCTCCACCGCTGCTGAAGCGACGAGCGACACGTTCCGCCGCAGCATCCGGCCAGTAACTTCGGAATGGCGGACCGCGCGCTCGTCAGCCGCGTGCCGGTGCCGCCGGAGCAGGCTCACCGCATCCGCGCGGAGCTAGCCGACGCGGCAGCCGCGGCCCGCGAATACGCCCGGCCTGCGCAGATCCTGCGTGCGGCGGGCGACCGCGTCGAGTGGATTATGGATGCCGCTGCTGCCGCTCGACGGCCCGCCGCGCCGCCCGCGTAATCATCGTCGTCGAAACGACGATGGCGACCAGGCCCGCCACGAGCATCACGTAGTACTCGGGTCCGCGCGGCGGCGAGACGCCGGCGGCCAGCGCTGCGACGTCGCCGACGACCTTCCCGTAATACGTGTACATGATGATGGCAGGAATCATCCCGACGAGCGCCAGCAGGAA
>Ga0209172_10005444_pt1 | contig 15484 bp, 12 predicted proteins | sample LarsenN4metaG_FD_184113 | JGI IMG/M metagenome (GOLD analysis project Ga0209172, IMG submission 184113) | Hot spring sediment bacterial and archeal communities from British Columbia, Canada, to study Microbial Dark Matter (Phase II) - Larsen... ... | reverse complement strand
CGCCGCAGGTGCACGACGCCCGCAAGGCCATGCTCGAGTTCTTGCTCACCAACCACCCGCTCGACTGCCCCGTCTGCGACAAGGGCGGCGAGTGCGAGCTGCAGGACATGGTCTTCCGCTACGGCGCGGCCGAAAGCCGCTTCGTCGAGGAAAAAGAGCACCAGCCCGAGCAGAAGTTTTCCCCGGTCGTCTACTTCGACTACCCCCGCTGCATCCTCTGCTTCCGCTGCGTGCGCGTCTGCGACGAAGGCATGGACGTCAAGGCGCTCGGCGTCGGCCAGCGCGGCGTGCGCTCCACCATTTTGCCCAACCGCCCCGACGGCACGCTCGAATGCGAAGAGTGCGGGATGTGCATCGACATCTGCCCCGTGGGCGCGCTCACCAGCGACGCCTACCGCTACAAGACCCGCCCCTGGGAGATGGAGTTCGTCGGCACCCCCTGCGCCCACTGCGGCGACGGCTGCAAGACGACCCTCAACGTCCGCAACAACCAGATCCTCCGCGGCAACAACCGCGACAAGACCGGCATCAACGGCGAGTTCCTCTGCCTCAAGGGCCGCTACGCCTTCGACTACGTCCATCACCCCGAGCGCCTCCGCCGGCCGCTGCTGCGCCGCGGCAACCGCCTGGAAGAAGCCACCTGGGACGAGGCCCTCGACTTCGTCGCTCGCCGCCTGAAGGAATTGGCGGGCGACCCGGGCCGGATCGGATTCCTCGGCAGTAACCGCACCACCAACGAAGAGAACTACCTCTTGCAACGCTTCGCCCGCACGGTCGTGGGCACGAACAACGTTGACCATCACCGCACCGCCGACTACGCCGCGCTGGTGGCGGCGCTCGCCGGCGACGCCACGCGCTACGCCGCCTCGGGCGACCTGACGCGCGCCGCCGCCGTGCTGCTCGTCGGCAACGACCCCACCCACAACCACCCGCTGCTCGCCTGGAACATCCGCGCCGGGGTTCGGCTGCGGGGCACGCGCCTCTACGTCATCAACGCCCGCGACATCAAGCTGCGCCGCCAGGCCGCCCGTTTCGTCCAGGTGGCTGCCGGCCAGGAGGCCGCGGCCGTGGAGGCGCTTCTGGGCTCGGCCGGCAATCTCCCCGCCGACGCCGGGAAGGCGCTCGACGAGCTGCGCGCCGCTCTCGAGAAGGAGTCCGGCGTCATCATCGTTTTCGGCGCCGAGCTTTACGGCGGCGGGGTGGCGCGGCTGGTCGAGTTCGGCAACCGCCTGCCCGGCAAGACGCGCTACATCGCGCTCGGCGATTACGCCAACTCCCGCGGCGCGGCCGATCTGGGCGTGCTGCCGCACGTGCTGCCCGGGTATGCGCCCGCTGCCAATGCCGACGCCCGGCGTCGCTGGGAGCAGCAATGGAACGCTTCCCTGCCCGCAGCCGCCGGGTTGAACGCCCGGCAAATGCTCGAGCCCGGCCGGCTGCGCGCGCTCTACGTCGTCGGCGCGAACCCCATCAAGACCTTCGGCCGGGCGAACACCCGCGAAGCTCTGGGCGCGCCCGAATTGCTCGTAGTCCACGAGTTGTTCCTCACCGAAACCGCGCAACTGGCCGACGTGGTTCTGCCGGTGGCGGCCGCCTACGAGAAGGAAGGCACCTTCACGAACACTTGCGGGGAGCTGCAGCGGCTGCGGCGGGCGCTCGACCCGGCGGACGTGCGCACCGACTTTGACATCCTCCGCCTGCTGTCCCACGCCCTGGAGAAACCCATCCCCCTGCGCACGCCCGAAGCGGCTCTGGAAGAGATTCGCCGCGAGGTTTCCGGCTACCAGGTGTCGCTGGCGACGCTGCTCACGGGCGAAGCGGCGCGCACCGCGCCCGTTGACGGGCGCCTGCCGAAAGAAGCCGCCGCCACCCCGGCGGGACTGGTCTTTTCCTCGGACGACTCGCTGTTCACCTCGGGAACCCTGGGCCGCTTCAGCCGGGTCCTCGAGTCGGTGCACGAGCGCAAGCTGCCGCGCTCCCAGCTATGACCGACTGGATTGCGCGCCATCCCGACCTGGTCTTCGCCGTCGTCAAGATTGTCCTCTGCCTGTTCCTGCTCCTGACCGCGGTGGCGTACCTGACCTGGTTCGAGCGCAAGCTCATCGCGCACATCCAGTCGCGCTGGGGCCCGCACCGCGTGGGGCCGCACGGGCTGCTGCAGCCGCTGGCCGACGGCCTGAAGAACCTTTTCAAGGAGGACATCATCCCCGCCGGTGTGACCAGCCGCTTCGTCTACCTGCTGGCGCCGTTCCTGGCGGTGAGCTTGAGCCTGCTGGCGGTGGCGGTGATTCCCTTCGGGCCGGAGCCGGTCGAAATCCTGGGCGCGCGCACCGGCCTCCACATCGCCGACATCAACATCGGGCTGCTGTTCGTCCTGGCCGTCACCTCGCTCGGCGTCTACGCCGTGGCCCTGGCGGGCTGGTCGTCGAACAGCAAGTATTCCCTGCTCGGCGGCCTGCGCAGCACGGCGCAGATGGTGAGCTACGAAATTGCCCTGACGCTTTCGGTCATCGGCGTTTTGCTGCTGGCGGGGACGCTGTCGCTGCGGGAGATTGTCGAGGCACAAGCGGGGCACTGGTCGGGCGTGGTGCCGCGCTGGTTCATCTTCCCGCAGTTCGTCGCCTTCCTCTGTTTCTTCATCAGCGGCGTAGCGGAAACCAACCGCGCCCCCTTCGACCTGCCCGAAGCCGAAACCGAGCTCGTGGCCGGCTTCCACACCGAGTACAGCAGCATGAAGTTCGCCATGTTTTTCATGGCGGAGTACGCGCACATGATCGTCACGTCGCTCGTGGCGAGCCTGCTGTTCTTCGGCGGCTGGCTGTCGCCTTTCCCCGCCACGGAGTTCTGGAGCATCACGCGCTACCTGCCGGTGGTCCTAGCGGCCGCCCTGGGCGGCGTGCTGCTCGTCGATGTCCTGCGCCAGCGCACCGGGTGGCACCGGCTCATCATGGCGGCCGTGGGCCTGGGGCTGCTGGCGGTGGCGGGCCTGCTGGCGACGCAGGAGACGCTGCTGGCACTCGCGCAAGGGCCCTTCTGGCTGCTGGGCAAGACGGCGGTCTTCCTTTTCGTTTTCGTGTGGACGCGCGCCACGCTGCCGCGCTTTCGCTACGACCAGTTGATGGCCTTCGGCTGGAAGTTCCTGGTGCCGCTGGCGGTGCTGAACATCGTGGTCACGAGCTTCCTGGTGGCCTGGAGGGCAGGCTGATGCCGGCCGAAACCGTGCTGTTCTTCGTGTTCGGCGGCCTGGCCGTGCTGGGGGCGCTGAACCTTGTCCTGCAGCGCCACCCCATCCACAGCGCCCTGTCGCTCATCCTGGTGATGGCGGCGCTGGCAGCGCTCTATCTGCTGCTGGGGGCGGAATTCATCGCCGCCATCCAGGTCATCGTTTACGCCGGCGCCATCATGGTGTTGTTCGTCTTCGTCATCATGCTGCTGAACGCCGGCGAAGAAGAGCGCACCAGCATGAGCCGGGCGGCGCGTTATGTGGGCCTGCCGGTCGCCGGCCTGTTGCTGGCCGAGGTGGGCTACCTGCTCTACCGGGCCTGGCCGGAGGGCGCGGTGGTCGAGGCCGACAAGTTCCTGGGCCGCACCGGGCCGATCGGGCGTCTGCTGTTTACGGACTTCGCGCTTCCCTTCGAGCTGACTTCCGTGCTCATCCTCATCGCCGTGCTGGGCGCCGTGGTTCTGGCCAAGAAGGAGCTCTAGCCGATGGTGCCGCTCTCCTACTACCTGGTGTTGAGCGCCATTCTTTTCGGCCTGGGAGTGGTGGGGTTTCTGCTGAAGCGCAGCGTCATCACCATCTTCATGTCCATCGAGCTGATGCTGAACGCGGTCAACCTGGCCTTCGTGGCCTTCTCCTACCACTGGCAGGCGTTGAGCGGGCAGGTCTTCGTGTTCTTCGTCATCGTGGTGGCGGCGGCAGAAGCCGCCGTTGGGCTGGCCATCATCATTCTGGTGTTCCGCACCCGCGCCTCGCTGAACGTGGAGCGGGTCAACCTGATGAAATGGTAACGCCGTGATGCTCGACTACTTGTGGCTGGTTCCGCTGCTGCCGCTCGCCGGAGCGTTCCTGCTCGGCGTGGTGGGACGCCGGCTGGCGCAGAGCACGGTGAGCCTCATCGGGGTGGGCTCGGCCGGGTTGTCGTTCGGCGTTTCGCTGGGCGTGGCGGCCGCGGTGGCCGAGATGCCCGCCGAGAGCCTGCCGATGGTCAAGTCCTACTTCACCTGGCTCGCCGCCGGCTCTTTCCGCGTCGAGGCTGTTTTTCTGCTCGACCAGTTGTCGCTGCTGATGATCCTCGTGGTCACCGGCGTGGGCTTCCTGATTCACGTCTACTCCATCGGCTACATGGCCCACGAGGGCGGCTACTACCGCTTCTTCGCCTACTTGAACCTGTTCATGTTTTTCATGCTGCTGCTGGTTCTGGCCGGCAACTACGCGCTGCTGTTCGTCGGCTGGGAAGGCGTGGGCCTGTGCTCCTACCTGCTCATCGGGTTCTATTTCCTGCGGAAGTCGGCGGCGGATGCGGGCAAGAAGGCGTTCATCGTGAACCGCATCGGCGACTTCGGCTTCACGCTGGCGCTGCTGCTGATGTTCTGGACGTTCGGCAGCCTCGACTTCACAACAGTATTCGGGCGCGCCGCCGGGATGCCGGTGGAGCCGGCGGCCTGGGGACAGGCGGGTGTGCTCACCGCCATCAGCCTGCTGCTGTTTTCGGGCGCGGTCGGCAAGTCGGCACAGATTCCTCTTTACGTCTGGCTGCCGGACGCCATGGAAGGCCCGACGCCCGTGAGCGCCCTCATCCACGCGGCGACGATGGTGGCCGCCGGGGTCTACATGGTGGCGCGCTCGCACGTCTTGTTTGCGCACGCGCCGCTGGCGCTGACGGTGGTGGCCGCGGTCGGCTGCCTCACCGCTTTCTACGCCGCCACCATCGGCCTGGTGCAGACCGACATCAAGCGCGTGCTCGCTTACTCCACCGTCAGCCAGCTCGGCTACATGTTCCTCGGGCTGGGCGCGGGCGCTTTCGCCGCCGGCATCTTCCACCTGATGACCCACGCCTTTTTCAAAGCGCTGCTCTTCCTCGCCGCCGGCAGCGTCATCCACGCCATGAACGGCGAGCAGGACATCCGCAAGATGGGCGACCTGCGCGGGAAGATTCCCGCCACCTACTGGACGTTCCTGATGGGGACGCTCGCCATCGCCGGGCTGCCCGGCTTTTCCGGCTTCTTCAGCAAGGACGAAATCCTCTGGCAGGCGTTTTCCAGCCCGAGTCTTCCCCTGGGGTGGTTGCTGTGGCTAGGGGGAGTGGTGGCAGCGATGCTGACCTCGTTCTACATGTTCCGCCTGGTCTTCCTGACCTTCCACGGCCAGGCGCGCTACACGCCCGAAACCGCGCATCACGTCCACGAGTCCCCGCGGGTGATGACCGGCCCGCTCGCCGCGCTGGCCCTGCTGTCGGTCATCGGCGGCTGGGTGGGGATTCCGGCCGTGCTCGGCGAACGAGCGGGGATCGCCAACCTGTTTGAGCATTTCCTGGAGCCGGTGTTCTCCTCCTCCACCGCCATCCTGCGGGCCGACGCCATTGCGCACTCGCACAGCGAAGAGCTCGGGCTGATGGGGCTGACCGTGCTGTTGGCGCTGGCCGGGTTGACCGTCGCCTACACGTTCTACCTCCGCAATCCCGAGCTGGCCCGGCAGCTGGCCGAAACTTTCCGCCGGCCCTATCAACTTCTGCTGGGCAAGTATTACGTGGACGAAATCTACTCCGCCGCCATCATCCGGCCGCTGCACTGGCTCTCGGAGCGGGTGTTCTGGCAGGAGGTGGACGTCAAGGTGGTGGACGGCGCATTCAACGGCGTGGCCGCCCGCGCCCGCAGCTTCGGCCTGTGGGTACGGCTGCTGCAATCGGGCAACACCCGCAGCTACGGCGCCTGGGTGGTGGTGGGGGCGCTGGTGATTCTTTCCTATTTCGCCCGGGACTATGTCTTCCGCTAGCGCGCAACGATGAAAGCGTACTGGTTGAGCCTCGTGGTTTTCTTCCCCGCGCTGGGAGCGCTGCTGATTTTGCTTCTTCCCGCCGGGGCGGTGGAGCGCATCCGGCGCGTGGCGCTCGTGACTTCGCTCGTGGAATTCGCGCTGACCCTGCCGCTCTACTTCTGGTTCAACCCCGCCTCCGCGGGGATGCAGTTCCTCGAGGCGCGCGTGTGGATTCCGTCGCCGCTCATCCTCTATCAGGTCGGGCTGGACGGGCTAAGCCTGGTGCTGGTGCTCCTGACCGCTTTTCTCACGCCGCTGGCCGTGCTGGCCTCCTGGCCCATCACCAAACGGGTCAAAGAATTCTTCCTAATGCTGCTCGTGCTCGAGACCGGAATGCTGGGCGTGTTCGTGGCGCTCGACTTGTTCCTCTTCTACGTTTTCTGGGAAGTGATGCTGATCCCGATGTACTTCCTCATCGGCGTCTGGGGGCACGAGCGGCGGCTCTACGCCGCCATCAAGTTCGTGCTCTTCACCATGGCGGGCTCGCTGCTGATGCTGGTGGCCATCATTTGGCTCTACACCGCCACCGGCACCTTTGACCTGCTGGCGCTCTACGGCCTGCGGCAGGCGCACCCGGCGCTGCTGGCGGCGGGCGAAGAGCGCTGGCTGTTCCTCGCCTTCTTCCTGGCCTTCGCCATCAAGGTGCCGCTGTTTCCCTTCCACACCTGGCTGCCGGACGCGCACGTGGAAGCGCCGACGGCGGGCTCCGTCATCCTGGCCGGCGTGCTGCTGAAGATGGGGGCTTACGGACTGCTGCGGTACTGCCTGCCGCTTTTCCCGGACGCCGCCAAGGAGTTCGCCCCGGTGATTTCGGCGCTGGCGCTCATCGGCATCCTCTACGGGGCGCTGGTGTCGCTGGTGCAGCCGGACGTGAAAAAGCTCATCGCCTTTTCCTCGGTCAGCCACATGGGCTTCGTCGTTTTGGGCATCATGGCGATGAACGTCATCTCGACCCAGGGCGCCATCTTCCTGATGCTGGCCCACGGGGTTTCCACGGGCGCGTTGTTTGCCTTCGCCGGGATGCTCTACGACCGCCGCCACACGCACCTCATCAGCGAGTTCGGCGGACTGGGAACGCCCCTGCCGGTCTTCTCCGCCTTTTTCCTCGTGGCCTGCCTGGCCTCGCTCGGCCTGCCGCTGCTCGCGAACTTCGTGGGCGAGTTCATGGTGCTGGTGGGAGTGTTCGAGGCCGAGCGCAGCTACGCGGTGCTGGCAGCCTTCGGGGTGGTGCTGGCCGCGGTGTACTTGTTGTGGATGTACCAGCGCGTGACTTACGGCGAAGTCACGAACGACGCGAACCGGCGACTGACTGACTTGAGCCGGCGCGAGCTTGTGATCGCGGCGGCGTTCGCCCTTATCATCCTCGGCCTGGGGGTCGGCTCGCCCTTCCTCACCAGCCGCACCGAGGCCACCACCAAGCGCATCCTGCTCCAGGTCGAGTCGCCCCACTATGAGCTGGCGCAGTCGCCCGAGTCGGGCGCGCCCGAGTCGGCGGAGGACAAGCGATGATGCCCTCGACCGCCGATCTGGTGCGCGTCCTGCCGGAGATTGTGCTCACTGCCTTCGGCCTGATTGTGATGGTGGCCGAACCATTTTTGCCCCGAGGCGAAAAGCGGATGCTGGGGCCGCTGGCCCTGGTCGGGACACTGGCGGCGCTGGGGGCGGCGGTGGCGCAGGCGCAGAACCCCGGCTACGCCTTCAGCCAGCTGGTGATCATTGACGGCTTCAGCAGCTTCCTGCATTTCGTGCTGCTGGCCATCACGGCGCTCACCATCATCGCCTCCTTCCGCTACCTGGAGCGGGAGAACATCAACCACGGCGAGTACTACGCCCTGCTGCTCTTCGGCACGGTGGGGATGGGGATAATGGCGGCGGCCAACGAGCTTATCCTGGTCTTCCTCGGCCTCGAGACCTCTTCCATCGCCACCTACATCCTCATCGGCTTCCGGCGGACGGAGGCGAAGTCGAGCGAGTCGGCGATGAAGTACTTCCTGCTGGGCTCGTTCGCCACGGCGTTCCTGCTCTACGGCATCGCGTTGATATTCGGCGGCACGGGAACAACCTTCCTGCCCGACATCGCCGCGGCGCTCGGAGCCCCCGGAACCAACCCGGCGCTGGTGCTGATGGGGATGGGACTGCTCTTCGTGGGGCTGGGCTTCAAAGTGGCCAGCGCCCCCTTCCAGGTGTGGACGCCCGACGTCTACGAGGGCGCGCCCACGCCCATCACCGCCTTCCTCTCGGCCGGGCCCAAGGCCGCCGCCTTTGCCGCCTTCCTGCGCATCTTCTTCACCGCCCTGGAGCCGACGCAGGAAACCTGGTTCTGGGTCATCTGGGCGTCGGCGCTGCTGACGATGTTCGTCGGCAACCTGGGGGCGCTGGTGCAGACGAACATCAAGCGGATGCTGGCCTATTCGTCCATCGCCCACGCCGGCTACATCCTGGTGGCGTTCGCCGCCGGGAGCGAGCTGGGCATCGCGGCGGTGCTCTTTTATCTCGTGGCCTACGCGCTGATGAAGCTGGGGGCGTTCACGGTGGTGTCGCACGTGTCGGCCGGAGAGAGCCACCAGGAGATTGACGACTACGCCGGGCTGCACTCGCGCCAGCCGCTGCTGGCCGCCTGCCTGACGATTTTCCTGCTGTCGCTTATCGGGATTCCGCTGACCGCAGGCTTCCTCGGGAAGTTCTACATCTTCACGGCGGCGGTGAAGGCGAACCTTATCTGGCTGGTGGTGCTCGGGGTGGTCAACAGCGCGCTGTCGGTGGCGTACTACCTGCGGGTGGTGAAGGTGATGTACATGAACGAGCCGCGGGCGGATCTGGAAGTGGCGCCCGTGCCCGCCTCGGTGGCCTTCGTGCTGACGCTGACGGCGCTGGGTACGCTCTACCTCGGAATCGTCCCCGGGCCGGTGCTCAGCGCCGCCGCCCGCTCCGTCCTGCCCCTGCCCTGAAAATAAAAGCGGGAAGCCCGCAGGGCTTCCCGCTCTTCGACGCTCCCGTTACCGGCTAGTAGGTGACCTTCAGGAAGACGATCGCGAAGGTGTAGAGCGCCAGCGATTCAATCAGCACCAGCGCCAGGATCAGCGCAAAGCGGATGGCGGGCGCGGCGCCGGGGTTGCGCGCCAGACCTTCGCAGGCGGCCGCAGTGGCCTTGGCCTGCGCCAGGCCGCAGAAGGCCGAGGCGATGGCCATGGAAAAGCCCGAGGCAATCACGATCCACATGGCCACCTGATCGGGCGGCTTCTGCTCGGCGGCCTGGGCCGCCGCCGGAGCGGCAAACACGAACAAGACCAGGGCGAGTGCTGCCAGGGTTGCGAGTCGCTTCATGGTGAGTCTCCTTCGCTATGAGATTCCCGCAGGAGGTGGTTCCCCGGCCACCCTCGTACGACCGGGGCTCACGCTGCGGACGAGTCCGCTATCAGTGCTCCTCCGCCACCGCCCCGCCCACGTACACCACGGGGAGGAGCGTAAAGACGAAGGCCTGCAAAAAAGCCACGAAGGCATGCAACAGGATAAATGCCAGAGGGAGAATCAAGGGGGCCACAACCGCTACTCCCCCCAGGATCTTATTCATCTCCCCGGCGACCATCATCACGAACAGCCCCAAAGTCAGAAAGGTAACGTAGAGCAGCTCGCTCACCACCATGTTCACCCACAACCGGACGGTGAGAGAAAGCAGGCGGGCGGCGTTGCTGATGAGCTCAATGGGCAACATCAAAGGGGCCAGCGGCAGGATGGGGCCCATGAAGTGCTTGCTGTAGCCCACGGCGCCGTGGGCCCGCAGCCCTTCCCAGTTGTAGTAGAGGAAGACGACCAGAGCGCAGCCGAGCGGCACGGTATGCACCGCCGTGGGAGAGATGAATCCGGGGATGAGGCTGATGACATTGCAGAAAAGCACGAACAGGCCGACGCTGCCGACCATGGCCAGGTGCTTCCGCCCGTGGTGGCCGACGATTTCGTCCAGCAGGTCGTAGATGCCGACGCGGAAGCTGTTCGAGAGCACCTGTTCAAAGCAGAGCTGGAGCCCCCCGGGGTTGTCGGCCGACAACTGCCGGCGGAACCAGAGGAAGAAGATGACGGCGAGGAGAACAATGAAAAGCTCGATGGCGATGTGGTCGGGGATGGGGCGGAGCGGGTCATGCGGGTGAATCCCCAGCATCTCCATCACAGCCAGCGCCAGCCCGCCGAAAAGCTGGTTGAAGAGGTCGCCGATGAAGGTAGGGTGGTGTTCCATCGCTTAGCTGCGCACCGCCAAATAGACCTGATAAGCGGCTTCGATCATGACCGCGGCCACGAGCAACAGCAGGCCGCCGACAAAACCCCCGACGGAGACTAGCGAGCGCGAGAAGATAACATAGAGGGCGGCGCCAAGCAAGAACAGCGGCGCCAGCACCTTCAGGTAGGCGCGGCGGGGGACGCGGCCCGCCTGCGTACTGCGCACCAGCGTGTCCACCACGGCGACAATCCAGCGGTAGTTCAAGTAGGCCAGCGCGCCTCCGACAGCGAAGGCCAGGGCCGTTTCCCCGCCCCAGCGCCACGCGGCCACGCCGGCGCCGACCGGGGTCAGGAGCAGAATCATGCGGCCCAGGCGGCGCTCGGCCTGCGCCAGCAACTCGCGTTCGGCGGGGGGGATGTCAGTCATTCGCGGTCCAGGCGCTTCAGCTCGCGCAGCAATTCTTTCAGCCCGGCGATGAAGCCGAGCGCGCCGAGAACCAGGGTGAACAACGGCCGGGTGCCGGCCTTGCCGTCGAGCCAGACACCGAGGAGGACCCCGATAGCGACGGCGGCGGCGAAGGTGAAGCCCATGCCGAGGACAACGCTGACCTGCCGCCAGGGGCTGCGGTCTTTCGGATCCGGCGGCGGCATGGCAGACCGGTCAGCGGAACGGCGTGATGGCGAGGCGGGCGAGGTTGATGAGCGGCTCCGGGTAGAGGCCGGGGGCGAGCGTCAGCACCAGAGCGATGGCCAGCGTGGCCACCAGGCCCGGGGCCAGGGTCATCCGGCCGGGCTCGTGGGCCTCGGAGAAGAACATCATCACCACGATGCGGAAGTAGTAGTAGAGCGCCACCACGACGTAGAGCGCGGCGAAGACCGCCAGCTCGTAGCGGCCCGCCTGGATGAGCGAGAGGAAGATGTAGTACTTGGCGATGAAGCCGGCAGTGGGCGGGATGCCGGTGAGCGAGAGCAGGAAGATGAGCATCAGCAGGGCCGCGCCGGGGTTTTTGGACATCAGGCCGCGCATGTCCTCCAGGCGGTCGCCGATGGCGTCGGCGCGGCGCATGCCGGTGACGACGGCGAAGGCGCCCAGGGTCATGGCCGTGTAGACGAAAAGATAGACGACGATGCCGGTGCGCCCGGTCTGGTTTCCCGCCACCAGACCCAGCAGGATGTAGCCCACGTGGCCGATGGAGGAGTAGGCGAGCAGGCGCTTGATGTTGTCCTGGTTCAAAGCGGCCAGGTTGCCGATGGTCATGGTGGCCAGCGCGATGACCGCGAGCAGCGTCTCCCAGTTCGGCCGCAGCGGCCCCAGGGGGACGAGGAAAAGCCGCAGCAGCATGGCGAAGGAGGCGGCCTTCGAGGCCACGGAGATGTAGGCGGTGATGGGCGTGGGCGCGCCTTCGTAGACGTCGGGCGCCCACATGTGGAACGGCACGGCGGCAATCTTGAAGAACATCCCGGCGGCCACGGCCACCATGGCGAGGAAGACGATGGGGTCGCCCGGGCCGCGCTCGGCCACTTTCTGGGCAATGACTTGGATGTTGGTCGAGCCGCTGACGCCGTAGAGCAGCGAGAAGCCGTAGGCGAGGATGCCGCTCGAGAACATGCCGAGGAGGAGGTACTTGAGGGCGGCTTCGTTGGAGCGGCGGTCGCGGCGCAGAAAGCCGGCGAGGAGGTAGAAGCAGAGCGCCATCAGCTCGAGGCCGATGAAGAGCGTGACCAGGTCGGTGCCGCCGGCCATGAAGAGCATGCCCACGGCGGCGAAGAGGATCAGGGCGTAGTACTCGCCCTCGTGCTCGCCTTCGAGGTCGAGATACTTAATCGACATCAGGATGACGAGTGCGGTTGCGAGAAGGAAGAGCAGGCCGAACAAGGTGAAGAAGGAGTCGATTACGATCAATCCGTTGAAGGCGAGCTTCTCGTCGCCCCGCACCCAGAAGCGCCCCAGGGCGAAGGCGCTGAAACCGATCCCGAGTAGGGCGCAGATGGCGTTGAAGTACTTGTAGGGCCGCTCGACGAGGAAGTCGGCCAGCAGGATGAAGCACGCAAATAGGGTGAGCTGCAGGTGCGGCATGATGGCATAGAACTCAATTGAGTGCAGCCCTTGTACGAACCAGTCCCACATCAGCGTGTGCCCGCGGGGGTTCCCCCTTCGGAAGATTCAGTGTCCGGCAAGGTGACGGCCAGCGGCGGGGCGGCTTGCGGGCCTTCGACCCGCTGCACCAGCAGCGCCACCGGCTTTTCCAACACGTCGAAGTAAGCCTTGGGAAAGACGCCGATCCAGAAGCACCAGACGACCAGCGGGACGAGCGTGGCCAGCTCGCGGAGACTAAGGTCGCGCAGGCCCTTGTTGGCCGCGTGGGTCACTTCGCCGAACATGACGCGCTGGTAGAGCCAGAGCAGATAGGCGGCCGCCAGCACGATGCCCAGCACCGACAGGCCGGCCCACCAGCGGTTCACCTGCCAGGCGCCCAGCAGGATGGTGAACTCGCCGATGAAGCCGTTGAGCAGCGGCATCCCCAGCGAGGCCAGGCTGATGATCATGTACATAGTGGCGAAAACCGGCATGGGCGTCGACAGCCCGCCGAACTCGGCGATGTCCCGCGTGTGGCGCCGCTCGTAGAGCAATCCGACGATCAAGAACAGCGCCCCGGTGGAGATGCCGTGGTTGACCTGTTGGAGTAGGCTGCCGGCCAGGCCGAGATGATTTAAGGCGAAAATCCCCAGCGTGCAGAAGCCCAGGTGGGAGACCGACGAGTAGGCGATGAGCTTCTTCATGTCCTTCTGCATCATGGTGACCAGCGCGCCGTAGATGATGGCGACGATGGAGACGGTGGCAATGAAGGGCGCGTACTCCCGCGAGGCCTCCGGAAAAATCGGCAGCGAGAAGCGCATCATGCCGTAGGTGCCCATCTTCAGCAGGACGCCGGCCAGGATGACCGAGCCGGCGGTGGGCGCTTCGACGTGCGCGTCCGGCAGCCAGGTGTGGAACGGCACCATCGGCACCTTGATGGCGAAGCTGATGAAGAAGCCCCAGAAGACGAGCTTGGCGATAAGGGTAGCGGGCAGAAAGTGGCCGAGCTCGAGATAGACGGGGATGCTGAAGGTGTTCATCTCGGCGGCGGTGTGGCCGGCGATGCCGATGGCCGGGCAGGCCGCCCCGGGCGCGTGCAGGCCGCCGTGGAAGTAGTAGAGCCACAGAATGCCGAGCAGCATCAGCACCGAGCCCAGCAGCGTGTACAGGAAAAACTTGATGGCGGCGTAGAGCTTGCGCTCGTGGCCCCAGATGCCGATGATGAAGTACATCGGCACCAGCATCACTTCCCAGAAAACGTAAAAGAGGAAGAAGTCCAGCGCCATGAAGACGCCCAGCATCCCGGTCTGAAGGATGAGGAAGACGATGTAGTACTCCTTCACCCGTTCCTGGATGAAGGCCCAGGAAGACAGGATGGCGATGAAGCCCAGCACCGTGGTCAGCATCACCAGCAGGAAACTGACGCCGTCAATCCCCAGCCGGTAGCTCGCCCCGATGGAAGGAATCCAGTCGCGGCTGATGGTGAACTGAAACCCCGCCTGCGTCTTGTCGTACCAGAAGACCAGCGGCAGCGACACCAGCAAGCCGGCAAAGGCGAAGAGATTGGCCAGCGCCGCGATGAGCTTTTTCTTCTCGCCGGGGACGGCAAGCAGCGCCACCGCGCCCACCAGCGGCGTCAACAGAATCCAGTTCAGGATGTTCTCCGGCGTCAAGCTCACGGCGTCACCTCACCAGGATCCCGGCATGTACCGCACCACGTAGTAGAAAAGGAGCAGAACCACTCCCGTCGCCATCCACAGCGCGTAGCGCTGCACCAGGCCGGTTTGCAGGGCGCGCGCCGGCCAGTTCAACACCCAGACCATCCACGCCACCAGGTTGACCGTCCCGTCCACAATCCAGGTGTCCCACCAGATGGAGAGGCGCGAAGTGAAGCGCGCGAACCAGGCGGAGCCGTCCACCCCGATGCCGTCAATCACCTTCAGGTCGAACCCCGCCAGGGTTGCGCCCATGGCCTTGCCCATCACCGGCCCTTCCACGAACACCGCGCTGTAGACTTCATCCACGAAGTACTTGTGGTAGACGAGCTGGTAGAGCCCGCCGAAGCGCTGAACGAGCTTCCCGGGCATCTCCGGCCGCTTCAAATAGAACAGGTACGCCACTACGATCCCGAGCAGCCCCACCACTACCGACAGGACCATCAGCATCAGCTCGAGCGCGTGGGAGTGCTCGACGACGGCCAGCTCCACGCGCCGCGCGAACACCGGCTCCAGGAAATGCTCGAACCAGTTCCCTCCCCCGAGCGCCAAGGGAATCCCCACCCAGCCCCCTACGATGGATAGCCCGGCCAGCAGGATGAGAGGCACCGTCATCGTGCGCGGCGCTTCGTGGACGTGGTGCTCGACCTCGGGGCTCATCCGCGACTGGCCCCAGAAGGTCAGCGCCACCAGCCGGAACATGTAGAAGGCCGTCATCAGCGCCGTCACCGTCCCCACCACCCACAGGATTAACGGCGCCGGCGCCAGGTCGCCGACGTTGTTGGCAAACGTGCGCCAGAGGATTTCATCCTTGCTGAAGAAACCGGCGAGCGGGGGGATGCCGGCAATGGCCAGGGCGCCGATGAAGAAAGTCTTGCTGGTGATGGGCAGCTTCGACCACAGGCCGCCCATCTTGCGGATGTCCTGCTCGCCCGAGAGCGCGTGGATGACCGCGCCCGAGCCGAGGAAGAGCAGCGCCTTGAAGTAGGCGTGCGTCGAGAGATGGAAGATGCCGGCGGCGAAAGCCCCCATCCCGCAGGCCAGGAACATATAGCCGAGCTGGCTGATGGTCGAGTAGGCGAGCACGCGCTTGATGTCGTTCTGCACCATGCCCATGGAGGCGGCGTAAACGGCCGTCAGCGCGCCCACGACGCCCACCACCAGCATGGTGTCGGGCGCGAGCTGATAGAGCTGGTTCGACCGCGCCACCATGTAGACCCCGGCGGTCACCATGGTGGCGGCGTGGATGAGCGCGCTCACCGGTGTCGGGCCTTCCATGGCGTCCGGCAGCCAGACGTAGAGCGGGATCTGCGCCGACTTGCCGGTCGCGCCGATGAAGAGGCAGAGGGTGATGGCGGTGAGGACGGCGTCGTCCACCGCCAGTCCCGGGTCGGCCAGGGCTTGGTTGATGCCAGCGAAGCGCAGCGTGCCAAACGTGGTCGCGAG
>Ga0209172_10005442_pt1 | contig 15497 bp, 18 predicted proteins | sample LarsenN4metaG_FD_184113 | JGI IMG/M metagenome (GOLD analysis project Ga0209172, IMG submission 184113) | Hot spring sediment bacterial and archeal communities from British Columbia, Canada, to study Microbial Dark Matter (Phase II) - Larsen... ... | reverse complement strand
TGGATGGGGGCCTTGCTGGCCTGGGCGTCCTCCACGAGCTTGATGATCTGGGCCAGCGCCGTATCGCGGCCGACCTTCGTCGCCCGGAACTTGAAGGCCCCAGTCTTGTTCATCGTCCCGCCGATGACCTCGTCGCCCGCCCGCTTTTCCACGGGCATCGATTCGCCGGTGAGCATCGACTGGTCGACCGCCGAGTACCCGTCGATGACCACCCCGTCTACGGGAATCTGCTCCCCGGGCCGGACGAGGAGGAGCTCGTCCACTTCGACCTCGTCGGCAGGGACTTCCACTTCGGTGCCGTCGCGCAGCACGCGGGCGATCTTCGGCTGCAGGCTCATCAGCTTGCGGATCGCTTCGGACGCGCGGCCACGGGTGAGGGCCTCCAGGTAGCGGCCGAGGATGATGAAGGCCGTCAATAGCGCCGCCGCCTCGAAGAAGGTCGCTTCGGGACCGCCGAACCCGGCGTGCGGCCAGAAGGTGTTGATCACGGCGATCAGGTAGGCTGCGCCGATCCCGGTCGCGTAGAGCAGGTTCATGTCGGTCACGCCGTGGCGGAGCCCGCGGTAGCTGTTGACGAAGAACTGCCAGCCGGGGCCGAAGACGATGGGCGTCGTGATGGCGAAGAGCAGGAACGGGCTCGCCAGGAGCTTCGGCACGAACCGCGGCAGGATCCAGACCTCCTGGAATGTGCCCAGCATGACAAGCAGGGCCAGCGGCCAGGCCACCAGCATCCACCGGCCCTGCCGGCGGATCTCCCGCTGGCGAGCCTCGCGCTCCCGATCCAGGGCCGCCGCCCCCTCGAGTTTCTCGGCCGCCTCGTACCCGAGATCGCGGATCGTCCGCTTGATCTGCGCTGGCGTCACCAACCCCGGGTAGTAGCTCACCTTCGCCGTCCCCGCCGTCAGGTTCACCTGGACGGACGCCACTCCGGGCAGGCCGGTCACCGCGGTCTCGATGGCCGCCACGCATGACGCGCAGCTCATCCCACTGACCTGCAGCGACAGCTCTTCTTTGCCGACCTCGTACCCCACATCGTGAATCGCCCGCTCCATCTCGGCCAGGCTCACCCGGTCCGGAGCGAACGTGACGAAGGCCTTCTCGGCGGTCAGATTGACGGTGGCTTCCTGCACGCCGTTCAGACCGCGCAGCGCGCCTTCGACCGTCGCCACGCACGAGGCGCAGGACATCCCTCGCACCGGAAGGGCGATCTCCGCCAGCGCGCGGCCGGCAACATGTGGTTCCTGCTCAGACATCGCGGCAGTTGCCTCCCTACGATCGACGTGTGTCACGACCGACCCCGGTCCGCGCTCTTGGTCACGTGGTGGAGGGCGCCGTCCGCCTTCAGGACGCGGGGTATGCAGATGAGATAGCAGATGATGAAGATCAGCAGAACCACGCCGACTGCGGTGAGGGCGGCGACCCGCGGCCCGAAGAGCGGCAGGACCAACAGCCCCACCGCCAGGAGCGCGCAGAGCGCGACCAGCCCGCTCATCATCATCCAGGCCTCGTGCTCAGGCCGAAGGCCCAGGCGGGCGGCCAGCCTGTCCAGACCCCCGGCGCTCACTTCAGGATCCCCGCACGGGCTCCGCCCCGGGAGGTCTCTGTTCCAGGAGCCGCTGGCATTCGACGCGCGTGCGCACCCAGGGGATCGCCTCCAGCCGGGCGGGCTCAATGGGCATCCCGCAGACCTCACAGCGACCGTAGGTCCCGTCTTCAATCCGCACCAGCGCTGCGTCCACTTCCGCCAGGCGCTGCCGCAGCCATCCCCGCAGCGTCAGGGCCTCTTCCTGGTCATAGAGTGCGGCGGCCGCTTCCGCGGGGTGTTCGTGGGTGGAGCCTCCTGGGTCGGGCGCGCCCGGCTGGAGTCCGTCCAGGAGCGCGATGATTTCCGCGCGCTGCCTCGTAAGCAGGTGCGCGTATCCCCGTAGTTTCCCGCCGGCCCTGACCATCAGTCCCCGGGTCATCAGCGCACCGCGCGGGCCACCGCCGGCGGGATCCAGGCGATCAACCAGCCCAGCAGCCCACCGTAAAACGCGCTCTCCACCAGACCCAGCAGGAACGCGCCCCCGGTCAGCCAGGTGAACCCGGGAAAGAGCGGCGCCCAGGCGGAATTCATGGCAAAGCGTGGCACCAGCAGGTCCCACGTCACGCACGCCAGGTAGAGCAGGCCCACAATGAGGGCACCTGCAAGCACGGCTGTCTTCGTCTCCCGGCGCATGTCCATTCGCCTCCCGTCGGACCACAGTCCGGTCAACCCGATGGTAGGCCCCGCTGCCGGAGGCGTGGTTAAGGGTCGATTAGCCCGAGGTTAAGCTTTTCTTAAGGGAGAAATTCCACAGGAGCAGTCCGTCGGCGCATCGCGCCCCGCCGCACGCCGGTCAACGGCCGCGCAGGATGGACCACAGGACCCACCCACCGATGATGGCCGCCGCCAGCCAGGACAGGAAGAAGACCGGAGCCACCAACTGCTGCCAGAGGGGTGGGTGGTACATCTGCATCAACAAACCCAGCCCGACGATCAACGCGGCGGCCAGAATACTCAGGCTGAGCCGGTTCGCTACGTGCGTGAACTGGCGCAGCGGCCCTTCCAAGCCCTCGAACCGGGGGGAAGTCTGGAGCCCCGTGTGCTCGATCTGCGTGAGCAGCCGGTCCAGCCGCCGGGGCAGTCCTACCGCCAACTCTGTCAGGTCCAGCGCATCGGCGGCGAGCCGGCGGCTGAGGGTCACGGGCGAACGCCCCTGCGTCCAGAAACGCTGGAAGTAGGGCCCGGCGAACTCGAAGAGCCGGAACTCCGGGTCGAGCTGCGCACCGAGCCCTTCGCTCATGGCAATGACCTTGATGAGCAGCGCCAGTTCGGTGGGCAACCGGAGATGGTGCCGCTGCGCCACCGCCTGAATCTCGTGAGCAAACTGCCTGGCCGCGATCGTCTTGATGGGGCGGTCCATGTACCGGCCGAGGAGGTGCACCAGATCCCGTTTCAGCGCCCCCCGCCGCTCGGCGGCGCCGACGAGGCCTGCCGCCATCAGCGCATCGACCAGCCGGTCGGGATCGCGCCGGGTGACGGCCACCCCGACGCGCAGCAACGCGGCCTTCGTGGTCTCGTCCAGACGCCCGACCATCCCGAAGTCCATCAGCCCGATCCGCTCGCCCTCCAGCACAAAGAAGTTGCCGGGGTGCGGGTCGGCGTGGAAGAACCCGTGGACGAAGACCATCTGCAGCATGACGGCGACGGCGCGCTCGGCCACCGCGCGGCGATCGATGCCGGCCGCCGCCAGGCCCTCCACATCGCTGATCTTGATCCCCTCAATCCGTTCCATGACGAGCGCGCGGCGGGTGGTGTAGTCCCAGTAGACTTTGGGGATGTACAGCGAAGGCTCGTCGGTGAACAGTTCGCGGAAGCGGTCGGCATTGCGTCCCTCCCGGGTGTAGTCGAGTTCCTCCCGCAGGGTGGCGCCGAACTCCTCAACCAGGCCGACCAGGTCGTACCCGTCGAGGCGCCCCAGCCGCTCGGATGCCCGCCGGGCCAGGTCATGGAGGATCTCCAGATCGCGCTCGACCAGCACCTCGACTCCGGGCCGCTGCACCTTGACGACGACCTCCTCGCCGCCGGGGAGGACCGCTCGGTGCACCTGACCGATGGACGCCGACGCCGTCGGGGCAGGGTCGAATTCTGCAAAGATCTCCTGCGGCGGCGCGCCCAGCTCCTCGGAGAGGATGGCGGCGATCTCGTCGTAAGAAACCGGAGGGGCCGCATCCTGCAGCTTGCTCAGCTCCGCCACGTAGTCGGCGGGGACGATGTCGGGGCGTGTGCTCAAGATCTGCCCCAGCTTGACGAAAGTGGTGCCCAGTTCCTCCAGCGCCAGCCGCACGTGCTCGGCCCGGCCGTACGCAGCGGCACGCCTGGCGTGCCCCAGCCACCCTCGCTGAAAGGGCACCAGTCCCTCCAGGCCTAACTGCACGACCAGGAGACCGAAGCCGTGGCGGACCATCGCCGAGGCGATCTGGCGCAGACGCCGGCGTCGGCTCAGTGCCGGCTGGGGAGGGGAAATTGTGCGGTCGGCCGCAGGGTGAGAGGAGTGATCAGGGCGAATCATCGACTTCCTCGAACTGGTAGATGCGCCAGGCGTTGCGGCCCTGAATCTGTAGCACGAATCTGTGAGTGTGGACGAACCTCGTCCCCACGATCCGGCCCGGCGTACCGTGCAGCCCGACCGGCGGGGCGAACGGCGGCACGGCCTGTCCTTCCGGCACCGGGAGCAGGAGACGTGCCACCACGTCGGCCCTGTCGTTGGATCGCGTGGCCCGGACAATCTCGAAGGCCGTGAACGGTTCGAGCCTGGCCTCCACGAAACGCTGCATGCCACGCTGTCCTTCCTGCCCGATGCGGTTGCGCGCGTGGATGGTCATGTAGCCTTCGGCGGTGCCCCAGTCTTTCGCCAGGACCGCTTTCAGGAAATTCTCGACCACTGTCTCCGGCGGCCCCGCGGTGAAGCGTCCCCAGCCGTACCACCAGATGCCCCATCCGGCGCCGGCGATAACGGCAATGAGCAGGACAATCCAGATGATGCGCATATCCTCTCCTGGGGAAGCCGGTCTCCGCGGGCATCCTACCGTTAGGGCACGGACAGGTCGTTAAGAACCAATTAAATGGGGGTTAAAGTTTCATTAATCGAATGGGGATGCGGCGCGGCCTCACCTCATCCAGCTGACGGCGACGTGCGGATCCGCGGATGGAGGTGTTCCGTCATCTGCTCGCCCAACCCCGCTCATCCTCCAGGCCAGTGGTGTGCCGGCCCGGGGAGGCAAGAGTTGTCGCGCCTCGTCTCAGCGATGGTGGTCGTGCGAACCTGCGTGCGGCCGCGGGCCCGTGCGAGATAGCGGGAACCGCATCGATACCGCCCGTGTGCGGCCTGATGCGCGGCAGGAAGCGCGGCGTGACCGCCGCGTATGCGCGATATCGCTCACCGAACCGCGTCAGCAACTCGGCCTCTTCGCGCCGCGCCAGGCGGAAGTAGGTGACCGCCAGTACCGGCCACATCAGCAGCGTGGCGATGGTCGGCCACTGGATCAGCAGCCCCAGCGTGAACAGGAAGAGAGCGGAGTACTGCGGGTGCCGCAGGTGCCGGTAGAGGCCGTCGGTCACCAGGTCGCCTCGGGTGCGATGGATCTGCTTCCAGGCTTTCCCCATCACCACCAGGGCGACAATCATGATGACACTCCCCACCTGACAGACGCCGAGTTTCGCCCAGTCGGGCAGACCGAGGAGCGTTGCCCAGAGGTGGCCGTTGAGGTGATTGAACGGATTGGCCGGCAGCCGGGACCCGAAGGCTGAGGACAGCGCGTAAATCGTCAGCGGAAAACCGTACATCTCGGCGAACAGCGCCACCAGGAAGGCGGAGACGACTCCCATGGATCGCCACTCCGCGGGCCGCCGGGGCGCGAGAAAGCTTAGGAGGAACCAGCCGAAGAGCAGGACGTTGAAGATAACGACGCCCCACAGGCCGTAGGCGTATGTGGGGCCGGTCAGAAACTCCATGGCCGCACCGAGATTCCCGCCATCCTGCTATCCAGCGGTGTGGCAGTGGACCCCATCCGCAACTGGGGGATGCGGTGTGGGGGAGGAGAGGGCCGCAGCGGTCCGGCGGTGGTGGACGATCATCCGCGTCATCAACGTGATGCCGACAGCGTTCGTGACCAGGCCGACGACGATCAGGGGGATCTTGTAGTTGGACAGAAACACCGCCGCGCCAGACAGTCCCACAATGGGCAGGACGTCGGCGACGTGATGCAGGCAGCAGGCGATCATCGACGTCGTCGATGTGCCGGTCCCTGCCGCGGCTACGGCCGTCGAGGACTTCAACCCATGATCGCCTCGGAGGCGCCTGCGCACGTAGGCGTACAGGCCGATCTGGATACCGAAGCCGGCCGCCACCGCGGCCACGTAGTAGCGGTCCGTCAGCAGCAGATCGACGGCGTGGCTCCAGGATCTCGATCCGAGCCACACAATGACCAAATACAACCCGAGCAGGCCCGTCGCCCCGAGGAGCCCCGCGGCCGCCGCGCGACGCACCGGGCCGGGCACTTGCGGGACGAGCACTCGCTCCCGGGCGCGCAAGGCCGAGGCCAGTTCCACTTCCGTGCTGCTCATGCGCTTAGTCTCCTTCGCCGGTCCGGGATGCGCCGGCACTTTTGGCTTCACCCTAGCCTCCGGCGGTCCGCAATATGTTAACGTCGCCTTGTTGCGGAGTTAAGCTTTTCTTAAGACGTCAGTCCAGCGCTGTCTGCAATCGGCCGGACCGTCGAGAGGAACGCCGTCGCCAGCACCCGTTGCCAGGTGTACCGCCAGGCCGCGGCCGGTCCGGAGGCGGCGCAGAATCGTGCGGGAAAAGCGCCGGCGCGGGGCTCGTCGCTTGCCACACGTCCCGCGCCGTCCCGGTGGTGCCTGCTGCCCGGGCCCAGGGCGGCCGCCGTCAGGCGTGCGCGGGCGTCCGGGTGCCAAACGCCTCGACGATGTACGCGATGACCAACGCGCCGACGACGCTGCCGATGACGTTCAGCCCGCCGAGCATCCAGCCCCACTTGCCGAGATACACGCCCCCCAGGTATCCGCCGAACAGCGCCGCGATGATGCCGACGAGCCAGCCGCCGGGCATCGACCGGCCGCCCAGACGATAGGAGACCGCGAGCAGACCCCCGGCGACCCCGATGATGAGCAGGGCAATCCACCCCGTGCCCGTCATGTTCCTCACCTCCACCTCCACCGTAACAGGGGACGTGCAGGCCTGTGGTTAATTGCTGATTATCAACGCGTTAAGATTCTCTTAAACCTGTGCGAAGGAGACATCAACCTAAAGGTCCTCGCTGGCTGGCCCCTCTGGGGTGGGCGCTCGCCCTCCTGGCCTTCGCCGCCTACCTCGTCAACGAGTTCTCCATCGATATCCCGGCGATCCACTACGGCCTGTTCGCCCTCATGTTCGCTGGCGCGTGGCTCGGACTCCGCGGCTTGCGCTGAAGACCCGCGCGCCTCCGCCAGCACTCGGTCTCAGGGCGCAACCGCCATTTCGGCCAGCGGGAAGGCCCCCCGGTAAGGAGGGAGGACGAGCCGGGCCCGGGAGACGGTGACGGGGAATTCGAAGGTCTGCAGCGTCCGCAGCACGCCCGCGGGGCGGGTCACGAATGCCTGCAGCGCGGCGTCGTCGCCGATGGCCTCGAGGCGGAAGGGGGCGGCCAGTCGTTTGCCGTTGAGGAGCACGGTCGTACCGACGCATTGCACTGCCGAGGCCACCGTGAACCGTTCGCCGTTGACCGCCACCGCCTCGGCACCCGCAGCAAAGAGATCATTGATAATCGCTTGCAGGTCCGTGTAGTGCACCAGTCCGTCGTTGGGATCCTCCGCGGGGCCGGGCTGCCGGGGACTATCCTGCACGTCGACCACGACGCCGGGGCCGGCGACCGGCGTGAGCCCGGCCAGCATCCTGAGGCGATCGAGTTCCGCCGCACGCCGGCGGAGGCTGACCTCGTCTTCCGCCACCGCGCGAGCCAGGCCGGCGACCTGCTCTCGCAGGGCTGTCACCTGTTGCTCCAGGCGCTGCCGCCCCGCCTCTTCGCGCTGCAATCGGTAGGCAATCTCCTGGAGCCGCGGCGATCCCACGCCCACGGCGCGCCGGATGCTTCGCTCCGTCAAGAATTGGGCTGTCAGGAGCCCGGCCGCCAGCAACAGGACGACGCCCACAGCCATCTGACCCGCCCACGCACGCCGGGTTGAGGCGCTGGCACCCGGCGGCGACGCCCCGTGCACCGCCCGATCCTCGTGTTCGCCCTCGCGTCTCAGGGGCACGGCTCAGCCGGTTCCCCGCACTGCCAGGTCCCGCCGCACGATCACGGTCATCCCCTCCACCCGCTCGATGCGGACGCGCGCGCCCTTCTCAGGCCGTTCATCGCCCGCAGCGTGCCAGAGTTCACCGCCATACCGCACGACGCCCTCCGGCTGAAGCGCCTCAACCACGTAGGCCAGCCCGCCGGCCATCCCCTCAGGTCCTGTCTTCACAGGAAGGCGGAGGGCCCGCAGGAGCAGGCGGTACATCAGCACCGACGCGATCACGACCACCCCGTAGAGCGGCGCGGCGACCGGCCACGGCAGGACGAGGAAGAGCACGAGGCCGAGGACCGGCAGCGCCAGCGGAAGGTGGCACCACATCAGCGGACGGTGAAGGTCCCCTTCATACCGGCCTCGTAGTGGCCGGGGACCATGCAGCCGATCTCAAACGTCCCCGTCTTCTTTGGCGTGAACCTGAGGGAGGCGGTCTGGCCGGGGCGGAGCAGGACCATCACGACGTCCTTCCCCCGCCGCTCCACCTCCATACCGGCGCCTTCGACGCGCGGATTCACCCCCAGAAAGTAGGAACGCTCACGGGCCCACTCATGCATGTCCATGCTCATCATGCCGGCTTTGGGCTTCTCGTAGACCATGAACTCGTGCTCGACGGCGCCCTTGTTGACCAGCCGGATCTGCGCCGGCGTGCCCGCCCGCAGCGAAACCTGAACGGGTGTGAACTTGAACTCGGTCATCGTCAGGGTGAGTTGCTGCTCGCCCGTCGCCGCCGCTCCGAAGCCTGCAGCGCCAGCGACCAGCACCACTACCGCCAGGACGGCGACCATACCTGACTTCAACCATCTCACCTCCTCCGGATTGACGACCCCTCGGCGGTCGTTCTCACGTTCACCCGCGACCGTAACAGCCTCGGGGCGGCGGGTGGTTAAGGTTTTCTTAAGGCCGCGGGACCACCGAATGGCGAGGGCGCGAGTCAAGGAAGCATAACGCGTCCGGTGCGCATCTTCCACAGGTAGTACCGTTCGAAGAACAGCTTGGCCCAATGCGACCAGGGGCCCGGGATCAGAATCTCATACCTGCGCGGCGCGAAGACGCGGTTGGAGAGCATGATCACCCCCTGCCTTCCCGCGTCCATGACGCACAGGGCTTTGATGTCGGGGAACGGCAGTTCCCGAGGCGGCCGGCCGAGGATCTCGCCGGCGATGTTACCTGCGGCCACCTTGGCCATGACCTCGGACATGTAGCCGGTTTTGGGGACGCCGCACGGCACCGGAGTCGGGGCGGGCGGTTTGACCGCCACCGCGACGCCGGCGGCGTAGATGTTCCTGTGCGTCGGGTGCTGATATCGCCCGTTCACCGGCACGAAGCCGCGCTCATCGCCCAGTCCCGGGGAGTTGCGGACGGCTTCGACGTCCTTGAAGGGGGGAATGACGATCGCGTACTTGAAGGGGACTGTCCGGCCTTCCTGGAGATGGATCGCTCCCGCCGTTACCCGCTCCGTCGCCACGTTGACGATGGGCTCGATCCGCAGGAACCGGTAGAACAGCTCCAGCATCTGCCGCCCCCGGCCCATCCCTCCGATGCCGAAGTGGCCCAGGAAGGGTTCGGCGGTGATGAAGGTGATGGGCGCCCGCCCCCGAACGCCCGCCTCCCGCAGGGCCCGGTCGATGTTGAAGACCATCTCGTACTCCGCCCCGAAGCAACTGGCGTACTGCGTGGCGCCCACCACGACCGGCCCGGGGTCCTTCAGAAACTCCCGCCACGCCTGAGCGGCCTCGAGTGCGTGCGGCAGCGAGCAGATGGACTGCGTGTAGCCGCCGTGCGGTCCCAGCCCGGGCACCGCGTCCCAGTCGAAATGCGGTCCCGTCGCGATGATCAGGTAGTCGTACTCGACGCCCCCGGCGCTGGTGGACACCCGGTTCCGGTCGGCCTCGATCCTATCGGCACGGGCGTGGATGAACCGGATGCCTTTCGGTTCCAGCGCCGATCTCAGGTCGAACGTGATCTGTTCCGGACGGCGCCAGCCCGGGACGACCCAGATGAGCGACGGGATGAAGACGAACTGCTCCTGGCGGGCTACGACAGTGACGTCGACTTTCTCTCGCAGCGACCGCTGGAGCTCGAAGGCCGCGGTGAGCCCGGCGAATCCGGCACCCAGCACAACGACCCTGGGCTTCACGGACGCGGGGTCCTCCTCTCTTTCAGGGTATCGGCGCCGCGCTCCGGCCTGACCGCCAGATCAAGGCCGTCCCACAGTACACGCAGGCCGCCCAGTCGGTCTCGACGGCCGCTCCGCACGTGGGGCAGCTGGTCCGTTCCGGCCGGCCGGGTCGTTCCTGGATGAGGAGCCAGGCCAGCAGTGCCACCAGGAGTATGAACACGACCCCCATCAGGCCCACGCCCGAAGTAACAGTAGATGTCGTAGCACTTCTTGTCCACGCAGTTGCGCTGGTCGGCCCGGATCTCCATCACCGAACCCATGGCGAAGACGCCGGCCCAGGCCCCCAGCGGGCAGAGATGCCGGCACCAGGTCCAGCGCTCGAAAAGCAGGGCCCCCACCACGGCGCCGGCGGTGAAGCCCCAGAGGATGAAGCCCGTGACTAGCGGCGAGACCGCCGCCCGGGTCACCTCCTCGATCCACGCCTGATACAGAATCGCCACCAGGAGGATCGCGGCGACAAAGCCACGACGCTTAAACAGGCGGGGCGCCTTCAGGTTGAGACTGAAGCGCTGGGTCAGGTCGGCCAGGGCCCCCATGGGGCACACCGCGCACCAGACCCGGCCGAACAGGAAAAAGCTCACCGCCAGCAGGGGCCACCACAGGATCCAGCTCAAGACAGTGGCCAGGTTGAGGCGGGGATCCCGGGGACCGAACAGCGCGAAGTAGCTGAGCACGAAGAGCAGGCCGATCATGGCCACCCTGGAGGGCCAGGGCCACAACCGCTGACGATCAGGCGGTTGAGGGCATCCTCGACGCGGCGTTTGAGCGCCGATCGGCCCCCTGCCGCCACTAGGGCAGGCTCCGCTTCCGATAGGACGGGAGGGGGCGTCATGCGATCGGGGCTTTATGGCTCGCTACACGGGCATCGCGAACTCGTCACACTATGTTCGGTAGTGGGAAACCGGCCACCTCTGCGCGCAGGCCGCGGATGACATTGTGGAGTTTCTCCCGGGCCTCATCGGCGACGGGGCGCAGCGCCGGGTTGTCGATCACCCCGCATGGCGGCAGTGCCTCCGGCTCGGGCGCGATCACGGCGTCCAGCATCGCCTCGATGTAACCGGTGATGCTGGCCAGCGGCGTGCGCAGTTCGTGCGCCACATCCGCGATCAGGTCGCGTCGCATCTCCTCGGTGCGCTCCAGGGTCTCAGCCATCCGGTTGAACTGCACTGCCAGCAGCCCCAACTCGTCCTCGGAGGTGGCCGGGACGCGCTCCCTGTATCGGCCGTCGGCAATGCGCGCGCTCGCCCGCCGCATGGCCTGGATCGGCGCCACGATGCGCCGGGTCACGAAGATGCTCACCAGGACGGCGGTGAGGAAGGCGGCGCCCGCGGCGAAGGCCAGCGCGGTGTTCATCGCGCGGAGAAAGCCCGCGTACAGGTCGGTCATCATCCCCGGCGGCCGCGCCATGGCCTGCATCATCGTGGAGAGGCGCCGGGCGAAGGCGCTGGGCGCGACCATCTGGGCGGTCGTCCACAGGACAAGCGACCCGACCACGACGATGAGCGCTGGATGTGATCGACACGGCCTTCTAAGGGGTAGGGTTTCTCTGGTACACTCCCACCACCGGCGTCGCGCCGCCGGACCGGCCACTCGATCACAGAGGATCCAGCAACGATGAGCAAAAGGCTCAAATCGGCTCTCGGCATTCTGACCGTGCTCGTCCTCGCCACCGCCTGCGTCACTTCCGCGCGCACGCAGGGTGGTTTCCTCGATACCCGGTACAGCGCCGAGGAACTGGACCTGCCGGATGCAGAGAAGGAGGATCTGGTCGTCTGCAACGCAGACCCCCGAAATCCGGGGGCCGTCTATCTGGTGACCGATAGCCGGGAGGTCTACGCCTCCATCCGCGAAGAGACGGGGCGGCGTTATACGCCGATCGCCAGGCTGGCGAGCGCCAGGCCGCGGATCGTCTGCGGCGACGCCTGGCCGGGAAACGGGGCCCTTCCCGAACTGTACATCAGCGACGGGCGGCGCCTGGTCATGCTAGCGCGGATGACATCCGGCTGGCTCGACCCCCAGGTCCTCTACGAGTCCACAGCGCGCATCCCTGAGAAGGCGGCCGTCGGCGATGTCGATCCCCGGACGCCCGGGAGCGAAGTATACTTCTCCGCCGACCGCCCCCGGCACGCGTTCTGGGATGGCGGGGCGTGGAGGGTTGCTCTCCTGCCGGGACCGCCCGGATATGTCGCCGTGGGCGACGCGGATCGCACGGTGGCCGGGGCAGAGCTTTACGTCAGCCGGGCGGGAGCGACCGACCAGATCCTGTACGACGACGGCTGGGAGCGCCAGCGCATCGCCGCGGCGGGGACGGGGCAGCCGCAGAACGCCATCGTCGTGGGGGATGCCGATCCGACCAATCCGGGCAATGAAGTCGTCCTGAACTGGCACGAGACGAATGTCCGCGGGCGCCTGTGGGTACTCTCGCGCCGGCGTGCGGGCTGGGCCAGCGAACTCGTCTTCGCCGCGGGCGAGGGCACCCCCTGGAGCCTCCATCACCTCCACAACCTGGCCATCGGCGACTTCGACGCCGCACATCCGGGGCCGGAGATCGTGATGACCTGGAGCCCGTCGACGCACAACCCGGGGCGGATCTCAGTATTCGCCAAGACGGGCAACCGCTGGGAGCATCACCTCATCTGGCAGGACCTCGACGAAGCCCACGGCATCGCCTTCCTCACGCTGCTCCCGCAGGGGAAACTGGCGCTGCTGGCGGTAGGGCATCCGCGCGAGGGCGTGCTGCTGAAGATTCGTTAGCCCGGGGTCAGCCCGCTACTCCACGACCAGCTTCCCGCGGAGCATGCCCATCTGGCACTGGAACTCGTAGCGTCCCGGCGCCTTGGGCAGCAACTCCAGCGTGACGACCTCGCCGGACGGCAGGTGGGCTGACTTGCCGAAGTCGGGGAACATGACCATCCCCGAGCAGCCGGCGGTCTCTTCGCGCCGGAACTTCAGCCGCACCGGCGTGCCCGCCTCCACGCGGATCACGTCCGGCGTGTAGCCGCCCTTCACGAGAACCATGGCCTCCTGGTAACCCGAGGAGGTCAGGGCCGCCTTCACGCCTTCTTTCTTCACCAGCCAGAAGAACCAGACGATGAAGGCGATCGCACCCGCCCCACCGATCACGACGAGAATCTGATCAAGCGTCATCGCCGTACTCCCTCCCCTCACGCCCGGGCGCAGTGGCGGCGCCGCGGACGCCGTATCCGGTTCCCACCATAACAATCGCGCGCGGCGGTGTTGTTAACGGCGGGTTTTGAGCCCCTTAAGATCGCCTTAAGCGCGCCTGACCTTCCGCCTGCCGCGGCGGGGGGGACGTCGGTGCGCCTCCGGCGGCATGCCGCAGGCCAGGGTGGTGTCCACCCCAAGGACTTGGCAGATCCGCCTGTGGATCGCGATAAGCCCTGCGGATGTATTGGGCGCAAAGCGTCCCTGGGCGGTGAGGAAATCGTGCAGGGCGCCCAGCGCCAGTGCGCTGGGCATCTCGCGCAGCAGCGTTCGGGGCGCGCGCGCGATCGCCTCCAGTTCGACGATGCGCTCCTCGCGCTCGTAGTCGTCGAAGTCCTCACCCGCCTGCTGCCGACGGGCGTGAACAAGTTCGTGGATGATCACGAACCGCTTCTCCGCCTCCGACAGCCCCTTCTCCACCCAGATCTCGTCCTCGCCCTCGCCGACGTTCACCAGGCCTTCGAACTCGGTCCCCGGCGGGACGGGGACGTCCGTGAGCAGGCGGGCCAGGGTGCGGAAACGCTTCAGGTATTTCTCCCGGACAGTGTAGAGGTGTCCGGGCAGACGAGTATGGGTGAGGCAGTACCGGTTCGCCATCGGATCTTTCACTCGCGCGCGTTGCCTGGACATGTGCCGTTTTCGTCCTCTAACCTCGATGCGCGGGGGTCACGCGCTGTTCAGACTTTCGCGTGTCGCGGCCGGCGAGAAACGTGCGGACGGCAGAGAAATACGCCCCCGGCTCAGTCAACCACGGCGTATGTCCGCCGCGGTCAAAGGTGCGAACCGCTGCGGAGGGATACAGTTGTCTCAGGGCCTCCCGCGACGCCGGGGGAACGGCCCGGTCGTCGCGCGACTCGACGATGAGGACGCGGCCGGGCCAGCGGGCAAGATCCTGCGACGCAAACCTGTAATGCGCGTGAAAGTCGAGCGTCTCGGCAAAGAAACTCATGAGATCGGCCCTGGTGAAGCGCCTGAACATGATGTCCTCAATCACGCCCCGCCAGAACGCCTCTTCAGCGGGCGGAGCAGAGAGAAACCGGAACAGCAGTCTCCTGCCCAGAGCACGCAGCGCTGGAGTCGGCGCCAGGGCTAGCATCCTCATCACTCCCGCCAGCGGCCAGGCCAGCAGATGATGTGGGGGAGCAGTGTTCGCCAGGATCAGGCGGTCCACACGGTCGGGATACTGCCGGACGACGCACTGCGCGAGTTCTCCGCCAAATGACTCACCCAGCACGTGCACGCGCCGGACCCCCTCGACGTCCAGGATGGCCCCAATGCCCGAAAGCAGGGCCGCCATGGTCGGCAGCGGCGGATAGGAGGGGGCAATGACGCGATGCTCATGCTCAAGGGCGGTCAGGATCACAAAGAACGGGTCGGCAAAGCGCAGACCACCGGGCAGGAACAACACGGTATCGGGCCCATCCCCGCCGATGAGGTAGCGCCAGGTCACGTCTCCGAGCGCCAGCGACCGCTCGGGATGAGTGGCCCGGAACCGGGACCATTCCCGGGAACGTTCCTCAAGCACCGACCTCAGGCCTTCCATGTGCGCGCCTTCCACGGGCATGGCCGCGAATCTGCCGTCTACGCCGCCGAGACCGACGGCCGGAACCGCTTCAGGCGGTTCGCGTTGCTGATCACGGTCACCGAGCTGAACGACATCGCCGCCGCCGCCATGATGGGCGAGAGCAGGATGCCGAGGAATGGGAAGAGCAGCCCCAGCGCGATCGGGATGCCGATGGTGTTGTAGATAAAGGCCCCCACCAGGTTTTTGTAGACGTTGCGCATGGTGGCCCGGCTGATCTGGATGGCCGTCACCACGCCGCGCAGGCTGCCCTTGATCAGCGTGATGTCGCTGGCCTCGATGGCCACGTCGGTGCCGGTGCCGATGGCAAACCCCACGTCGGATTGGGCCAGGGCCGGCGCGTCGTTGATCCCGTCGCCGACCATGCCGACCACCTTGCCCTCCAACTGAAGTTTCTGCACCTCGTGCGCTTTGTCTTGAGGCAGCACTTCCGCCAGGACCCGGTCGACGCCGACCTGCCGGGCGATAGCCCGGGCGGTGCGCTCATTGTCGCCGGTGATCATCACGACCTCGATGCCCATCTTCCTCAGGGCGGCGATCGCCTGGGCTGAATCGGGCTTGACCGTGTCGGCGACGGCGACGATCCCCGCGGCGATGCCGTCGATGGCCAGGTACATGGGCGTCTTGCCCTCGTCGGC
>Ga0209172_10005440_pt1 | contig 15500 bp, 16 predicted proteins | sample LarsenN4metaG_FD_184113 | JGI IMG/M metagenome (GOLD analysis project Ga0209172, IMG submission 184113) | Hot spring sediment bacterial and archeal communities from British Columbia, Canada, to study Microbial Dark Matter (Phase II) - Larsen... ... | reverse complement strand
GTTCTTGAACCAATGTCTCCCACGCGGCTCGCAGATTTCTACGCAAAAACCGACGCGCTCATGCTCCCTTCTGCCTTCGACGTGAGCCCCACCGTCGTGCTCGAAGCGGCCCTGCGCGGCCGTCTGACCGTGCTCTCCAAGCACACCGGCTGGACCGATGCATACCGTGAGGCCGAGTTGGATCACCTCTTGTGCGATTCGACGCCATCTGCCATGCTTGCGGCGCTTGAATCCGCACGAGACGATCGTGAAGGCACCGAACGTTTGCGCACCCTGCTACGCGAACGTCACGAGCCCGCGAGAGTCTTTGCCGCGCACGCGAAAGCATTCCGTGACGCGCTCTCCTGAACCCTATGAAAATCGCCCACGTTGCTCCGGTCAATCATCGCGTTTCCGCCGCATCCACCTATGGCGTGGCATTAAACGTGGCCAATGTCTGCAATGGCCTGGTGGACCTCGGCCACGACGTTACGTTGTTTACGGCCGGCGATGCGGATGTAAAGGCGAACGTCGTTGGCGCATCCATCGACACGCACACGCGTGGGCTCGACATCAAAGACGACGACGCCCTCCCCTACAACTACCTCAACCTGTCGGCGTGCTATGCGCGCGCGCACGAATTCGACATCATTCACACGCACTACAATTTGATCGGCACGTACTTTGAACCGATCGTGAACACGCCATCCGTCCACACCGTACACAACCCCCTGCCCGCTTCATTCCTGCGCGTACAGGATCATGTTCGCAAGCAAAACTTCGTGTCCCTTTCGCTTGCCCAGCGCCGCCAGTATCCGGACCTCAACTGGGTTGCGAACATCTACCATGGCATTGATACCAAGGTGTACACCTTCAGCGATGCGCCGCAGGACTATCTCCTCTTCCTCGGCCGCATCGTGCCGGAGAAAGGCGTTCATCATGCCATCAACGCCGCCAAAGAAGCGGGCGTTCCACTCATCATTGCCGGGATGTCAAAGCCGGAGGATAGCTACTGGCAGAACGAAATTCAGCCACACATCGACGGCTCACAGGTCCAATACGTCGGGCCAGCTCCGCTTGATCGCAAGCTCGAGCTCCTGCGCGGCGCGCGCGCGATGCTGTTTCCGTCCGTGTGGGAAGAACCGTTCGGACTCACCATGATTGAAGCCATGGCATGTGGAACTCCCGTGATTGGGTTTCAGTACGGTTCGGTTCCGGAAATCATCCAAGACGGCGAGACGGGATTTGTTGTGAGTACCGAAAAACAAATGGCCTCGGCCATCAAAAAAATCCACAAACTTCGCCGTGAGGATTGCCGCGTGCGCGCGGAACGCCTATTCAGCGTCGAAAAAATGTGCCAGGGCTACGAGCGCGTGTACCAGCGCATCATCGCCAAGGCAAACCGCAAAAAATAACCGGCTCCGGCCGGTTGTTTCTTTTTCCGCGAAGCAGACCTGTGCTACTATGTACACAATATGCCGCGTAAGAAGGAGGGGGCGGCCTCGCCGCCAAAACTTCGTCCACCGATGGTGGAAATTTTTGCGGCACGGCAGAAACGCCGGAAGACGCTTGCGGATAGCTGGCCAGATTTTCTGACAAGCCAGTTCGGTACCATCTGGTTTTTAAATCTGAATGTTATTTTTTTTGCAGCTTGGATCGTGATCAATCTTGGTTTTATCCCCGGCGTCCCCGTGTTTGATCCGTACCCGTTTGGCATGCTCACCATGTGCGTTTCCCTGGAGGCCATCTTCCTCTCAACGATCGTGCTCATCAGCCAAAAGCGCGCCGCCGAAGTTGACGATCTGCGCGAAGAAGTCGATTTGCAAGTCAACATCCAGGCCGAACGCGAAATCACGCGCGTCCTACACATGCTCGATGCGATTCATCGAAAGTTAGGAATCCGTCGCGGGAAACAAGCCAACGACGAATGGATGCGCGAGGACTTGGATCTCGACGCCCTTGAAAATCGCGTAAAGGAAGTCATCCGTGGGCGATAACACTATCGCTTGCGGTTGTGCCACGCTTCATCGGCGCTCCATGGGCCGGCCCCCATCACAAACACCGCAGACACCGTAGCAAAGAGCGTGACGTGTGCCGTCACGTCCTCTCGGAAGAAAAAGAACGTGGTGACCAACACCAGAAACGCCACGGCAGACGTAAGCCGGGTGAACGCTCCGATGAGCAAGAACGCGCCGACGGCGATTTCGATGATGCCAGCACTCAACACCCACATCTGCGCAGAAACGGGCACGATGTTATGTAATCCGTACATGAGCACCACCTCCGTGGAGGCCGGTGCATGCAAAAACTTTTCCCACACGGCCAGAAAGATCATGGTGCCGCCCAAGAGCACGCGCAAGACCACGGGCGCCCATGCCTTCCATCGCTCCAGCGACGGAATAAAAGGCGCGCCGAAAATCTGATCCACGCCCGGGCGCGCGTCGGCCAGCATCAAAATAACAATGGCGCTCGCGGCCGTCTCCGCATTTCCGAGCACATAGATGTTTTGCGAAACAGCGAGCGCGTAAAATCCGAGTACCAGCGACGCACCAACACCGGTCAACACCCCGGCAAGGAGCCCAAACCCGACGAGCACCTCAAACCCAGCGAGCCATGGCGTCGCTTCGGCAACCGGCGAAACCAGATACCCGTGCACGCCGGCACTGATAAGCGCAACACCGACCCCCAAACGCAGCATCCATGGCACAAGCGGTCGATTGCTTTCCGCGGCCGTTGCGACGCGTTTGAGATAGCGCGCAACAACGGAAATTTTTTGCGCGGCGATGTACAGCGCGGCCGTGGCCGCCGCGGTTCCAAGCATCAACAACAGCATGGCCGGATCGCGCAACGGTTCAAAAACCTCGCTCGACCAGCTCGCTGCTCCAAGACCGTGTCCTTCGGGGAGGACATACTCCACGTGCGCAGAAGCGTAACGCGGGAATAACATTACATAGGCAAACAGGACGGCCGCGAGCGATCGAATGGTCATAGATTGGCCTCAGTATATCGTAACCGCGTGTGCATGGTAAGATAAGGACAATATAACTATTGATCCCTTTTTTATGCATGACGGAGCTGGCGGCACGTGTAAGTGCGCCCATCACCATCTCGCCCCGTTACTCATCGCGCTCATCGGCGTCGTCTTCCTCGCCAAGGCCATGAACTGGATCGCGGCCGGAACGGCAGACGTTGCGTGGCCGATTCTGCTCATCATTCTGGGATTGCACAAAATGTGCAGCGGCCTGTGTAAGTGCTGCGGCGTTGCGAAAAAGTAATCAACGCAAAACCGAGTCCCTGTGGACTCGGTTTTTGGTTCGCTACGGCCTCGGTAGTTCGATATCAATCGGACCAGCGACGTACGGCGCGATCTGGTATGGATTGTAGTGGATGGTGATCGTGTTCTCGGTGAGGGAGTACTTCCAGCCTTTGGAGAGAACCAGATCGAGATTCTCTGCGCGCGGGTCGGCAAGATATCGCTCAAGCTCTGAAATGGTTTCCTCGTACAACACATCGCGCATCCCGAGTAGACGGGTCGCCAACTGCTCGGCAAACACCACGCGATGTTCGCTCGTCACAACGTCTTCCAGCAGCCACTCCTTCCCTGTTTGCAGATCAAACGTCAGATAATCATTCCACCCGTTCGGATGTGTGCCGCCCTCAAACACCTCATCATGCAAACCGATCGAGAGCACCGAGCCGTTGTTGAGCGAAACCGAGTACGAAAGCATGTTATACCAAGCCGCGTCGTATCCATCTCCCACGGACTCCCCTTGAGACTCCTGACACAGCGAACTCCACTTCCCCATGGCTTCCTCGACGGTATCCGGCGGAGGCGTCATATCGTCGCCAGGCCCCGCAAAAAAACTCACCGCGACTTCCGTGATCCGTGCGTTGATCGCATTGCGGACATGCGCTGGTAGCTGCGCCTCCGGGGCAATCGTTACGTATGTCGCAGACGCACCGCACCCTGGCGCATCGCTTGCGAGAACCGCTTCGGCGAGCGACACAGGAGACAACGTTGCATCTGTCGGCTGTGCACTGGATGTTGGCGCTGATGGGGTTTTGGGAACAGGTTTCATAACAAACCATGCCGCGCCCGCCACAGCCATCGCTGTCACGGCGCCGAACAAGAACCATTTTACTTCAAAACTTCGTTTCATACGCTCCAAGTGTACACCGCCGTTCGCGGATGCAAAACAAACCGCCGGCTAAGCGGCCGGCGGGACTTCAGGCACAGAGGTTTTTTTTCGCGTTGATTGCCACAGAACGATCGCTGCAACGAGCAGTGCGGCCATGATGGTCTGGGAGGTGAGACATAAAAGACACCAGGTCTGGAGCACAAACGCCTCAATCCCTGTCAGATATCCAGAAAACCCCATCCCGCCGACCGAGCTCAAGAGAATGAATGCTGGGAACCCACGATCCTCCGGATTGCGATGGTGCATAAACGCCGCGGCCGCAATCAGTCCATACCCCACGACGCCGATGAGGGCCACCGGGATGCCGAAGAGCTCGGAGTACGGCCCCTTGTTCACGACATCGCAGTTAAACGTTTCTCCCAGCGTGCAAAACGCTCCGGAGACAAACGATTGCTTGTGCGCCAACGAAAATCCAGCGACCGCTAGGCCCGCCACGGAAAGGGAGATAATGATGAGAGGGAGAAATCGGCGCATGGTGTTTAGAGGGTCGGCAGGGCGCAGGATGTTTTTTCTGCGAGCGCTTCGAGCGACATCTCGCCGGTCTGGCGTGTGCCATCCGCAAACGTCCAGGTTGGCGTGCTTTGAATGTCCGCATCCTTACATTCCTGGGCCGTGAACGACTTTGCCCCGTTGGGCGAGCACTCCACGGACGTGACGTACTTGAAGGCATTTCCAAACAAGCGCTTCTGATTCGTGCAGTGCGGGCACCACCACGCTCCGTACATCGTCACCCCCTTTTCCGAGAGACACTTGGCAAAGTCATCGTAGGGGGACGGTGTTGAACCCTTTACGGCCGCATAGCCGATGAGCCCGACCGCCACGACGCCGGCGGCAATGAATAGCCAGGTTGAAGATGAAATTTTTTTCATAGTCTAGACAGATGGGAAACAACGGCAATATACTCTTTTTATCCTATGTTGGCAACCGGTTTACAGCGCTGGGCGTACCAACACATCGCAAAACCGATGTTTTTTCGCTTCGATCCGGAGTCGGTTCATGATCGCATCACCGCCGTCGGGTCTCGCCTTGGTGCAAACGCGCTGACACGCAAGGCCTGCGCAACGCTGTATCGCTTTGAACACCCGTCGCTCGTACAAACCGTGCGCGGGATCCGGTTTGATAACCCGATCGGCCTCACGGCCGGCTTTGACAAAAACGCACAGCTCACGCGCATCATGCCCAGCGTTGGGTTCGGATTTGAAGAGATCGGATCCGTAACCGGAGAACCGTGCGAGGGCAATGCCAAGCCGCGCCTGTGGCGCCTCCCCAAATCTCAGGGGCTCGTTGTGTACTACGGACTCATGAACGACGGCGCCGAAGCGATTGCGTCACGACTGCGACACGAATCGTTTGCCTTCCCTGTTGGCATCAGCATTGCCAAGACGAACAACGCCTGCACGGTGGATCTCGACGCCGGGATCGCTGACTACGTAAAGGCCTACCGCGCGTTTGTGGGCACCGGGGATTATCTAACCGTCAACGTGAGCTGTCCGAATGCATTTGGCGGCGAGCCGTTCACGACCCCCGAGCGGCTCGAGCGGCTCTTGCGCGCGCTCGACCACGAAGTGCCAGACAAACCACTGTTCATCAAGCTCCCCGCCGACATCACGCATGAGCAATTCGATGCCCTCGCCGCCGTTGCGTCAGCGCATCGCGTAGACGGGCTGATTCTCACTAACCTCACCAAACGCCGAGACCGCCCGGAGATCGTCGCGAGCGAACTCGCGGGAATCGAACGCGGCGGCATCAGCGGAAAACCGGTGTTCGACGCATCCAATGACCTGATCGCTCATGCGTACAAAACCGTCGGGAGTCGGTTTACCATTATTGGATCCGGCGGCGTGTTTAGCGCGGAGGATGCATACGAGAAAATTCGCCGAGGCGCATCGCTCGTCCAACTCGCTACCGGCATGATCTTTAAAGGACCTCAGCTCATCGGCGAGATCAACCGCGGTCTCGTGACTCTCCTCCAGCGCGACGGCTTCGCCAACGTTTCGCAAGCCATCGGAGCCGTGCACCGCCACTAACGGACCCGCACATCGACCCCCGGGAACGCCTCGCACATGCGCGAGGCGATTTTCATAAGATCTAATCCTGGGCCAGCGGGCAATGTTGGGTCCAACGTTTTTCCCGGCCGCATCGCTTGCAGGTAGTACGATTCGCCGGGCAGAAGATCGCGTGCGATCTGCAGCAAGTCTTGTTCCGTATGCATGCCGGGGCAAACCGTTGTGCGAAACTCGTGAGCAATGTCGTAGCTTTGCAGGAGCCGAAATGAGCGGCGGCAATTTTCCGCAATCGCAGATGAACCCGTGCGTGCAACCTCGTCGTACCGTGACCATGGAAATTTGATGTCCATGGCCACGTAATCCACGAGTCCGTCGCGCAGCATTTGCTCGAGCATGCGCGGATGCGCACCGTTGGTATCGAGCTTGATCTCTAATCCCAGCGCCTTGATGGAAGCAAGGAACGCCGGCAGATCCGGGTGCACGGTTGGTTCCCCGCCAGTCACGACCACACCGTCGAGCATCCGCAAGCGCGTCTTGAGCATGCAAAGGACCTCTTGTTCATCAAGCGCGGAAGGCGTTTGTGTGGAAAGCAGCTCCGGATTGTGGCAATACGCGCACCGAAACGGACATCCCTGCGTAAACACGATCATGGCGGTGTGCCCGGGAAAATCCAGAAGCGTGAGCGGTTGGATGCCCGCGATCTTCATACGCAAACCGGCTCATCGACGGCCGCGCGGTACTCAACGCGCTCAGCATACTCGCTCTTCTTGCCCTTATTCCACTGCACGACCGGCCGGAAGTAACCCACGATGCGCGACCACACCTCGCAATCCGCCTGACAAGTTGGACACGAAGGCACCTCGCCGGAGAGATACCCATGACTCGGACAGATCGAGAACGTTGGGGTGAGGGTGAAGTACGGAAGACGATAATTCTGCGCAACTTTTCGCACGAAACTGCGACACGCTTTCCAGTCCGTGACACGCTCGCCGAGAAACAAGTGCAGCACCGTGCCGCCTGTGTATTTTGTCTGCAGGTCATCCTGATGATCGAGGGCCGCGAGCGGATCGTCCGTATATCCCACGGGAAGATGTGTGGAGTTGGTGTAGTACGGTGCCTCGTTGGTGCCGGCTTGCACGATGCCGGGGTAGCGTGCGCGATCCTCCTTGGCAAAGCGATAGGTCGTGCCTTCCGCAGGCGTGGCTTCAAGGTTATAGAAATGTCCGGTTTCCTCTTGGTAGTCCGCCAATTTTTTGCGCATGAACTCAAGCACATCGGCCGCGAACGCTTTCCCCTCGGGCGTGGAGATGTCCGTTTCCAACAGGTTGCGTGCGGCCTCGTTCATGCCATTGAGTCCGATCGTCGAAAAATGATTATGCAGGCTCGGCAGATACCGCCGCGTGAACGGAAGCAACCCGCGCTCAATGTTTTCCTCAACCACTTTGCGTTTGAGCTCGAGGGACGTCTTGGCGATGTCCATGAGTCGGCCGACGCGCGCGAGAAAATCCTCCTTTGACTTCGCGAGATATCCGATGCGCGCGAGATTGATCGTCACAACCCCAACGGACCCCGTCATCTCCGCGGACCCGAACAGTCCGCCGCCGCGAGCGCGCAACTGGCGCAAGTCGAGCTGGAGCCGACAGCACATCGAGCGCACATCCGATGGATTGAGCGACGAGTTGATGAAGTTCTGAAAATACGGAATGCCGTATTTGGCCGTCATCTCAAAGAGCGCCTGCGCATTCTCGCTGTCCCAGTCAAAATCTTTCGTGATGTTGTACGTCGGGATTGGGAACGTAAAGATGCGTCCCTTAGCGTCGCCCTGCGACATCACTTCGATAAACGCCCGGTTGAGCAGATCCATCTCTGCCTGGCATTCCCCATAGGTAAACGTCTGCTCGACCCCGCCGATGATCGGATGCTTCGCTCGCATATCCTCCGGACACACCCAGTCGAGCGTGATATTGGTAAACGGTGTCTGCGTTCCCCAGCGCGACGGCACGTTGAGGTTGAATACAAACTGCTGGATCGCTTGTTTCACCTGCGCAAAGGAAAGATTGTCGATCCTCACAAATGGCGCGAGATATGTGTCGAACGAAGAGAACGCCTGCGCACCTGCCCATTCATTCTGTAGTGTTCCCAAAAAATTCACCATTTGCGCCACAGCGGTTTCGAGGTGTTTGGGCGGGAACGATTCCACCTTTCCCGGCACGCCGTTGAAACCCTCCTCGAGCAGCTGGCGCAAACTCCACCCCGCACAGTAGCCGGAGAACATATCCAGGTCGTGAATGTGCACGTCGCCTTCCATATGCGCTTCGCGCACTTCCTTGGGGTATACCGAATGAAGCCAGTAGTTGGCGATGAGTTTGCCGGAGGTGTTGAGGATCATGCCGCCGAGGCTATAGTCCTGGTTGGCGTTCGCGTTGACGCGCCAATCGGAACGATTGAGGTATTCGGCGATGGTTTTTTCCACATCCACGGCTGCACCGTGCGACGCGCGCGAGCGGGCGCGGGTTTCGCGGTACAGAATGTACGCTCGGGCCGTTTGATAATGTCCGGAGCTCATGAGCGAGAGCTCGACCAAGTCCTGAATTTCCTCTACCGAAATCGTATCCGTCTGGCGTTTTTGAATAAAACGATCCACGGTTTCGGCGAGCTTATGCGCCTCCGGACCGTTAAATTCGCCCGTGGCTTCCGCAGCCTTATGAATGGCCGTTTCGACACGGGATTTGTCGTAGGCGGCACGGTCGCCGTTGCGCTTGATGACGGTAGTGATGGGCATAAGAGAAAAAAATAAGACTCACCGTTTTAGATGAGCTTCAAGAGCTTCGCCGGGAAACGTTAGGATTTGGGAACGGTAACGCGGTTAGGACACGGAGAGATCAGGCAGAGCAGATCGTTGAACTGCGTGCGCACCACGCGGGTAAGGCCGTGACACTGACGGCATTTGATCTCGATTTCCCCCTCAACGACGATCCCCTTAAAGAGGAGCTTGCCGCACCCGTCGCATCGGAATTCGTTTTGGCAGACGGGCATAGCAGTCGTCTCAGTTCCTACATATTGTGCCTGATAAAAAAAGCGGGCACAAGATGTTGTGCCGCGCTCATTCTGTGGATAACCGATCTCCTCACCATTCCTCTCCACCCGCCATGAGATCCCTCATGCGGACGCAAGTGGTAACTACTCGATATTCATCTGCACGGTGAGTTCCGCCGTCTGGCCGCCGGACGTAAACGTGATCACCCCCTCTTCCACGTGTGGCTGGAGATTGCTGATGTTGCAATTGAAATAAACGGGGACATCCTCGCCGACCGTCCCGGAATCCGGAATATTGATCCAGGGGGGCGCCCCTGCCGCAGACCATATCGCACCCGTTTCTCCCTCCACGAACACAGCTCCGACGAGCTGTGGACACGAAGTTCCTCCCACAAAATGCGTCGCCGCCAGCCCCGTCGGATCAACACCAAACCGAATCGGTTCGGTCTGAGACTCTGAATCCTGGGCAACCGCAACGCATTCGATCGGCGCGGTTTGGATGCTCGTCCCACCGGATGACGGCATCTGCCTGTGTAATCCTTCCGCCTCCAATACTCGCCAGATAAATGAATTGAAGTGCACGACACCCATGCCTGGGCTCACGCACCGGAGCGGGAGTCGGAATGTGATGCGTCCGAGATACGGGGTCAGATGATCGTTATCGACCTCCACATCCGTTCGGTCAAACACTGGGTCTGCCGTCCAAACACCCGTCGCGCCCCAGTTGGTTTGATACGCCGTACGCGCCTCCGTCGGGAGACCGCCAAACGCCTGATCCGTCACATCCAAAATAACCGCGTCAATATTCACCGTTTCCCCCACCATCACACGTGTCGAGGACGGCGTAATCGTCGTTTCGAACCGTCCGTGTTTCAACAAGAGCAGATCATGCGAGCGATCGACAAGCTGTTCTTCGGTCGGCTCCTGCACCACCGTTTCGTCGGCCGCCAAACAACGGAACGCGCGCCCACGCACAACTAACGAATCGCCCAAATCCTCATTCGGTACATCAAACTGCGTCTGGCCGCCCTCCCGATCCTCGATAAAATGTCGAAACGCACCGTCGACGTATACGCGATACGAAATGGATGCCTCGCCAGGATTCACGCACGTAAACTGACGAACCGCCGAAAAATTCGGCCGACCCAGCGGAGCAGATGCGGGATTTTCCGCGCCGCGCGGCACATCGTCAATCCTCTCTGGGGTGGTCGCACGCGTGCGCGAGAGCAAGGAACCACTCTGGAGGTACAACGTGCTCATCTCGTGCACATAGGCAACAAGGTCAGGATCGTCCGCGATCGGTACGCGCACCTGCGTGCGATCCTGCGAGAGCCGCGCGCCCACAAAAAACGATTCTCCAACCACATGATCGGCCGGGTTGTCGATGCGCCCGGACACATAACTCAACACGTTCAACGTAGAAAAGTGTTCCATCGCCCCGACGGTCTGCATCGCCTGACGAGCCTCGTCGAGCTCCACGACGACCGGGATACGTTCCACATCTTCGCCATCGCCGCTCATGAGAACAAATGCCGGGACCGGAAACAGCCGATCGTTCGTTGCGGGCTGGTCCGGAAGCGGGATGTTCACGACGGCTTGAATCGGTTTTGCAAAGGAGAGTCCGTCCGGCTCGAGTCGGTACTGGGCGAGCAGACCGTCCGCTTGAGCCTGCGTGCGGGTCATGCGGATCACGGCAGGATCGACATTGCTTGGAATTGCCCCGTCCGGGATGCGGAGTTCGGCTAACCCATCGTCGGAAGTAATAATCAGGTCCGGGTCCGAGGAAGAGCGCCACCACAGGACACCAGCAACCACAACCACAATCACGGCCAACGCGCCCGCGGCCAAGGCAAAACGATTCTTCATAGTTACTCTTCTTTTTGTGGGGTCTCAACCGTGACCCATGTTCCGCATCCGGAGCACTTGTAATGCGTGCGTTCGTACGCCACATTGCCAGCGCGGCTCGTGTCGCGGCGATCGTACGTGAGCGAGTGGTCGCAATTTGGGCATTCCATACCTATCCAGCTTACCATGCGCCAGCGCCCTTGCGAATGTTACGTATTGCTGGGGTTTTGGGTATGATAGGCGGTATCCATTCGCCTTATTTTTTCACGCATATGATGCATAAGTTTATTCCCGGTATTTTAGTCGTCCTCCTGTGCGGGGCCGCGGTGGCACTCGCGGTCACCCTGACCCGCCCGAACGCTGAAACCACTCGTTCAACCACGGAGCCGACACCAACCACTGAGGAGGGAGACACGACGGTCGTCGATTCCAAGCGCGGCCGCGACGACATCGAAATGATCGTCGATGGCAACACACGCGAATTCATTGTGTATCGCCCGGAACAGCTAAACGAAGACGAAGTCGTACCTGTGGTATTCATGTTCCACGGATCCGGCGGCACCGGTGAAAAATTCTTTGACATCTCCGGTTGGCGCGAAAAAGCAGATCAAGAAGGCTTCATGGTCGTGTTCCCTACGGCATTGAAGTATCACGTGTACAGCGAGGAAAAGGTCGTCAACGGGGTTGTGAAATACGACGTTGCCGTCTATCAAACGAAGTGGAACCAGTTCGGACTCGAAGAACAGCTTGATCCTGCGTTCCCGGATCAAACCCTCGCGGACGACGTGAAGTTCACGCAAGAAATGGTCGCGTACGTGCAAGAAAACTACGCGACCGATCCAGATCGTTTCTATGCGACCGGATTCTCCAACGGCGCCGCGTTCACGGCACGTCTGCTCGTGCAGATGTGGGATGTCTTTGCCGCGTTTGGCCCGAGCGGCGCCGGTCGCGTAACCAATGACATGTTCACGCGCACAAACGAATACGCGGACGGCGCGTTCGTACCTCGCCCCACCATGCTCATGCTCGGTGAGCTCGATCCGAAACTCACCTACTCCGCCGGCGTTGATGCATTCCCCATGGACGAGACCCTGGCCGAACCGGGCTACGTGATGAAGGACTACGTGATCGACATCTACCTTGACCTGCTCGGATTGTCCGACACGTATGCGTATGAACGAACGAATCGCGTCTCTCATTTCACCTTTTCGGACTCAGCGGAAACGCCTTCGGCAGACGCGTTCCACGTTCTCATCATGGAGAACATGAAACATATCTACCCCAACGGCACCAACTATCCGCTGGAAGCGGCAGACATGTACTGGACGTTCTTCGAGGCATACACGCTCTAACAGCATTCAAAAAACCGACCGGGACACCTGGTCGGTTTTTTGTCGCTTTCCACGCGCGATGAGCTTGGATCATCTATTCCCTTTGGATTCCAATGTGTATAGGATGCGAGCGTATGCAGCGCAAACACTATCGCATCGTGGAGCGCTCCGGCGGCGGGCACGGCGACCTGTATGAGCTGGAGCAGGAGGACTATATAGACGTGGTTGATGCAGAAACGGGCGAGGTCGTTTTGACGTTCGAGAGCCAGCACCGTGCCTCGTTGGAGGGAGGGGTGTGGGCGAATTGGAGCCACACAGGGGTTCGACGCGTCGAGCTCGGTGAGGACGGAATGAGCGTGCGTGTATTCCGATACGGTTTTGATGAACCAGAGAACGTCCGCATTCCAACGCAACCTGATCGCTCATAGCGTAGTAGCGTCGCTTTTCTGCGACTCTTGACATTGCCGTTGCGTCAACGTTTATGCTGTCTGTGCGCGATATGAAAACCTATACCGTCAGCCAACTCGCCAAAGCGGCCGGCGTGACACCGCGGACCCTGCGGCATTACCACGCGATTGGCCTCCTCTCCCCTTCTGCCATCCGCGACAACGGGTACCGCTCGTACACGCACGATGATTTGCTGCGTTTGCAACAGATCTTATTTTATCGCGAGCTCGACGTTCCCCTGCCGGAAATCAAACGCCTGCTTGAACGGCCGGGATTCGATGTGGCCGCCTCTCTACGATTCCACCTGAGTGCGCTTGAGCAGAAGCGACGGCGACTGGGCACACTCATCAACACAATACATAAAACGCTCGACGCTATGGACAACAACCGACCGATCACCGAAGACGAACTCTACGAAGGATTCCCGCGCGAAGAGGTCGCACAGATCAAACAAGAAGCCTCGGACCGATGGGGACACACCGATGCCTATAAACAATCTCAGCAACGCGTATCAAAATTCACCAAGCAAGACTGGGAAGAAATTAAGTCAACGACGGACGAAAACCTGCGCGCGCTGGTCGCCCTCCTAGAGAGTGGCGCGGCTCCGGATTCACCCGAAACACAGGCGGAGATCACGAAGCATTATGCCGGCATCGGGCGATTTTACGATTGCTCGCTCGACATCTATCGAGGACTCGCCGATATGTACCTTGCCGACCAACGGTTCGCGGACACGTATCGCAAATATCACAAAGACCTGCCCGAGTATCTTGTTGCCGGCATGCGCGCCTTCTGCGACGCTCGAGCCTAGCCAGCCGTCGCCAGAGCGCATTCAAACGGGATCAGCTTATCTCAAGACGACGACCTGCCACACAAGGAGGAAGAGTGCGCTCCACCAGCCGAAAAAAGATACCAAGAAACTCACGGTGATGCGCCTCTGGAGTCCGCGCGGAACCAGATCGCCCTCCTTCCCTGTTTTCTCCATGCGCTGGAGTTGCGGGCTCACCACGAACGAGAGGTAGGCCCCGTTGAGCACGAGGACAACGGCCAAGGGGGCAAGGACCGGTGCCAGGTTGGTCCAACCGATGCGCGAAAAATAGATGGACGTACCGACAACCGCAAGCAACATTCCGATCCAGATAAGCGGTTTGGTCACGTAGTGTGTGCGAATCGTCGCTTGCGTCCAGTAGGCTGAGCGGCGAGCCAAGAAGCCGTGCACATCGATGACGCTCACGGCACCCAGGCCAATGACAAACCCAGCAATCGCAAGAAACAGCCCAAGGACATCGGTCCAAGCAACCGGCACGTTCGAAACCGTGCCAGCCTTCACGCGGAACACTTCCGCGAGCACGGTTGACATTGGCTGTTCATCAAAGTTTTCCACCGATCCAATCCCCAGCGCGTAATCTCCAGTCTGTCGTTCGTCATCAAAAATGTAAACGAGATACGTGTTTCCAGCATGAACGTCCAGCATCCGTTCAACCCCGTGATACAACCGCTCCTGACTGAACTCTTCAAAATAGACTTCGCGGTCTTTCCACTCCGAAGAAATCAAGACCGCTCCCCATCCCTCCGGAATCGCGACTGGAACGTCGGTTCCCGCTGGGAATGCAGTGCTGGCAACAACAACGTCCGGTGCGAAAAACCTGTTTGAGACGCGTGCAGGGACCAACGCCTCAACCGGAATCTTGGCGTCCTGCGCCGGGGTGAATCGATAGATGTCTTGCTCGCCAGGGACGGAAATGGCTCCGTATGCCGCCACGGACTGGAGGGTCGGATCCTGCAGCGTGATCGCTTCCACGCCGTCGCTCGCCTGCACGGCCGCCGCTCCCTCGGTCGCAGGGGCATGCGCGAAACTTACATGCGGAACAAGCAAAACAACGAGACAAAAAGACAACAAACGAACGCGACTCATATGCCGTCAGTATAACACGGACATTGACAATCTGACGGTTTACGCTACCCTCAAATCCGCCTTCCACCAGGAGAAACATGTTCCTGTATCGCCAGACGCGATTCGCGGTCGCGATCGCCATCTCGCTGACGTGCTTTGTCTTCGGCGCTGGCGGACACCTGACCGCCCTGCTCATGTGGCACGCCGTCGCGCGCACACCCGGTCCCACGCGGCGCGATCGGCTCTACGCGTGGCAGACGTTCTGGACGCAAGGTCTGTTCGCGCTCTTCTGCGCGCTCATGGACCTGCGTGTCGAATACACGCTTCCCGATCGCGTGCGCTTGCCGGTCATCGCGCTTGCCAATCACCGAAGCTGGTTGGACATCTTCCTGCTCTCGGGCGCGCTGCATCGGCTCGGTAGCAGACGTCTGACCGCCGTGGTGAAGCGCGAGGTGGGGTGGATCCCGGTGATCGGGCCGTTCAGTCGCCACATCCGGTGCGCCCACATCACGCGGCGCGATCGCGAGGCGGATCTGCGCGCGATCCGTACGTGCGCCGCGCACACGAGCGAGGATGGGGCTTCCATCGTTCTGTTCCCGGAAGGGACACGGTTCAACGACTCCGGCGAGGCGAACGGGGTCCTCAAACCGAAGATCGGCGGATTCGCAACGCTCTTCGAGGCTCTGCCGACGTATCCCGTGCTGGTCATCACCGTGCGATGGCCGCCTGGCGTGCGCGCGCGGACCATGCGCGAGGGAGCCAC
>Ga0209172_10005434_pt1 | contig 15510 bp, 13 predicted proteins | sample LarsenN4metaG_FD_184113 | JGI IMG/M metagenome (GOLD analysis project Ga0209172, IMG submission 184113) | Hot spring sediment bacterial and archeal communities from British Columbia, Canada, to study Microbial Dark Matter (Phase II) - Larsen... ... | reverse complement strand
CCCGAGGTGCCTCCACCGCCCTCCGTCGTGGAATTCGTCAGCGAAGACGACGTGCGCGCCGCCCTCGAGCGGACCGAGAAGATTTTCATCTCTACTCGAACCATCCTCACGCCCTCGGCGCGCGACCTGGGCTACGCCCAGAATGTCTTCATCGAGACCGCCGCGCCCGCCGGCGCCAAAGGCGCCCGCGGCGAGTAGTCCCTCCTGCCTTTTCCGGGCAACTCTTGTGGGCCTACTGCGCCTCTCCTATACTGCGGTTGAGGAGAGTGGGCGTGAAACGACCTCCGATTGAAAAGCTGCGGCGGCTGGCCCTGGTCGGCGCCGTGGCCGTCGGCCTGGTGTTGGCGGCCACCTACGCCTGGCGGCGCTGGCAGGCCTATGAGGCGCGCCGGGGGATGAAGGTCGAAATCGCCGAAGACGTCGAGCAGCAGGCGGAAAAGTTTTCCGTCTCGCGCTCGGAAGAGGGCCGGACGCTCTTCACCGTGCAGGCTTCGCGCACCATCGAGCGGACGGGCAAGACCACGGTGCTCGAAAACGTGGTCGCCACCATCCACGGCCGGCGGGGCGACCGCGCCGATGAAATCCGCACCGAGCGCTGCGAGTACGACCAGGGAGGGACGGGAGAAATCTTCTGCCCGGGCGAAGTGAAAGTCACGCTGCGGGGCAGCGCACCGCCGGGCGCCCCGGCCGGGCCCCGCGGGCTCGAGCTCACAACTTCGCGTGTGCGCTTCGACACCGCCAAAGGCGAGGCCTCGACCGACGAGCGCGTGCGCTTCGTTTTCTCTGGGGGCAAAGGCGAAGGTGTGGGGCTGCGCTACCAGGCCCAGGAGCCGGCCGTGCAGCTGCAGAGTCAGGTGGACATCCATCTAACCGACGTGCGCGTGCAGGGCGCGCAGCTTCTTTATTACGCCGCCACGCGCACGCTGGAGCTGCTGCCGCCGCTCTCGCTCGCCTCCGAGACGGGGACGCTCACGGCCGAGCGCCTGCGGATGGAGCTCGACGCCGATTTCCGCGCCCGGCGCGTCGAAGCCGAGGGTCAAGTTCGCGTCCAGGGGCGGCAGCAGGACCGTACCTTCGCGCTGCGCAGCCCGCGCGCCGTGGCGCTCTACGCGCCTGACGGCAGCCTGCGGGAGCTCCAGGCCAGCCAGGGCGTGGAAATCAATCGCCGCGGGCGCGACACGGAAGAGACCCTGACCGCGCGCGACGCGGTGCTGACCTTCGCCGCCGGCAACCAGGTGAACCAGGTAAGGGCTACGGGTGACGCGCATCTCGTGACCCGCGCCCGCCAGGAAGCGCGCGAGCTCCGCGCCCCGACGCTCGAGCTCGCCTACGGCCCGCCGGCCCGCACCCGGCAGCGGCTGGTCGCCGGCCCGCGCGGGACGCTGGTCGTGCGGCGCCCGGACGGCGAAGAGCGCACGCTCACGGCCGACCGCATCGAGATGGAGTTTGAGAACGAGCAGCGGCTGCGGAGCCTGGCGGGCTCGGGCGACGTCCAGACGCAGACGGTCCAGCCCAACGGCAGCCGGCAGAAGACGGCGAGCGACGAGCTGCGCGCCCGCTTCGGCGACGGCGGCAACGTCGCCGAAGCCGAGCAGTGGGGCCGCTTCCGCTACGACAGCGACCGCTGGCACGCCCAGGCCGGCCGCGCCGACTATCGCGGCGCCGGCGACACCTACCGGCTGCGCGAGCAGCCCGCCTTCTGGGACGCCACCACGCGCACCACCGCCCGCGTCATCGAAATCAACGACAAGGCCGGGACGCTCGCCGCCGAGGGCGACGTGCGCTCGACGCGCCGGCCCGCCTCCAGCGGCGAGCCGCTGCACCTGGCCTCCGACCGCCTGCAAGCCGAGCGCGACCGTAACTGGGCCCGTTACGAAGGCCAGGCGCGCATGTGGGGAGGCCAGAACCGCCTGGCGGCCGACGCCATCGAGCTCTTTCAGGACGAGCGCAAGCTGGTGGCGCTCGGAAACGTCTCCGGCCTGTTTTTCGAGGCGGCGAAGGAGGAGGCGAAGGCGGACGAAGAGAAGCCGCAAGATCAAAAACCGGTCGAGCAGAAGCCGGCGGCGGCGCCGCGCGCAGTCACCGTCACTTCGGAGCGCTTCACTTATTGGGAGGCGGAGCGCCGCGGCCTGTTCGAAGAGAACGTGAAGGCCCGGAACGACTTCGGCGTGCTGACGGCGCCGCGCCTGGAGGTGTTCCTCTCGGCGGGCGAGGCAGGCGGCTCCGAGAGCCTGGAGCGGGCGCGGGCCGAGGGCGGCGTGTTGATTGAACAGCCCGACGGCCGGGCCACCAGCGAGCAGGCCGACTACCGCGCCGGCGAGCAGACGGTGACGCTGACGGGCGGTCCGCCGAAAGTGGTGGACGCCGAGCGCGGCACGGTCACCGGCGCTCAATTGACTTTGTTTTTGTCGGATGGTACGATTCGCGTGAATTCCGACGAGGGAACACGCACGGTCACGCGCCGCCGTTGGACACGATGAGTCATGTTGCAGTTGACCGCCGTCGACTTGAGCAAGTCCTATCGGGGCCGGAAAGTCGTTGACGGCGTCAGCCTGACCATCGCCCCGGGAGAAGTCATCGGCCTGCTGGGGCCGAACGGCGCCGGCAAGACCACCACCTTCCACATCCTGGTCGGCCTCACCCGGCCCGACGCCGGCCGCGTCACCCTGAACGGCACCGATTTGACGGATTTCCCCATGTACCTGCGGGCCCGGCACGGGCTCGGCTACCTGCCGCAAGAGCCTTCTGTCTTCCGCAAGCTGACGGTGGAAGAGAACATCCTGGCGGTGCTCGAAACTTTGCCGTTGAGCGCCGGCAAGCGCCGGGAGCGGCTGGAAGAGCTGCTCGGCCTGATGGGCCTGGCCCACCTGCGGCGGCACCCCTCCTACACCCTGTCGGGCGGGGAGCGCCGGCGCGTCGAGATCGCCCGCGCCCTGGTGATTTCGCCTTCTTTCATCCTGCTCGACGAGCCTTTCTCCGGCATCGACCCGGTCACCGTCCTCGACATCCAGAAAATCGTCCGCGACCTGCAGCGGCGCGGCATCGGCGTGCTGGTCACCGACCACAACGTGCGCGAGACCTTGCGGGTCACCGACCGCGCCTACATCATCCACAACGGGCGCATCTTCCGCGCCGGCACGCCGGAGGCGCTGGCGAGCGACCCCGAGGTGCGGCGCATCTACCTCGGTGACAACTTCCAGCTTCACTAGAGTCCGACCATGAGCTGGCTCGAGCCCAAACTCCAACTCAAAGTCGCCCAGAAGCAGATCCTCACCCCCGGGCTGGTCCAGATGGTCAGCCTGCTCCAGCTCAACAAGCTCGAGCTGCGGGAGATGATCGAGCAGGAGCTGATGCAGAATCCGGTGCTCGAGGAAGTGGCCGAGGACGGCCTGCCGCGCGAGCCCGAGGCCGGCGAGCGCGAAGCGGTCGAGGACGGCTTCGAGCGCGCCGAGCGCGAAGTGCCGCCCGAGGAGACCAAGGACCCCTTCGAAGACTTCGACATGAAAGCGGTCTTCGAAGAGTACATGGACGCCACCGACCGGCAGGGCGAGCGCGAAGAAATCGAGCGGCCCGCTTTCGAGAACTTCCTCTCGCCCCCGAGCACGCTGACCGACCACCTGGAGTGGCAGCTGGGGTTGGCGATGGCCTCCGACGAAGTGAAAGCCGCCGCCCGCGACATCATCGGCAACCTGAACGAGGACGGCTACCTGACGGCGACGCTGGAAGAGATCGCCTCGAGCGGCGGGCACGAGCCCGGCAACGTCGAGCAGGCGCTCAAGCTCGTCCAGGAGTTCGACCCGCTGGGCGTGGCCGCGCGCGACCTGCGCGAATGCCTGCTGCTGCAGCTCCACACCCTGGCCCCGGAGAACACCCTGGCGCAGCAGATCGTCAGCGACCACCTGAAGCAGGTGCAGAACAAGCAGTTCCGGGAGTTGAGCCGGGCGCTGAACCGGCCCTTGCCGGCGGTGCTGGCCGCCATCGAAGTGATTAAGCGGCTCGACCCGCGCCCGGGGCTGCGCTACAACCGCGCCAATCCCACGTTGATCGAGCCGGACGTCTTCATCGTCAAGGTGGGCGCGGACTACCAGGTGCTGCTCAACGAGGACGAGCTGCCGCAGCTGCGCTTGAGCCCGCTCTACCGCCGCCTGCTCGACCGCCGCGCCGCCACCCCCGACGTGCGCAACTACGTGCGCGAGCGCTTCGCCTCCGCCCTGCAACTGCTGAAGAACATCGAGCAGCGCAAGCACACCATCCAGCGCGTCTGCGAAATCGTGGTCGAGCGCCAGCGCGACTTCCTCGACCGCGGCCCCGACCACCTGAAGCCGCTGATGATCAAAGAGGTGGCCGAGGAAGTGGGCGTGCACCCTTCCACCGTCAGCCGCGCCGTGGCCAACAAGTACGCCCACACCCCGCAGGGGGTGATGGAGCTGCGGTCGTTTTTCTCCGAGGCGGTCGGGGGCGCTTCCGGGGCCGACACCTCGCTCGCCACCCTGAAGCGCCGCGTCCGCAAGATGATTGAAGAGGAAGACGCGGCCCACCCGCTCACCGACGACCGCATCGCCCGGCGGCTGGCCGCCGAAGGCATCCGCGTCACCCGGCGCACGGTGGCCAAGTACCGCGAGGACATGAAAATCCCCAGCACCCACCAGCGCCGGGTGAAGATGTAGTGGCCCGGCGCTCCTTGAAGCCTTCCCGGCGCCGCCGGTCCCGCCGAGCGGCGGGACACGCCCACCGGCGTCTGCAGCCGCACGGCGGCCTGCGCGCCGCCCCGCTTGTCATCCTGACCGGCTTGAGCGGCTCGGGGAAGGGCTCGCTGCTGAAGACCTTCGAAGACCTGGGCTACTACTGCGTGGACAACCTGCCCATTCCTCTCATCCCCACCTTCGCCGATCTCTACGTGAAGACGGAAGAAGAAGAAGTTCAGCGGGCGGCGTTGGTGGTGGACATCCGCGAGGGACGGGGGCTGAAGAGATTGCCGCGGCTGCTGGAGAGCCTGCGGCGGCGGCTGCCGGTGACGGTGATCTTCCTGGAGGCGAGCGACTCGGCGCTGCTGCGGCGCTTCAGCGAGACGCGCCGCCCGCACCCGCTGGGCGCCGGCCTGCCGGTGCGCGAAGGCATCCGGCGGGAGCGCGTCCTGCTCGAGCCCATCCGCGCGCTGGCCGACCTGGTGATCGACACGACCCGCTTCACGCCGCACGAGTTGCGCCGGCTGGTGACGGAGCGGTTCGCGGCCAGCGACCGGCGGCGGGTGCTGCTGGTGTCGCTGGTGAGTTTCGGCTACCGCTACGGGGTGCCGCCCGACGCCGACCTGGTCTTCGACGTGCGCTTCCTGCCCAACCCCAACTTCGTGCCCGCCTACAAGCCGCTCACGGGGAAGGACCCGCGGGTGGCGCGCTACGTGATGTCTTTTCCGCAGACGCGCGAGTTCATCGGCCGCATCACGCGCCTGCTTGCTTACTTGATGCCGCACTACCAGCGCGAGGGCAAGAGCTATCTGACCATCGCCTTCGGCTGCACCGGCGGGCGGCACCGCTCGGTCGCCATCGCCCGGGCCTTCGGCCGCCGCCTGGCCCGCAGCGGCTACCGCGCCGTGCTCAATCACCGCGATTTGGCGAAGGCTGCGCAGGGTTGACTTTCTGGCGGACCTCTCCCTATTGTAGGAGGTTTGCGACCGGGCTGCGGCCCGGGAAAGAGCGCCCGCACTCATGCACAACCTGGGACGCTTGTTCAGCTATGTTCGCCCGCACCGGGTGTGGCTGGCGACGGGCGGAGCCCTGATGATTCTGGTCGGGCTCCTGGAAGGCGTCACCGCGCTGCTGGTGGGCCCGCTCCTCCAGCTCGTGCTCGAGCCGAGCGCCGCCCGGCAGGACATTGTGCTGCTCGCGCTTCCCACCCTGAAGCGCACCTACTATCTCCAGGACATCATCCCGCTGCCCGTGGCCACGGCGGCCTGGCTGGTGGTGGGCACCATCGTGCTGGTCTACGCCGTCAAGGCGGTGAGCGAGTACGTGGGCGAGTATTGCGTGCACCGGCTGGGCCAGTCGGTGGTGATGGACTTGCGCAACCAGCTTTACGCCCGCACCCTGCGGCAGTCGTTGAGCTTCTTCCACCGGCAGACCACCGGCAAGCTGATGTCGACCGCCATCAACGACATTGACCGGGTGCAGCTGGCGGTTTCGCACGTGCTCACCGATTTCTTCCGCCAGGCCTTCACTCTCCCCGTGCTGCTCCTCATCGTCATTGTGCTTGACTGGCGACTGGCCCTGCTTTGCTTTCTCACCGTGCCCCTGATTGTGATCCCGGTCTGGCAGATCGGCCGCCGGGTCCGCCGCTTGAGCCGCCAGGCGCAGGAGGAGCTCGCCGGGCTGAACGAGGCTTTGCAGGAAACCTACAGCGGCGTGCGCATTGTCCAGGCTTTCGGCGGCGAGGAGTACGAGGCCGAGCGCTTCCGCGGCCGTGCCCGGCGGCTCTTCGACACCAACCTCCGCTGGGTGCGCCACTTCGCCCTCGGCTCGCCGTTGATGGAAGTGCTGGGCGCGGTCACCATCGGCGTCCTGCTGCTCTACGCCCGCGAGCGCATCCAGGCCGGGGCCCTCACGGCCACGATGATGGGGGTGTTCGTGGTGGCGCTCATCAAGGTCTACCAGCCGGTCAAGCGCCTGGCCGGCATTTACAGCCTCTTCCAGCAAGCGTTGGGGGCCTCCGAGAAAGTGTTCGAGCTGCTCGATCAGCGCGAAGAAGTGCGGGAACAGGCCAGCGCCCCGGCCCTGGCGCCCTTCCGCGAGCGCATCGAGTTCGACCGGGTCAGCTTCGCCTACGACAGCGCCCAGCCGCTCCTGCGCGACATCTCGTTCACCGCGCGCGCCGGCCAGGTGGTGGCCCTGGTGGGCTCGAGCGGAGTGGGGAAGACGACGCTGGTGAACCTGTTGCCGCGCTTCTTCGACGTGAGCGGCGGCTCGATCCGCATCGACGGGCGCGACATCCGCGAGGTCAGCCTGGCCTCGCTCCGCGCCCAGATCGGCATCGTCACCCAGGAGACCGTGCTCTTCAACGACAGCGTGGCCGCCAACATCCGCTACGGCGCCCGCCGGGCCTCCGAGCGCGAGCTGCGGCAGGCGGCCGAGGCGGCCCTGGCGCAGGAATTCATCGAAGCGCTTCCCCGCGGCTACGACACCGGCATCGGCGAGCGCGGCGTGCGCTTGAGCGGCGGCCAGCGGCAGCGGCTGGCCATCGCCCGCGCCTTGCTCAAGAACGCCCCCATCCTTATTCTCGACGAGGCCACTTCGGAGCTCGACTCTGAATCGGAGCTCCTGGTGCAGCGCGCCCTGGCCAACCTGATGCAAGGCCGCACCGTCTTCGTCATCGCCCACCGGCTCTCCACCATCCGCCGCGCCGACTCCATCATCGTGCTCGAGGACGGCGCCATCCGCGAAGTGGGCACGCACCAGCAACTGCTCGCCCGCGGCGGCCTCTACCAGCGCCTCTACGATCTGCAGTTCGTCGACCTGGACGCGCCGCCGCGCCTCGCCGCCCCGGAGCCGGCCTAGCCATGGTGCGCAGCATGACCGGATTCGCCCAGGCGCAGGGAGAGGAAGGCGCTTGGACCTTGAGCGTCACCGTCAAGGCGTTGAACCACCGCTTCCTCGACCTGCACCTGCGCCTGCCCGGCGAGCTCGAGCCGCTCGAGCCGCGCCTGCGCGACCTGATCCGCGCCCGCGTCGGCCGCGGCCACCTTGAGGTCCAGTTCCAGGTGGAGTCCCGCGGGCGGCGCCCCTTGCAGGCGGACGAGGATTTTGTGCGCAGCTACCTGGAGCTGTACAACCAGCTCCGCCGCGAGCACAACTTGAGCGGCGAGCCCGACCTGATGGGCGTGCTGCGCCTGCCGGGGGTGTTGCGCGCCGGCGAGCGCAGTCCGGCGCCGGAAGAGTCCGGGCGGCTGGCGGGGTTGGCCGAGCGCGCGCTCACCGAAGCCCTGGAGCGGCTGAACGAGATGCGCGGCGCCGAGGGCGCGGCGCTCGAGCGCGAGCTGCGCGAGCGCCTGCGGCACATCGCCGAGGGACAGAAGAAGCTGGCGCGTCTGGGCGAGCGCGCCCTGCCCGCCTACCATAAGCGCCTGACCGAGCGCTTGCAGGAGCTGCTCGGGCAGGCTCCGCTCGACCCGGCGCGCCTCGCCCAGGAGGCCGCCTACTTGGCCGAGCGCAGCGACGTCAGCGAAGAACTTACGCGCCTCGCCAGCCACGCCCAGCAGTTCGCTCATCTGCTCGACTCCGACGGCACCCTGGGCAAGCAGCTCGACTTCCTCCTCCAGGAGATGAACCGCGAGACCAACACCATCCTCTCGAAAACCTCCGGGCTCCAGGCCGACGGGCTGGAGATGACCCGGCTGGGCCTCGAGATCAAAGCCCAAATCGAGCGCCTGCGCGAGCAGGTGCAGAACGTGGAGTGACGGTGGGCGCGGGACACGGCCAGCTCTTCGTCGTCTCGGGGCCCTCGGGCTCGGGGAAGAGCACGGTCGTGGCCCACGTGGTGCGCGCCGTGCCCGACATGATTTTTTCCGTGTCCTACACCACGCGCCCGCCCCGGGCCGGCGAGCAGGACGGACGCGACTACCGCTTCGTCACCCGCGCCGCTTTCGAGCAGATGCTGGCCCGGAGCGAGTTCCTGGAGCATGCGGAAGTTTTCGCCAACTACTACGGCACCCACCAGAGCGTGCTGGCCGAGGCAGCGCGGCAGCAGAAAGACGTGGTGCTCGACATCGACGTCGAGGGCACGCGCCAGGTGAAGTCGCGGCTGGCGGATGCGGTGGCCGTGCTGCTGCTCCCGCCGTCGGCCCCGGAGCTGGAGCAGCGCCTGCGGGGGCGCGCCCTGGACACAGCCGAGGGCATGCGGCTGCGGCTCGAGCGCGCCCGGCACGAGATCGAGAACTACAACATCTATGACTACCTGGTGGTGAACCGCGTGCTGGCCGAGACCTGCGCCGCGGTCGAGGCCATCGTCCAGGCCGAGCGCCTCCGCCGCGCCGGCCGGCCGCCCGGCTCCGGCCAGGCGCGCGATTGGGAAGAGCGGGCGGCCGCGGCCCGCCGGGACAACAACAAAAGCCAAGTTTCCGCTATACTAGAGACCTTCGGAGCTCAACGGCCATGATTTCAGTGGACAAGATCGAGAGCAAGTTCACCTTCGTGCTGGCTGCCGCCAAACGCGCCCGGCAACTGCAAGGAGGCGCCAAGCCCCTGGTGGAGACGCAGGCCCGCAAGGCCACCCGCATCGCCATGGAAGAGGTGTTCGCCGGGCTGGTGCCCTTCGACCTGCCGGGGGTGGAAGGCGAGGACGAGGACAGCAAGGGCAAGAAGAAGGCCAAGCGCGCCGCCAAGCCCGAGTCGGGCAAGTAAGCGCCTACTGCCATGAAAATCGCCCTGGGCGTGAGCGGCTGCATCGCCGCCTACAAGGCGGCGGAGTTGGTGCGGCAGCTCCAGCAAGAGGGTCTTGCCGTCCAGGTGGTGATGACCCGGCACGCGCAGGAGTTCATCCGCCCGCTCACCTTCGCCGCGCTCACCGGCGAGAAAGTCATCACCGAGATGTTCGAGCCGGGCGGCGGCGCGCCCGCGAACCTCGAGAGCGCCATCGAGCACATCGGGGTGGCGCAGGAGATCGATGCGCTGCTCATCGCCCCGGCCACGGCCAACGTCATCGGCAAGCTCGCCAACGGCATCGCCGACGACTTCCTCACGACGCTTTATCTCGCCACCAAGGCCCCGCTCATTCTCGCCCCGGCCATGAACGTGCAGATGTGGGAGCATCCCACGGTGCAGGCGAACCTCGGGCGGCTGCGCGAGCGCGGCGCGGTGGTGGTCGAGCCCGATGAAGGCTATCTCGCCTGCGGGATGACGGGGCCGGGGCGCCTCGCGAGCGCCGAAGCGATTCTCGCCAAGGTGCGCGCCGTGCTCGGCCTCAAGCGCGACCTGGCCGCCGAAACCGTGCTGGTGACCGCGGGGCCGACCTGCGAGGACATTGACCCGGTGCGCACGCTGACCAACCGCTCCTCCGGCCGCATGGGCTACGCCATGGCCGAAGCGGCGCGGCGGCGCGGCGCGCGCGTGATTCTGGTGAGCGGGCCGACGGCGCTCGAGCCGCCGGCCGCTGTCCAGGTCGAGAACGTCCGCACCACCGAAGAGATGCGCCGCGCGGTGCAGGCGCACCTGGCCGAAGCCAGCGTGGTCATCAAAGCGGCGGCGGTGGTGGACTTCCGCCCCGCCCAGGTGGCGAAGCAGAAGATCAAGCGCGGCCGCGGCCCGCTGACGCTCGCGCTCGAGCCCACGGCCGACCTGCTCGAAGAAATCACCGCCACCCCGGGCTCGCGGCTCGTGGTCGGCTTCGCGGCGGAAACCGAGAACGTGGTCGAGAACGCCCGCGCCAAGCTGAAGGCCAAGAAGCTCGACCTGGTGGTGGCGAACGACGTCACCCAGAACGGCGCCGGCTTCGACGTCGAGACCAACATCGTCACCCTCCTCACCCGCGACGGCCAGGAGATTCCTCTGCCCAAGATGACGAAACAGCAGGTGGCCCACCGCATCCTCGACGAAGTCGCGCGCCTGCGGGGCGCCCGCGGATGAAGGACGCGGGGCGCCCCGGGAGCTTCCCGGAGAAGCTGCGCGCCCGGCTGGAGTTCTACGAAGAGCTGGGCCTGACTCCTTTCTATCGCCGCGCCCCGCGGAGCGGGGCGGCGACCGCGCCCGCCGCGACTCCGCTCGCGCAGGTTGCCGCAGCCACAGCAACGGCTGCGCCGGTGATGGCGCCGCCGGCGGCGCCGTCGCCGCTTTCGCTCTTCGGGGAAGCGCCGGGCCGGATCGAAGGCGACACGCTACCGCGGATCCAGGCTGACCTAGGTTGGTGCCAACGCTGCAAGCTGGCGCCGCACCGCCGGACGATCGTCTTCGGCGCCGGCAACCCGCGCGCCGAGCTGGTCTTCGTCGGCGAAGCGCCGGGGGCGGACGAAGACGCGCAGGGCTTGCCCTTCGTCGGCCGCGCCGGGCAGCTGCTGACGCACTGGATCGAATCGCTCAAGCTGAAGCGCGAGGAGGTCTACATCTGCAACGTCATCAAGTGCCGCCCGCCGGGGAACCGCAGCCCGGAACGGGACGAGATCGAGACCTGCTCGCCGTTCCTGCTGCGGCAGCTCGACGCCATCCGCCCGCGGCTGATCTGTTGCCTCGGCAGCGTGGCCTTGCAGACGCTGCTCGGGAAGCCCGTCGCCATCACCCGCGTGCGCGGGCAGTTCTCCGACTACCGCGGCACCAAGCTCTTCGCCACCTTCCACCCCGCGTACCTGCTGCGCAACCCCAACGCCAACCGGGAAGTGCAGGAAGACCTGCGCAAGATCCGCCAGTTCCTCGGCTAGCGCTCGCCATGGCCGCCTATTGTGACGTGGCGGTTCCCGTCCCGCTGCCCGACACCTTCACCTACCGGATTCCGCCGGCGCTGGCGGGGCAGGTGGCGGTGGGCGGGCGCGTGGTCGTGCCCTTCCGGCAGCGGAAGCTTGTCGGGGTGGTGACGGCGCTGGCGGAGACGCCGCGGGTCAAAGGTCCCCTCAAGGATGTCCACGAAGTCCTGGACGCGGAACCGCTGCTCTCACCGGCGCTCCAGGAGCTGGCCCGCTGGGTGGCGGACTACTACCTGGCGCCGCCCGGCGAGGTCTACCGCGCCCTGCTGCCGCTGCACAGCGAGTTCGCCGCGCGCGAGCGGGCGCGCCTCCGCCCGCTGGGAGTGGAGCGCCTCGCTGAACTGGAGGCGAAAAAAGAGCGGAGCGCCGGCGAGCAAGCCGAGCACGAAATCCTGCGGCGGCTGCGCGGCGGGAAGCCGCGCAACGTGGCGCGGCTGGTGAAAGGCGTCGCCGACGGCCGCCGCCTGCTGGGGCGGCTGCGCCGGCAAGGGTTGCTCGAAGTGGCGCACGAGGTGCGCCGGCGCGTCCCGCAAGGCGGGACGGCGCCGCTGCTCTTTGAAGGCGACTGGGCGGGCGGCCCGCCGCCCGTGCTCACCGGCGAGCAGGAGCGGGCGCTCGAAGAAATCGAGCGCCGGCTGGCCGAGGGCCGCTTCGCCACCGTGCTGCTCCAGGGCGTGACCGGGAGCGGCAAAACGGAAGTCTATTCGCGCGCCATCCAGTCCTGTCTCGCCCGCGAGCGCACGGCGCTCTTGCTGGTGCCGGAGATCGCGCTGACGCCGGCGGTGGCCGAGCTCTTTGCCGCGCGCTTCGGCGACCGCGTGGCGGTGCTGCACAGCGGTCTGACACCCCGGGAGCGCTCGACCCAGTGGTGGCGGCTGCGGCGGGGCGAGGCGCTAGTGGCGGTGGGGACGCGCTCGGCGGTCTTCGCCCCGCTTGAAAACCTGGGCGTCGTCATCGTGGACGAGGAGCAGGACGCGAGCTACAAGCAGGGCGAGTCGCCCCGCTACCACGGCCGCGACACCGCCGTGGTGCGCGCCAAGCTCGAAGGCGCGCTGGCGCTGCTGGGCTCGGCGACGCCCGCGCTCGAAACCAGCTACCACGCCCGCTCGGGGCGCTACCAGCGCCTCGGGCTCGAGAGCCGCGTGGGCCCCGAAGGCGCGGGGCGGCCGCTCGCCGCCGTGCGCGTGGTGGACATGCGCGCCGAGTTCCTGGAGACGAAGAAGGCGGCGCTCTTCTCGCGGGCGCTGGCAGCGGGCATCGAGCGGGCCTTGAGCGCGGGCGGCCAGGCGCTGGTGCTGCTCAACCGGCGCGGCTATGCGAACTTTCTGCTCTGCCGCAAGTGCGGCGCCACCGTGCAGTGCGCCCACTGCAGCATCGCGCTGACGTTTCACCGCGGGCGCGGCCGGCTCGTCTGCCACTACTGCGGCTTCGCCCGCGGCGTGCCCAAAGCCTGCGAGAAGTGCGGCAGCGAGCACGTCCAGTTCGTCGGCGAGGGCGCGGAGAAAGTGGAAGAAGCGCTGCGGCTGGCTTTCCCGGGGGCGCGGGTGGCGCGGCTCGACCGCGACGTCGCCGCCGGCTCGGCCCGCCGGGGCGAGCAGATCCTGCGCCGCTTCGTCCGCGGCGAGCTGAACCTGCTCGTGGGCACGCAGATGATCGCCAAAGGGCACGACTTCCAGGGAGTGACGCTGGTGGGGGTGGTCTCGGCCGACGTCATCCTGGGCCTGCCGGACTTCCGCGCCGCCGAGCGGACGTTCCAGCTCCTGACGCAGGTGGCGGGGCGCGCCGGGCGCGGCGAACTCCCGGGCGAGGTGCTGGTGCAGACCTACTACCCCGACCACTACGCCGTGCGCTTCGGGGCCGCGCAGGACTACGACGGCTTCTACGAGCAGGAGCTGCGTTTCCGGCGGCTGCTGCACTATCCGCCCTTCACCGCGCTGGCGAACCTGGTGGTGCGCGACCGGCAGCTCGACGCCGCCGTGCGCGCGGCGCGGCAGGTGCAGGAGTTCCTTCAAGCGCGGCGCGCCCCCGAAGTGAAAGTGCTCGGGCCGGCGCCCGCGCCGCTGGCGCGCTTGAAGAAAGAGTATCGCTTTCAGTTCCTGTTGAAGTCGCCCGACCGCGCGGCGCTGCAGGCGGCGTTGCGCGGCGCGCTGGCCTACGCGCGGGAGAAAGAGATTCCCGCCGGGTCCCTCCTCGTGGATGTGGACCCCATCAGCCTGCTGTAGCGCGCAACGAAAGAGATTCCTCGCTTCGCTTGGAATGACACGTCACCCCAGGGGCTAAAGCCCACAACCTTTGCCTCGAGTGTTCGGCACGGCTGAAGCCGTGCCCTGACGAAACAGCCGATTCCTCGGCTCGCTCGGAATGACAATACGGGTGTAGGTAGCGCGGGTTCCCCGAGCATAGTCGAGGGGTACCCGCGGCTTCTCCCAGAAAAGCCGCAGGTAGCTCGCCCCTGCGGGGCTCGCAACCTGCGCTACTTTCTTTCCTGCCGGCTCTCTGGTCGCTTCAGTAGGGCGAGCGGAAGGGGACGGGGGTAAAGCAGAGGAGGAAGACGAGAAAGCCGAGGGCGGCGACCCCGAGGCGGCGCCAGTCGAGCCCGGCGCCGGGGTCGAGCACGGCCGGGTGGCGCGGGCCGACGAGCAACAGGAAGGCGCCGAAGACCAGCCAGCCCGGCCAGAGCATCTCCGGGTAACGGAAGCCGAGGGCGCCCGCCGCGAGCAGCGCAATCAGGAAAACCCGCGAGAGGCGACGGTGCTTTTCGGCGGCGACGGCGTAGACGATGTGGCCGCCGTCGAGCTGGCCGACAGGAAGCAGGTTCAGCGCGGTGGCGAACAGACCGACCCAGGCGGCCCGCGCCACCGGATGCAGCATCAGGTGGTCGGCCGGAAGGCCGGGCCAGAAAAGTCTCTCGAAGAACCACACGAGCAGGGGATTGCCGAAGACGACGACACTGCCTGCGGCCGCTTCCGGCAAAGCCTTCGAGTGCGCCAGGCCCCAGGCCAGCGCCGGGACCGCCAGCACGAAGCCGACGAGCGGCCCGGCGATGCCCACGTCGAATAGCGCCCGGCGGTTGACGATGGGCGATTGAATCCGGATGAAAGCGCCCATAGTGCCGATCAGGTTCGGGAAGGGCAGGAAGTAGGGGTAGCTGGCCACGATGCCGTAGCGGCGGCAGGCGAAGTAGTGGCCGAGCTCGTGCGCGAGCAGAATCCCGAGCAGGGTGGCGGCGAAGGCCCAGCCCTGGAAGATCACGAGGGGATTGGCAGCCAGCTCGCGCAGCAGCTCGAAAGAATAGATGCTGTCGGCGTAGGCCGGCTGGCCCTGCTCGTAGGCGCGCACGAGGTGGAGGCCGACGAAGAGCGTGCTCACCACGGTCAGGAGGAAGAGCGCGAGCGCCAGCCCCGCTCGGCGGGGGGCCGGCGGGGCGAAGGCCACCTCGGGCAGCCGCCAGGGCGCAGCCGCCGGCGGCACGCGGCCGTGGAGAGGGAAGCCGTTGCCCATGCTTTCATTCTAAATCGAAGTGAGCGGGAACGGGGGCCGTCCTTGTTTGGCGGAGTCGCTTTTGTCAGGGCACGGCTTTAGCCGTGCCGGAGGCAAGCAAAAGGGGGGGCTTTAGCCCCTGAGGTATCCAAGCCGCCTCAGCGGCTCAAGCCGGGGGTTTGTGGAGCACACTTACGGCACGCTTGAAAGCGTGCCCTGACCAGGCTCACAGACGGGCTAAGAAAGGTCTTGCAGCTCTTTGCCGGGCTTGAAGCGGACGGCTTTGCCGGGGGGGATGGAGACTTCTTCGCCGGTGCGCGGGTTGCGGCCGATGCCGGTCTTGCGGGGGCGGACGTTGAAGACGCCGAAGCCGCGCAGCTCGATGCGCTGGCCTTTTTCCAGGGCGCGCTTCATGGCTTCGAAGACGGTCTCGACGGCCAGCTCGGCCTTGGACTTGCTGATGCCGGTGCGGGTGACGACTTCGTTGACGATGTCGAGCTTGATCAAGTCCGTCCTCGGGGAAGAACAGCCGTTTGGGCGGCCAGCGGGCGGTATGCTAAGGAGGGGGGAAGGCATTGTCAAGGGCTTTCCCC
>Ga0209172_10005432_pt1 | contig 15518 bp, 10 predicted proteins | sample LarsenN4metaG_FD_184113 | JGI IMG/M metagenome (GOLD analysis project Ga0209172, IMG submission 184113) | Hot spring sediment bacterial and archeal communities from British Columbia, Canada, to study Microbial Dark Matter (Phase II) - Larsen... ... | reverse complement strand
TCGATTATCTGGTTTCAGTTACTCAAACGCATCCAATCTCACGCTGATATTGCGGCTCATTTTGGGTTCGATATTGACCTCAAACCTCGCTTAGAATCGGCTTATTGAGAATGCTGCAAGATCTCAGGAAACCCAGAACAAAACAAACAATTTAACTTTAAAGGCATCTGGGTATCCACAGGATGTGATTGGAGCTTAACCCAACTTCTGACGTTAGAAAGAAAAAGGGGATATGGGCTATATTCTCGTCATCTCGCACTTGTTTGAGTCCTTCAATGCCGTTAAGCATAGGTATATTAACATCACAAAAAATTAGATCAGGACGATGAGATGGGCTAGGCGAATACCTTCATAACCATCCTCTGCCACAATTGAATAGAATTCTTTACTTTTTATAGCGGTGGTCATCTAGATTAGGACGGGGTGCAGGGGTGGAACCCTCGGCTGGGAGCGCAGCCCCCCCACCCCCTTTATTTTCAATGTCCTAAACCAACTGGCGACAGCTATAACCATTCAGCTAAAATAAATCGAAACATTTCATTGTCGTCGATCAAAAGAATTGGTTTCATCGTTCTGTTTAATACGAGATATGCTCTGCAAGTTGGGCATTTCTAACCAGCAGTACCGACAAAACCAATGCACCTGGTGTGCGCGGATGTGGCGCAGCATTTGATTAAAACAGCAAGGGCAATTATTCATAAAAACCTAATTTGTTAAAGATAAATTCAGTCACTTTAAATTTCTTTCTAAATCACTGTTTCAATGGATTGACTTGAATAGACGCTATTACCTCTCCTACTAAGAGCAATTTTCATTAAGATTTACTTTGCGCTGTTTACAACGTCTATTTAATGATTTCAATTTTCGAGGGCTTGAAAGCTGGTCAACCATTTGAATAATTCCTAATATTTGAAGTGGAAATCCATCGATCGCCATCACCAATGGCGTTTCTTGTGATCGCAACCAGCACCATTGATTATCTGCTCGCCTCATGCGGTAATCTATGCGAATCACTTCGTCATAGCGTAGCGTAGTGAATTGCTGGAAGTGTTCAGTAACTCGGTTCAGATCGTCCGGATGAATTAAACTTGCCAGACCCAACGGCTCCTCGAGCATACAGAGATAACCCAGCATATTTGCAACAGAACAACTGCCACTGAGGTTACGCTGCTCTACGAGGTCATAGATGTAAATGTTTCCTGAGATCAGGCCGTCTGTCCTTGCCGGATTGTTTTCTAACACCTCAAGTCCATAGTGGAGCGATGAAAGAACGTCATGCTCTGAACGGTCAGGGGTGGCTGAATTGAGGGGCTGGAACACCACATTTCTCCTAAATCTTGTTTTATAAAGGTACTAAGGAACTGTATTGTTATGGATCTCCTCCTACTTTTATAAAAGAATAGTTGTGTAGAAACTGTGTGGTTATGAAGATGTTGATATTTGATATTGCTATAGATGATGTCTGGCTACTCCACTAACTCAAATAGACCTGGAGGCTGTCATGAAAATCCTGGTTGTCGAGGACGATCGCGTCGTTGCCCAGTCGCTTCAATTTCTACTGAGTAGCTATAATTACGCGGTAGACATCGCTACTGACGGTGAAGAAGCACTACGACTGGCAGATGCTTTTGAGTACCATCTGGTTTTGCTGGATGTCTTGCTGCCTCAATTAAGCGGCATTGAAGTTTGTCGTCAACTACGAAACAAAGGATTTCGGCAGCCCATTCTGTTGCTCACCGGGCAGGGAGAAACTCAGCAAAAGGCGAACACTGCGTGGAGCGTAGCTAACGCCCTCAACACCGGAGCCGATGATTATGTTGTTAAACCCTTTGATAATGATGAGCTGATTGCCCGAATCCAGGCATTGTTGCGACGGGGGGGAACAGCAGGTGAACCAATTTTAACCTGGGGGCATCTATCGCTTGATCCAAACACCCGCAGAGTTGCCTATCGGGATCAACTCCTGGTTTTGACCCCCAAAGAATACGCCATTCTGGAGTTGTTTTTGCGGCATCAGGAAACGGTGTTTAGCGCCAAAGCTATTCTGAATCAAGTCTGGACTTCTGTAGAGTCCCCCGGAGAAGAAGCAGTTCGATGCCACATCAAAGATCTGCGGCAGAAGTTGATGGCAGTGGGTGCGCCCAAAGATTTGATCAAAACGGTTTATCGAGTGGGTTATCGGCTAAATCCCCTCTATACTGCCTCTACTCCAGTGCAAGTGGATCAATCCCTGACGGCTTCCCAAGTTGCCGAACTGCGTTCTGTCAATGAAGAATTACGAGTCGCAATGGAGCAACTGCAATCGACCCAGACAGAGCTGCAACAGAGAAACCAGGAACTGCAAGCCGCTCGCGATGAGCTTGAAAAACAAGTCGCCGATCGCACCGCAGAACTACAAGTCCTCTACGATCAAGCTCCCTGCGGCTACCATTCGCTGGACGCTGAAGGGCGGATTGTGCAGATTAATGAAACAGAGCTGAGGATGTTTGGCTATGCGCGGGAAGAAATGCTGGGTCGAAAAATTACCGATTTTTTTACACCAGAAGGGCTGCAAACCTTTGAAGAAAACTATCCCAAATCTATCCAGCAAGGTTGGGTGAATGATTTGGAGTTCACAATTATTCGCAAAAATGGTTCCTTGCTTCCGGTCAGCATCAGTGCCACGGCGATTAAAGATGCAGCAGGCAACTTCCTGATGAGTCGATCGACTGTAGTAGATATTAGCGATCGCATACGCGTTGAAGACGATCGCAAACAAACCGAAGCCGCGATCGCAGCCGATCTGAGAGATATCCAACTCTTGCATGACCTGAATACCCGACTCACGGCGGAAACCGATATTCAGGGGTTGTACGACGAAATTGTGACAACTGCGATTGCCCTGATGCATTCTGACATGGGCAGTCTGCAAATTCTGGATCAGTCGCGCAACGAACTGTATCTGCAAAGTTATCGAGGCTTTCATCCAGACGCTGCTGCCTTTTGGCAACGGGTCACCATACCAACGGGCTGCATCTGTGGTGTGGCTTTAGAGCGGGGTGAACGGGTGATCGTAACGGATATTGAAACTTGCGATATTATAGCGGGCACAGCCGATCTGGATTATTATCGTCTGTGTGGAGTTCGAGCGGTGCAATCCACACCGTTGATCACTCGATCCGGTCAATTGGTCGGGATGTTCTCAACCCAGTGGTGCAACTCCCATCAACCGAGCGATCGCGAACTGCAGTTTCTCGATTTGCTGGCGCGTCAGGCAGCCGATCTGATTGAACAACGGCAAGCCCAAGATGCCCTGCGCCACAATCACGCCATGTTCTCTGCATTGGTCAGAAACGCACCCTTCGGGATTTATCTGATTGATGCAGACTTTCGTTTACAGCAGATCAACAAGGGAGCAGAAGCGGTTTTCCGCAACATTGATCCGCTGATCGGACGCGATTTTAGTGAAATTCTCCGAACCATTTGGCAAGAACCTTTTGCCACCGAAGCGATCAATCATTTCCAGCGCACCCTTGCCTCCGGTGAGTCTTATTATTCGCCGATGATTATCGAACCACGGGCAAACATTAACGAGATCCAGGCATACGACTGGCAAATCCACCGGATTACACTGCCAGATGGCAATTATGGTTTGGTGTGTTATTTCTACGATTTGACTGAAATCAAACGAACCGAAGCCGCATTGCATGAAAATGAGCAGCTTTTGCGGTTGGCAATGGCAGGTGCCCAGGCAGGTTCCTGGGACTGGGTGCTGGCAACGGGGCAGCTCACCTGGTCGCCTGAAACCTATCGACTGTATGGACTCGATCCTGCCACACCGCCACCCAGTTATGACGACTGGTACGAAAATAGTTTGCATCCTGACGATCGCACGTGGGTCAATCACTATGTGAATCAGATGATTACCCAACGCCAGCCCGACCTCCAACTAGAATTTCGGATTCTGCACCCCCAAGACGAGATTCGCTGGATTTTGAGTTTGGGGCACCTGACGGTGAATGAGCAGGGGGAACCCATACGCCTGAGCGGCATCAATCTGGATATTAGCGATCGCAAACAAGCCGAACTGACCCTGCAAAAACAAATTCAACAAGAATATTTACTCAACGACATTGCTCAAGAAATTCGTCGATCGCTCAACCTCAACGATGTGTTATCCAGCACCGTACATCGAGTGCGGGCATTTCTAGAAGTCGATCGCGTCGTTATCTTTCGCTTCCGTCCCGATTGGCAGGGAGACGTGATTATGGAATCGGTGGAAGATGAGTGGACTCCTATTCTCTCGACCACCATTTCTGACCCGTGCTTCCGCGATCACTATATCGAACCCTATCGTCAGGGGCGAGTTGCAACAATATCAGACATTGATGCAGCAAACCTGGAACCCTGCTACGTCGAACTTCTGCAACAGTTTCAGGTCAAAGCCAATCTAGTGGTTCCCATTTTGCAAAATAGCCATCTCTGGGGTTTGCTGATTGCCCACCACTGCACAGCACCCCGACCATGGATTCCCGCTGAAATCGCCCTTCTAAAGCGACTGGCGACCCAGGTCGGGATTGCCATTCAACAAGCTGAACTGTATCAACAACTTGAGCGTGAACTGAGCGATCGCCAACAGGCAGAGCAGAAAATTCGAGAGCAGGCGGCATTACTTGACATTTCCACCGATGCGATTTTGGTGTGCGACTTAGACTGTCGCATTCTCTACTGGAATCAGGGAGCCGAACATCTGTATGGCTGGCAAACGAAAGAAGTTCTGGGACAAAAAGCGAATCAACTGTTATTAAGAAGTCCGTCTAAATTTGAGGAAATGAAGCAAACGGTGCTGGAGCAGGGCACGTGGCACGGTGAAATTCAGAGATTCACAAAAACTGGTAAGGAAGTCACTGTGGAGGGGCGTTGTACATTGGTGCGGGATGAGATAGGTCAACCTAAATCGATTCTCTCCGTCGATACCGATATTACTGAAAAGAAAAGCCTGGAAGCCCAGTTCTATCAAGCACAACGCCTGGAAAGTTTGGGCACTTTGGTTAGTGGCATTGCCCACGACCTCAACAACACCCTGACTCCCATTCTGACCATTGCTCAGCTCCTCCGAATGCAGCTACCTGAACTAAATGCGCGATCACAAGAAATGCTGCAATTACTGGAAGAGAGTGCCCAACGCGGGGCAAACATGGTAAAGCAAATTCTCGCATTTACCAGGGGAACAGGAAGCGAGAGATCTCCCGTAGATGTGGCTTCGCTAGTACAGGAAGTGGTCAACGTGGCTCAGCAAACCTTCCCAAAGTTCATCACCATCCGTGCGATTGTTCCACCGGAAGGCATCCGGCAAGTGTCTGCTGATGCAACCCAACTGCATCAGGTAGTAATGAATCTTTGCGTCAATGCCCGTGATGCAATGCCGATTGGCGGTTTGCTCACGCTCTCGGTCGAAAACTTTGACGCCAATGAAATCTTTGCTCAGATGAACCTGGAGGCCGAGGTGGGGCAGTATGTTCTGATCACGGTTGCTGATACGGGCACAGGTATTGCTCCCGAAGTGCGCGATCGCATTTTTGACCCCTTTTTCACTACTAAAGCGATCGGTCAGGGCACAGGCTTAGGGCTTTCTACTGTTTTAGGAATTGTCAGAAGCTATAGGGGGTTTATCCAGGTTGCCAGTGAAGTCGGAAAAGGGACACAGTTTAAGATTTACCTGCCTGCTGTCGAGACTAAAGCGGCATCCAATCTTCAAGAGACCACCCTACCGCAAGGACAGGGAGAATTGATTTTGGTCGTCGATGATGAATCTCCCATTCTTCAATCCACTCGCGCCATTCTGGAAACTCATCATTATCAGGTACTCACAGCCAGGAATGGCACGGAGGCGATCGCCATCTATGCCCAGCATCAACAGGACATTGCTGTTGTTTTGCTAGACATGATGCTGCCGGATGTCGATGGGATAACGGTCTTTCGAGTGTTACAGGAAGTGAATCCCAAAGTCCGGGCGATCGCAGTCAGCGGGCTACTACCTCAATATCAAAATAGTCTGAAAACCCTCGGTATCAAGGCTCACTTAAACAAACCGTACACCACCGTAGAACTTTTAAACAGTATTCACTTGCAGTTACTTCCTGAAGCGTGAAATTTAGCAAAGTGACCGTTCTGACTTGCTGCTCACCTGAAACAGGATGGCTATAAGCGTTTACTTTTTCGAAGATTAGGAGCCATGTAAAATGCTTTCAACAGGGAAACTCCACTATCTACCGCCACGCTGAACCTGAACTTAATGCATCTGATGGACGATGCTAAATGTTACGAAGCTGTGCGCCAAATGCGCTGGCAAACAGGTGTTTGCTATCTTAACTGTAACAGCCAAAGTGTAGTCAAACACGGCAAGGATGAGACGCAACCCGAGCGTCAACGGTGTCTGTATATAGGTCTTCTTTAACTCAAGGTATGCTCGTCACGAGCATCGCTGAAGCAGTATTGCAAGATCGATTGATCCAGGTGCTGACAAAACTGGGGGCATCTGGCTACACGATAACGCAAGCGCAAGGGGCTGGCAGCCACGGTAGACGTATGGGCGATATGGCGGGTTACAACACCAACATTGAGGTCAAAACGCTTATAACGCCAGAAGCCTCTGATCAACTATTTGAAGATCTGCAGCCGTTGCAATCTAATCATGCTTTGATTAAACTCATACTGTCTTTGGTGAGTTTTCAGTTTGATGTTTGGAGGTAACTCCAATGTTCAAACTACACTAATTTCAACTCAAAGAAAAAATCTCATACCGAACTAATCCCCCTCAGTCTCTCTTATGCTGTGCTGCCAGAGGGAAGGGGGATCGACTGAGTCGCATTCATTACTTAAATTGGTATAACTGTGACTGAGAAAAGGGAAGGCAAATCGCTCACTTAGTCTTGATCTTGCTTTTGTTTGAGCTGCCGTATTGCTTCCTGGCTAACGCCAACAATAAAACCTCCTACCGCTCCAGCAATTTTATATCCAGACTTTTGGTCTCGATATAGCCCACCTGTATAAGGGGTGGGTAAAAGAGCCGCCAAAATCATCCCTAACACGAAACCGATTGCCGCTGTTACACCGCCTGCAAAAAATAGCAATTTGTAATTCATGGCGACTCCTGGGAATGTGTGTTGTACAGGCTGACTAAGCGAGCGATCAAGATAGAGGGATACATGACGCCTGCGATCGCCTCTAAATCGACGGCTGTTCTTGCTAGTGCTGTAAACGGGGTTATGTCACCATAACCAACGGTTGTTAAAGTAATGAAGCTAAAATGCAATAAATCTGCCTGGTATTGAGAGTCGATAACACCATTAAAAGCCCCAGGATTCAGAGTATATAAAGCATTGTAGAAAGATGCCCAGGTTAACCCTAGCATAACGTAGGCAGCAATTCCACCTTTGAGAATGTCAGCCGTTACTTCATTGGTTAAAAAAATTTCTTTTTGAATCAAGAAAATGGGTAAACCAATGACGAGGAAAAAAATAAATGAAATTGTGCCTTGGTTATTTTGATTTAAATTGATACTTGACGAACTAAATAGACCTGAAAACAGCATTAGCACATTGCCAACTACTAACAATGTGTAGAAGCGGATTAATAATTTACTGGCTTTAATTTTATAAACGACAAACAGCATCGCACTTAAAAAAATAATCAAACTGATTACCTTGATCAAGTGATAGCCACTAGGTAAAGCGGTCGAAAAAAGGAATAGAAAAAGAATAGTTAGTAATTGGTTGTACTTATTCTCTGTAAGTGATCGGTAATCGGCGTAATCCATAAAACTGGAACCTACTTGAGTTGCTAAGTTACGGCTTGTAATCGAATACAAAGAACGATTTTGAGGGGAGTAATGCCTACCTACATCGGGGCAATACCAATCCCTTTAAAGATGACTACCGATTGGTTCCGATTTTCCTTGTTCTCCACTCACTCACTTCCTGGTACTTCCGCTTCAATCGAAAAGCTGCTACTGCTTGCCAAAGCGGCTTCTTCCATGTTGATTGCAGGCTCTGTTGGGGGTGATGTCGGTGGGGGTGATTTGGGGCGAGAATCTTTGTCTAGTAAGCGTTCTGCTAGACCTTTAATCAAGATGTAAAGAACAGGAACAACTAATAAACTAAGCAGCGTAGAGACGAGTAAACCGCCAAATAGCGCAGTTCCTAAAGACCATCGAGCTGCTGCCCCGGCCCCGCTGGCAATGACGAGGGGGAAGAAGCCCACTAAAGAGGAAGCTGCTGTCATAATAATTGGCCGAAACCGTTCCTTAGATGCTTTCAAAGCGGCTTCGGTTAACTTTAAGCCTTCGGCCCTGGCCTGGTTGGCAAATTCTACGATCAGAATGGCATTTTTACTGGCAAGCCCAATCAGCATTACCAGTGCCACGTTACAGTAGACATCGTTAGTCAGACCGCGCAGGGCGATTCCGCCTAAGGCGCCTAACAGTGCCAGGGGTACGGTCAAAAGAATGATGATTGGATCAATATAGCTTTCGTACTGAGCAGACAGGGTGAGGAAAACCATAATGATCCCAAACAAGAAGATCAAGACTCCCAAGTTTCCGGCTGCTAGCTGTTCACGGGCAATGCCGATCCAGTCGCGCCCTACTCCAGAGAGTGCTGCTTCCTGATAGGCGGTTTCCATTGCCTCAATTGCCTGGCCGCTGCTGTAACCCGGTGCCTCAGATCCTTGAATTTTGATTGAGCGGTAGCCATTGTAGCGCCCAATTACTTGAGGCCCAGTAGTGTAGCCGATGGTGGCAATTTGAGATAGAGGAACTAGCGCACCAGTTCTAGACCTGACATAGAGCTTGCCAATGTCTTCAGGGGAGTCTCGATAGATACTATCTGCTTGAACAAAGACTCGATAATTACGATTACCTAGAGTGAAATCGTTGACAAACTGAGAACCAAGGGTGGCTCCTACGGTGGCAAGCACCTGTTGAAAGTCAATATTGAGGGACTCTACCTTACTGCGATCGATATTGAGACGTAAACGAGGCGTTCCAGTCGTAAAGGTGGTGGAAACAGTGCCGGCTGTAGCAGGTTGCTCGTTAGCTTTGGCAATAATTTGACGCGCATTTTGGGCAAAGTCATCAATCGATAGCTGCCCGCCTGTGCGGTCTTGCAACTGCATCTCAATGCCACCCGTAGCACTAAAACCTGGAATCGGGGAAGGGTTAATTGCCAGAACCACGGCATCAGTAATGGTTTGGAATTTTCTATTTAGTGTTTTTAGAATACTATCAATACTTTGTTCAGAGCTTGATCGTTCTTCCCAGGGTTTAAGCTTAGCAAAGAACAAACCCAGATTGGGTCCGTTTCCATCAAATCCCGTTCCACTGACTGAAAAAGTTGATTCAATTTCAGGCAACTCTCGCATCTGTTGCTCTGCTTGGGCAATGACCCGATCGGTGTAGTTTAGAGAAACGCCATCAGGTCCTTGAATAATGCCTAAAAATGTACCCTGATCTTCATTGGGTACAAACGCAGTTGGCACTACTGTAAACATGTAAACCGTTAATAGTAAACCGGCTACAAACAGCCCCAACACGATGTAGCGAACCTTAATGAGGAATTGAACGATTTGCAAGAAGCGATCGCTAATCCAGCTAAAGCCCTGATTAAATTTATTAAAGCACCAGTTTAATGGGCCGATCTCTGGTCTAGCAGGGCCTAACAGGATGGCTGCCATACTAGGGCTGAAACTGAGGGCGTTAAACGTAGAAACAGCAACCGAAAAGGCAATAATTAAGGCAAATTGCTGATATAGCTTACCTGTGGAACCGGGAAAAAACGCAACTGGAATAAATACTGCCATTAACACAAGGGAAGTGGCGATCGCGGCTCCGCTTAACTCTTCCATTGTGGCGAAAGCCGCTTGTTTGGCTGACATCCCCTGGTTCTGAATTTTTTCTGTGCAAGACTCCACAATGATGATTGCATCATCGACCACTAAGCCTGTCGCTAAAATCAGGCCAAATAGGGTGAGGTTGTTGATTGAAAAGCCAAAGATAAAGGCAAATGCCATTGCCCCGATCAATGCCACTGGAATTGCAATTAATGGAATCACTGTGGTGCGCCAGTCTTGCAAAAAGACGAAAATGACCAACACCACTAGCACGAATGCCTGTAGCAGCGTAATGACTACTTCTCGAATAGAAACCTTAACGAACTCTGTCGTGTCATAAACAATCTTTGTTTTTAGACCCGGAGGGAAGTTCGCTTCGATTTCTTTCATCGCAGCCGTGATGCGATCGGAAATATCCAGAGCATTGCTGTCAGGAGCTTGATAAATGGCGACTCCAACCCCCACCTTTCCGTCAACTTTTGCATTGCTGACGTAGCGTTCTGCTCCAAGTTCTGCCCTGCCAATATCGCGTAGTCGGGTCAGACCTCCATTGCGATCTCGCTGAATTACCAGGCTTTCAAATTCTCTAGCACTTTGAAATCGCCCTTGCACTTGCAACGGCAACTCAAAGTTTTGACCGGGGGCTACAGGTTCTTGTCCAATTCCTCCTGCCCCGACGACCACGTTTTGCGACTTAAGCGCACTAACTACATCTAAGGCCGTCATGTTACGACTAGCAAGGGCATTAGGGTCTAGCCAGAGGCGCATTGCGTTGGGTTTCTCCCCAAATATTGTCACATCTCCTACGCCAGGCACTCGTCTCAATACATCAACAATGTTCTGATCGACGTAGTTGCTAATAAAAACGTCATTGTATTCATCAGTTTCGCTATAAACTCCGTAGATTAACAAAATGCTACTAGAGGTGGCGCGGGTCGTTACGCCTAACTGCTGTACTGCCGTGGGTAACTGGGCTGTTGCCTGCGCCACTCGGTTTTGAACGTTAACCTGGTTGATATTCTTATCAGTATTTGAGCCAAAGAAGACAGAAATTTGACTGTTACCCGCAAAAGTGTTGGAGGTCATGTACTGCATATTCTCCACACCATTAATCTGCCGCTCTAAAACACTTGTTACTGTGTCTTCTACTGTATTGGCATCGGCACCACTATAAAGAGCGGAGACTCGAATCTGGATAGGAGCGATATCGGGTAGATAGTTAATTGGTAAAAGCGGGATGCAGACAGCACCTAATAGCAAAATGATCAGGGTGCAAACCGTTGTTAGTACCGGACGCTTAATAAACGGAGTCGCGATCGAAAAAATCATAAATCAATCCTCTTAAGATTCCGGTTGGATTGGAACACCATCTCTCAGTCGCAAAATTCCTGAAACCACAACACTTTCACCGGGCTTTACACCATTGATTACCTGATAACTTTGTTCTTGAATGTCTCCTAGGGTGACAGGGCGCATCCGGGCAACTCGTTGTGTCTCCTTTTGGGATGTATCTGTTTCTGCAATGTAGGCAAAGCTCTTGCCACTTACCTGCAACACCGCATTTGTGGGGATTAATAAACCTGTCCCTTGATTCCAAATCAGACGAGCTTCTACATATTGTCCGTTGCGTAAGATCCCATTGCGGTTGGGAAAGCGAGCTTTGACCAGCACTGATTGGGCGGCTGAATCGACTGTTGGTGAAATAAAATTTACCTGACCCGTACTGATCCGTTTGCGGGTTGCAGGGTCAATTAACTCAACCTTCAAGCCCTTCCGGAGTTGGCTTAGACGATTAGAAGGAACAGACAAACGTAAGTCTAAAGCATCATTTTGGATAATGTTGGTAATTGTTTGCCCGGTTGAAACCACATCTCCAGGCTTTACAAAGACTTCTCCGACGACTCCTGAGATGGGAGCCAAAATTTGCTTAAAGGCAGCATTGACTTGAGCCCCCGCTACCTGGGCCTGAGCTTGTGCTACTCCTGCGTTTGCCTGAGCAATCACCGATCGCGCTTGACTAACCGATGCTTGAGCTTGGCCTACCTTTTCTTGTGCTGCTTGGACCCGATTACTAGAAATCTCCAGGTCCGTTTTGGCGCGATCGTAGTCAAACCGTCCGATCGCTCCCTGGCTCAATAAAAAAGTAGCGCGATCGAAATTTGTTTTTGATAGATTGCGACTAGCTTGGGCGCTAGATAGCTCTGTACGGGCGACCTCTAAACCTTTCTCTGCGACCCGCAACTGCTCAATTGTGGCAGCTTTATTAGCCTGAGCCACGTTAACAGCCGCCTGTGCACCATCGAGTTGAGGCTGAGTTTGGCCCGGTTGAATTGTTAAAATGGGGGTTCCAGGGGCAACGCGATCGCCCGGACGCACTCGAACTTCTGCGATTCGTCCTTGGGTTTCTGGTCGCAAATCTACTTTTTCAGCCGCTTCTAAAGTACCGACAAAATCAGAACTTTCAAAAACGGCCCGCGCTTCCAAAACCTGCAACTTTACAGGAACTACAGTAGGTGTTGCCTGTTTTGAGTTGTTTCCCTGGCAACTTACTAGAGTTACTGCCAAGAGCATAAACCCAAAAGGGGTAGAGGGTCGTTTGCTCCAACGGGGTAATTTAGCGAATTGAAGTAACGCCCAACCCCTAAATCCGGTTCTGATTGAATACCAATATTGCATAGGTTTCATATGGCGACGACAAGCTTGTTTTTAAACCCTGGGAGAGCTAAAGAGTCTAGAAGTATCGTTTTTTCTGCTTCTAACTAGAAAAGCCGCTTTTTTGGCATCTATCTTAAGGCTGAATCAGGAGGAATGATAGATACTGTATAGTCAAGTGGTTTGTTTTTCTACTAAAAATACAAAAATATTTAACAAAATTACTTCGTCAACTAAAAATAGGGTAAAATCAAAAACTTAGCTGTGTATGATGTCTGAATCGGCGGCAAGAAACCTTTCTAATTTTTTGCTCGTGGCGTGAAGTAATGCACTTGACAAAGTGCGATGCCAAAATGTTTGGTAGGTAAACGAGTTGCATTAAGTGAACGAGATTAAGCAGCGACTTTAAAGACCATCTCGACAGACTTAACGTTTGTGTCGCAAATAATTTTTATGTAGCGATCCTATTTGGGTTGTAAAAAGATTTCTCTTGGAAACCTTTTCACAACACCTTTCTCATTTCACAAATTATCTAGGATCGTCCTCGTGGGTTATTTGCTATGAGCATTGGTAAAAATCGAGTGCAGGGTTATTGCACAAGGGCAGACTGTGTCTCAAGTGAAGTTCGGCGAAAGGATCTGTAGCATCAGTGCTTAGCCCTCTTCCATCATTTAAGCGAATGATAGGGTAGTAAAACTGCTGCATTTGTTCAATCAATTAGGCAAATCCTTGCTCCAGAGTAGGAATGCAAAACACAGTTAACCCTGAAAGTTTATGCCAACTCGGAGCAGAGGTTGTGCAGGGCGACCTGACAGATTTAGACTCGATGCACCAAGAGATCGCAGGGATTGCGTGCATCTATTTCGGTATGCCCGTTATGGCAGAAGGATGCTAAATGTAGCCATGACGGGGTGGATTAATGTTGTTGAGATAGTAATTTCCAATTGCATAAAACTTCCACCGAGATGGATCGTGAACTGTATGAGCACGTGCGTTACGCCAATGGCGATCGAGATTTAATTCGCCCATTGTTGATTTTGTACCAGCCATTTCAAACAGTGAGTTGGTAATAAAAATTGCAGCCTCTTCACTAATGGCTTTTGCTTCGGCAACGGCGATCGAAGCGGCAGCACAATTTTCAGCATTCATATCTGCAAAGGCGCGGTCTAAAAACTCACCTGATCGTTGCAAAATTGCCTCTGCTGCATGTAGCTTCAAGGTCATCTCACCAAATCGGTGAATGAGCAATGGATCTTCGTAGGCGTGCTCTGTGCCTGCATCAATCCAAGGTCGTGGATTGGCGCGGACAAAGCGAATTGCATCCCGTAAGGCACCACCTGCAATACCTACATCCACGGCTGCGTGCATTACCTGTGAGAATGCACCCATTGTAGTAGGACGCTCAAAGGCTGGATAGTGAGGTAGGATGTGCTGTGCTTCGACTTTAGCGTTTTCAAAAATCGTGGTGCCGCTTCCCGTCCCTTTTTGCCCGAAACAGGACCAATCATCAATGATCGTGACGCCCTCACTGTCGCGTTCCAGATGGGCGATCGCAGGCTTATCCTCACCATTAACGTCCATTAAACACAGCACTGGAATCCAGTGGGCAAACAATGCCCCTGTGGAATAGAACTTCTGCCCATTCAGCACATAGTCCGAACCGTTGCGTGTCAATCGCGTTTTGATATCCTGAACGTTCTTTGTACCACGTTCTGAGAAGGCATTCCCAAAGCGCATTCCTTTGAGAATCAAGTCAAAGAAAAACCGCTTTTGGTCTTCTGTGCCATCAATTCGTAGTGCTTCTACCGAGTAAAGATGATTCTGTGGAATCTGCCCCAGACTGGAATCACCTTCAGAAAGAATCTTTAACACGTTCACTAACGTGACATTCGAGACCCCTGCACCACCATATTCCTTGGGTACGGTAATGGCTAGTAATCCGCTTTGAGACAGCTTTTGCACTTCTGCATAAGGTAACTTTCGCTGGCGATCGCGTTCAGAAGCATCTTTTTCAAACTCATCCGCAAGTTCCTGAGCAATTGCGATCGCTTCGGCATCGCTTCGAATAACTCTGGCAGATATTGGCTTTTCAAGTACGAATGTCATAAATCAACTTACCTTTCTGTGTTGTCCTAAAGCGCGAATATGCAATTGAGGGATTAAGTGGGAGTTTAAATGTTTGCAAACAGCACCACCCATTAATCAGCATTCATTTTGTTGTTAAGTCTTGATTCAGTATGGTTTTTAATTGGGTTGCAATGGTTTCGAGCGGTTCCACCGTGCGGCGAGTGCGGCTAAGCAACAAGGCTCCTTCAATAGATGCCCAGGTTAATGTTGCCCAGGCACGCGATTCAGCAGCAGAAAATCCTGAATCAATCAGTTTCTGCTCGATTGGTGTGAACCAGGAACGGTAGATTTGTTCGCAGATTTGACGGAGACGATCGCTAGTTGCCGATGCTTCCATTGCAACCGTCGCGATCGGGCAGCCTTTGCAGAAATCAGAGGCTTGCAGTTCATCCGCTAAAACCAACACAAAGGCAGCAATCGCATCACCCACGCGATCGCTTGTTTGCAGAGCTGACTGAACTTTATGCTGAGTTTCAGCCCCAACAGCAAGTAGAGCTGCAACAGCGAGTTCCTCCTTGCCACCAGGAAAGTGGAAATAAAGCGATCCTTTAGGTGTGGCACTTTCCCGAATAATTTGATTTAACCCGGTTGCATTGTACCCTTGAAGCGACAGAAGAATAGCTGTTGCTTCAATCATTCGGGTTCGCGTATTAGTTGCTGTAGAATTCATATTTGCAACTATACAGACTGGTCTACAGATTAGCAATCATTTTGTTCACAATTCCGATTTTTGACTAAAAAATATCAGCAATTCTCATTTTGAAACATTTATACTGTAGCCAGAGTGTCTAAAGACTTGTGCACTCAATGTTATAAACGGCAGAATGCGGGTTTCAGCCATTCATAAACGTTAAAACCGGACGTTTTTATGA
>Ga0209172_10005431_pt1 | contig 15521 bp, 11 predicted proteins | sample LarsenN4metaG_FD_184113 | JGI IMG/M metagenome (GOLD analysis project Ga0209172, IMG submission 184113) | Hot spring sediment bacterial and archeal communities from British Columbia, Canada, to study Microbial Dark Matter (Phase II) - Larsen... ... | reverse complement strand
CAACCGCGCCCAGGCGTCGAGGAAGCCACTCGGGGAAGGCGAACTCATCCCCAGCGTACGTACCGAGTTCTCGTGACAAGTACAAGAGAAATCTCACGTCAGCGAATTTCCGATCGGCATTAGGCTAAAGCCGGACACTACATCTGCTCGCTGACGTCCTTTGTGTCATCTGCGACCGCGTTCGCGGGCGACCGCTCACAGCGACGAACCCTTGTGGTCAGCGGACCGGCTTCAGCGCGCGAAGCCGGTCGGCGGCGGTCTTCTTGTCGGGGCTGTCGTCGGGCAGGTTTCTGAACGCGCGCTCGTACCACGCGACGGCATCGTCCACGCGATTCATCGCGTCGTACTCCCGGGCGCGCTTGAACGCGTCCGCGCCATCGGCGTGCATCTGCTCCCGCACTCTGGCAATCCCCGCGAGGGCGAGCCCGCTGAAGGCCGGGTCGACCGCTCGCACACGTTCGTAGGCTCGCAGCGCCGCCTGCCAGTCGCGCGACCTTTCGCTCTCGTACCCCAGATTCAGCAGCTCCGGCCCCCGTAAACCCACGAGCGAGGGCGACGAGACGGGTGCGGGTGCGGCCGTTAACGTTTGGGTCGGAGCCGCCGCCACAGGCGGAACTGACTGCGGCGGTGCTGCGGTGGTTGCTGGCGGTGCCGTCGATGGGGGCGCCGCGGGCGGTGATGTTACCTGCGGCGTCTCAATCGGACGCGCGGGCGTTTGCGCGGAGGACCGCTGAGTGCGTGCGGCCGGCGGCGGCTCGCGTGGCGGCGCCGGCTGTGACGTAACCGCCGGTGCCGGCGCGACCGGTTCGGGAGCGGCAGCGACTGGCGCCTCGCTCGGCGCGACGGCAGTCAAAGGGGGCTGCGTCGGTTGAACAGCGGTCCCTGCTGGTGGCCGCGAGCTCCAGAAGAACGCCACGGCCGCGACGAGCCCGAGCGCCGCAATCGTTCCGCCAATCGCAATGAGCCGCGCCGGCGAGATTGGCTGACCGATCTTCTCTCGCGGGACGTCTTGCAGCGGCGGCGTCGCAAGCACAGTAGTCGCACTCGCGTCCCCTTGGATTGTTCGTGACGACGGCGGCTTCAGCAGCGTTACGTCCGGCTGTGCCTGCGGCGCGGTGCGCTGCCTGACGGTGCGACGCGCCTCGATCCGTGCCTGCAGATCGAGCGCCACGGTGTTGCCAGGATCGTGGGCGAACACTTCCCGAATCTTCTGCAGCGCCAGCGCATCCTCGCCCTCCTCATAGCGCGCGCGGGCGCTGTCGAGCAGCCGCTCGATCGTCTTGCGCCGGACCACCTGATCGATCTGCGCCCGCAGCGTCGCGATCTGCGGGTCGCTGCTCCCCTCGGCCTCGAGCTCGCTGACGATCTCGCCGGCGAACTGCTCGTCGCCCTTCTCCAGCGCCTTGATCGCCGTCTGAATCCGCGGCGCGACGCGCGCCGGATCGAACATCGCGATCGGCTCGTTGCGCAGCGCCTTCTGCATGGTCTCGGCGAATTCCCGCGCCGTCTCGTACCGGCTCCACGGCTGCTTGGCGATTGCCTTGTGAACCGTGCGGCTCAGGAGTGGACTGACGGCCGGGTTCACATCGCAGGCTGGCGGTGGAGTGTGGTGCAGAATCAGATTGATGATCTCGGATTCGTTTGCCGCTCGAAACGGCTGCCGCCGGGTCAGCGCCTCGTACATCGTCAGCCCGAGGGCGTAGATGTCGGATTGCGCCGACACGGGCTTGTGCTGCAGCTGCTCGGGGGCCATGTACAACAGGGTCCCCTTGTCGAATCCCGTCGTCCGCGAGTGCGCGGTGACCGCGTGCGCCACGCCGAAATCGATCAGCTTCACCGAATCGTCGGCCATCACGAAGATGTTGCTCGGTTTGAGATCCCGGTGAATGAGACCGCGATCGTGCGCCGCCTGCAGACCGCGGCAGGTCTGCGACATGATCTCGACGACGCGCTCGACGGTGAGACGATGGCCCTCTTTCCGGATCAGCTCGTCGAGCGTCCGTCCGGGCAGCAGCGGCATGACGAAGTACGGACGCTTCTGCCCGTTCTCTTCGAACTCGCCCATGTCGAAGATCTCGACGATGTTGGGATGGCTGATCGACTTGAGCGCGCGGCACTCGCGGTAGAAGAGATCGAGCGCGAGCGGATCGGCGAACTCGTGGAGCGTCTTGACCGCGACCTCGCGATCCATCGGCGCGGGGTCGTAGGCACGGTAGACGATGCCCATGCCGCCCTGCCCGACTTTGGCGAGGATCTCGTAGCGGCCCGCGATCTTCATCAGGCTGAGGATTTTACCTCCCGCGCGGCGGGTTCGGTGCGGCGCTGTTCATCCTGGCATGATGGGGCGTTATGTAGCTGAAGGGAGCAGTGCGCGGCGGCAGGCTGCCGTTGACATTGCCCCTGCTCAATGCGAATGCTCTTCGGATGCGCACAACCTGGATCGTCCTTCTCGTGCTGCTCGTGTCTTCGGTCGTCACACAGGCTCAGGAAACCTCCTCCGGCAGCACAGGGCAGACGGTCGGTGCACACGATCACCAGCCGACCGCCGGCGCGGATCATGCCGGGCAGTTCGGTCCGTATGCGATGACGCGCGACGCTTCGGGCACCGCGTGGCAGCCGGACTCCGCACCCATGTCGGGTCACCACTTCGGCTCCGGCGCGTGGCAGTTCATGACCCATGGCTTCGTCAACGCCGTGTACGGCGACGAGTCGGGCCCGCGCGGCAGCCGCGATACGTTCGGGACCGGCATGCTGATGCTCATGGGCCGGCGGAGCCTCGCCCACGGGTCGATGGGCTTCCGGTTCATGCTGACCGGCGAGCCGGCGATGGGACCGGCAGGCTATCCGCTGCTGCTGCAGACCGGCGAGACGGCCGACGGGGTGACTCCGCTCGTGGATCGCCAGCATCCCCACGACATGCTGATGGAGCTGTCGGGGACCTGGAGCCGCAGCCTCGCGAATGGAAGCTCGTTCTTCGTGTACGCCGGTCTTGCCGGAGAGCCTCCGATCGGTCCGGCGGCGTTCATGCACCGGGGCTCGGGCCGCGACAATCCCCTCGCGCCAATCGGGCACCATGTACTCGACGCCACCCACGTCGCACATGGCGTCGTCACCGTCGGCTTCGTCGCCAGGGGCGGCGTGAAGATCGAAGCCGGTGCCTTCAACGGCCACGAGCCCGACGAGCGGCGGTGGAACATCGAAGCGCCGCGGCTGAACTCGTTCGCCGGACGGCTCACGGTCAATCCGCACCGTGACTGGTCGCTGCAGTGGAGCCTCGCGCACCTCGACGAGCCCGAGCAGCTTCATCGCGGCCTGGGGCTGGACGTGCTGTTGATGACGGCGTCGGCGACCTACAACCGGCAGTTGCCGAGCGGCAACTGGCAGACCACGCTGGCATGGGGACGAAGCAAGCGGGACGAAATCCCGCTGCCGGTGCTGTCGATCGCGACGATCACGTCCGACGACACCGTCGAGACGTCGGCAACTGGCCATCCACACGTCGTGAGCGCCACCGGCGCATTCGGCCAATCGCCGATCCAACGCGGCGTGCTGATCGAATCGGCGGCGACGGTGGGCCGGCGGCACACGCTGTTCACTCGATACGAGCGCGTCGCCAAGGACGAACTGTTCGCGCCGGCGGACCCGCGCCACGCCACCATCTATTCCGTCGGCCGCGCGACGGCAGGCTACGTTTTTGATCTGCCGCTTGCAGGCGTCGTGCGACCGGGAATCGGTCTCAGCGCCAGCCTGATTACCGTGCCGTCCGACTTGAAGAGCGTCTACGGGGGCTCGCCATGGGGGCTCGCCGGTTTTCTGCGTCTGCGTCTTGATCAGTGACAGACGGCGGGCAACGACGTGAGGAATGTGATTGAAAGGTCAATGACCTTGCGAAAGAATTATGGCTCAGCTGGCATGGCCGGTTCTGCATACAAGGAGCAACGCATGCGGATTCTCGTCAAGTTGATGATGTTCGGGGCATCGATCGGGGTCGCACTGCTGCCCGCCGAAGCACGCGCGCAGGAGCTGGCCGGCCTGGTGAAACGGCTGTTCGACAATTCGACATACAACCGGCCGACGCCGCTTCCAAACGGCACGATCGTGCAGCACCAGCCGCACTTCATCGTCGGCGAGAATCTCAGGCTCGTGACACGGCAGGTCAACGTGGCGCTGGCCTCGCAGTTGTCGTCGTTCCCGCTGGCCTCCTCGTCCGGCGGCTTCACGTTCAGCGTCAACGAACGCGGCGAGGTCACGCCGACCAGCACGAATTTCGGACCGTCGTTCGCCGAGCGGGGCGTCACCATCGGACGCAACCAGTTCAATCTCGGGTTCACCTTCCAGACGACCAGCTTCAGCTCGTTCGAAGGCGTCGATCTCGACAGCGGGGCGTTGAACTTCATCCGCGAGCACAACGACTGCTGCCCGGGCGGGGTGGGCATCCCGTCGAATCCCGCGAACCTGGTCCCCGACTTCGAGCGGGATCTGCTGCGAAGCCGCCTCGTGGCCGACATCGACACGAGGACCACCGCCATCTTCGCCAACTACGGCGTGACGGATCGGTTCGACATCGGCGTGGCGATCCCGTTCGTCAACGTCCAGATCGATGCCAGGGTCGACTCCGAGATCCTCAGGCTCGGCTCGGGAACCAACTCGGAAATCCACGTCTTCGACAACGGCACATCGACGCTGTCCCTGTCGGAAAGCGGCTCGGCCAGCGGCCTCGGCGACGTGCTGGTGCGAGCCAAGTACAACTTCCTTCGTACCGCGGGCACGGCACTGGCCGGCGGTCTGGACCTGCGTCTTCCCACCGGCGACAAGGACAACCTGCTCGGCACCGGTGCGACGCAGACCAAGCTCCTGTTCATCGGCTCCGGCGAGTACGGGCGGTTCAGCCCGCACGTCAACTTCGGCTACACGTTCTCGAATGGCGAAACGAGCGGCGAGGCGGTGTCCTTCGATCTCGATCCACAGCGCTTCGCGCTCAACACGCTGGGGTCGTCGTTCGTGCCGGCCGAAGTGGATCTGAGCGTTCCCGACGAGATCAACTACGTGATCGGATTCAGCGTCGCGCCGTCTTCCCGCGTCACGCTTGGATTCGATGTGCACGGCCGGACGCTTCGCGACATGCCGCGCTTTGCTCTCCAGAACAGGACCTACCCTGGCCGCGGCCCGGGCGCGTCGGTCCCCTCCACGAGCTACACCGAGACCGGCGAGTTCTTCGCCGAGAGCACGGAGGGCGGGAATCTGAACCTGATGCTGGGCGTGGCGGGCGGCAAGATCAATCTCGGCGGGACGTTCCTGCTGAACCTGACCGTGCTGTTCCCGATGACCGACGACGGGCTGAAGCCGAAGCCGACGCCCGTGATCGGCTTCGACTACGTGTTCTAGAACGCCGATGACACGGCCGGCGCTCGACGCACGATCGGGCGCCGGCTCATTGCACGACCCGCCACTCCCCGCCGATCTTCCTCAGGTTCCACGACACAATGCCGCTGCCGGTCGGCGGCATCCGGGCACGGTTCCATTCGTAGCGGAAGTTCTGCGTGAACCTGGCGGTCGCCGTCTGAGCGTCCTGCGCGACGTCGATGACGATGCCCGCCGCCGTCAGCTCCACCGATTTCAACAGCACGCGCGACGGGATGCTGGTAAACCCGGGATCGATGCGGCGCAGCTCGTCCTCGTCCATTCGGCCATAGGCCGCGGCATACCGGGCAATGAGCTGCTGGATCGCCGCTCGTTCCGCGGCGAGGTCGACGCGGAGCTCGGTCCTCGGCGGCGGCGTGACTGTCACCTCGGGCGGCTGCGGCTGGTTCGGCGGCTGCCGTACCGTCGGGTCGATTGGCCTCTGCTCGGGTTCTCGCGGGACAGGCAACTGCGCCACGCGCTCCTCCGACGGTGTCGGCGTCACGGGAGGATCAGGCGATGGCGACGTGTTCCCTGTCGATCCCGGCGGCCTCCCGGTCGATGTCGACTGGTTTCCGGAAGATGCGGTTCCCGTCCCCGATCCGGGTCGCGACCCGGAAGAAGCGTTGCCCGCGCGTCCCGTCGAACCCGATGGCGGCGTCGTCGGCCCGGTGCCTCCCCGGTCGGAGTCGGGTGGTGGCTGCGGAGCAGGTGTTTCCGGCGGGCGTGGCGGCCGCGGATCGACGTCTCGCTCTGGCGTCCGCGGTTCGTTCGAAGGCGGGGAAGGAGGTCGTTCGACCTCGATCTCCGGCGCCGGAGCCGGCCAGTTCCGCCACACGGTCCAGCCCAGAGTGAGAAACACCACCACGGCGGCCGCAGCGTGGACCCGACGATCGCGCACGGCGCTCGAGAGCGCGGCAGCCCGCGCGGCGCGCCGCTCCTGCTGTTGTCTCTGCCTGGCTTCGCGCTCGCGCCGGCGTTCGATCTCGGCGCGCTGTGCCTCCAGTTCCCTGACCGCCGCCTGCGTGAGCGCGTGAACCGGCGAGCTGCGCAGTGCGGTGAGCGCTTCTTCGTGCCGACCTGCGCGAAAGAGCGTCCGCGCCTCGTCGACAACCTTTGCCGCCTGCGCGTCCTGTTGCCGCTCGGCCTCCCGCTCGCGTTCGAGCCGGGCCGCTTCCTCGGCCGCGCGTGCCGCTTCCGCCGCGCGTCGGCGTGCCTCCTCTTCCTGCCGACGCCCCTCCTCCTCGCGCCGGCGCGCCTCCTCTTCGCGGCGACGGGCCTGCTCGTTCCGAAGGCGTTCTTCTTCTTCGCGCCGGCGGGCTTCCTCGCGTTCGCGTGCTTCCCGGGCCAGCCGCTCGGCCTCAGCGGCTCTCCGCTCCTCCTCGCGCCGCCGCGCCGCCTCGAGCTCCGCGCGACGCTGGGCCTCCGCGCGCGCGCGCGCCTCCTCGAGCCGCTGCTGCTCCAGCGCGGCGCGCCGCTCGTCGAGCCCGCGCTGCACGCGCACGTCGGTCGGCGCGAGCGTCAGCGCCTGGTCGAGAATGGTGAGCGCGTCCTCGTGCGCGCGTGTCGCCTGCGCGCGTTCGAGCAGCTCGGTCAGCACCCGCTCGCGCTCTCTCGCTTCCTCCTCCTGCCGGCGGATCTCCTCCCGGCGCACGCGCGCCCGCTCTTCGGCGGCCGCTTTCGCATCCGCGACCCGCTGCCGCAGCTCGGTATCCCCGGCCGACTCCAGGCGCTCGCCCGCGCGCGCCAGCAGCACCGTGGCTTCGTTGTACTGATCCGCCGCCATCGCCCGCTCGGCATCCACGAGCAGCGTCGCGACTTCCTCACGTTGGCGCTGACGCTCGGCCTCGCGGCGGGCACGCTCTTCTTCCAGGCGCCGCCGCTGCTCTTCGGCCTTGCGCTGCTCCTCGAGCCGGCGCGCGGCCTCGGCCTCGGCGCGGCGCCGCGCCTCCTCTTCCTGCCGGCGGCGCTCGGCCTCCTGCCGGACGCGCTCCTCCTGCTCGGCAATCGCGGCGCGGATCTCCTTCAGCGCCTGCTCGACGAGCGGATGGCCCGACCCGTCGCGCTCGAGCAGCGTCACCGCCGCGTAGCCATCGCCGTTGGCCAGCAGCTGCCGCGCAGCCTCGACGCGCTTGGCGGCGAGGCGATCGCGCACCTGCTGCTGGCGCCGCGCTTCCGCTTCGGCGGCAAGCTGACGGATCCGGCTGCCGAGCATCGGGAGCCGCTCGTCGCTGAGGCCGATCGTCCACGCCGCGGTCAGACGCTCCTGCGCGGGCCCGAGCTCGCCGCGTTCGATCAGGTCGTGAATGGCCGCGATCGCGCTCCCGAGGGCGGCGCGCTTCCGTTCGAGCTCGCGCTGCTCGCGCAGCAGGCGATCGGCGTTGTCGCGCAGCGCCCTCATCTCGCGCGTCTGCTCACCGGATGGAACCGCGTCGATCGCGGCGATCGCCTCGGCGAACTGCCCGCGGTCGATCGCGTCCCGCGCCGCGACAACGATGGCCGCCAGCGCCGCCTGACGCTGCGCGGCGTGCACGGCGGACAGCGCCTCGGCGGCGGCCACGCGAACGGTGTCGGACGGCGGCTCGATGGCTTCGATGACGCGGATCGCCTCCTCGAACTGGCCGTCGCCTGCCAGCGCACGGGCGCGCGCGAGCTGTTCGTGGGCGGCGCGCCTGGCGCGTTCGAGTTCGCGCTGACTTTGCAGGCCGGCCTGCGCCTGCTGCTCGAGCGCCCGCGCTTCCGCGCGGTCCGGATCGATCGCCAGCACCTCGTAGACCGCGCGCAGCGCGGTTTCGTACCCGCCGCGTTCGAGGGAGTTCCTGGCCCGATCGAGGGATGTCGCGATCCGCTGCTCGCGCTCGCGGGCACCGCTGACCCTCTCCTCGATGTCCCGGACTTCGGCGCGCAGCTGCTCAGCCCCCTGCACGTCCGGGAAGGTCACCGAGGCCTCGGCGGCCAACGCTGCCGCCTCCTCGAGCTGCCCGTCGGCCAGCAGCCGCTCCGCCTGCGCGATCAGCTGCCGGACGGCCTTGGCCTCGATCGCAAAGCGCGCCCTGTCGATCAGATCGAACGCGGCGCGGCTGTCGGGGTCGACGGTGGCGGCGCGCTCGGCATGCTGCAGCGCGGCGTCGTGATCGCCGCGCGCGAATGCTTCTTCGGCGTTGCGAAGATGTTCGGCGACCTGCTGCCGCTGCAGCTCGGCGAACCGCTCCGGGGTCAGCCGGCGCGGACGTTCGCTGTCCGGGCGGCGGCCGGTGCCCGGCGGCGTCCGGTGATCGACGGCCGCCGCGACCACGCCTGAATCGAGCAGCTGGCCGCCCGCCTGCATGAGGCGGCGCCGCACGCGCAGGATGTCGCGGCGCATCGCGTTCGCATCCTGATACCGCTGCGTGGGATCGCGATCCAGCGCGCGCTGCACGATCGACAGCAGCTCGGGATCGACGTCGGGCCTCAGCCGATTCAGCGGCGTCGGACCCTCGTGCAGAATGCGGTGGAGCACGCCGGTGTCGATACGGCCCGGAAAGGCCTGCTCGAGCGCGATGGCTTCGTAGAGGACGGCGCCGGCGGCGAAGATGTCGGTGCGGTGATCGACGCCTCGGCCGGTCACCTGCTCCGGGGACATGTAGTTGACCGACCCCATCATCATGCCTTCCTGCGTCATCCCGGAGTTGCCGAGACGGGCGATGCCGAAGTCCAGAATCTTCAGCACGCCGTCGCCGTCGATCATCAGGTTGGCAGGCTTGATGTCCCGGTGAATGATGCCGGCGCTGTGCGCGTGGGCGAGGCCGGCGCACAGGTCCTCGACGATCGACAGGCGGCGCGTCAGCGGGAGCGGAGGCTGCCGGCGCAGGATCGTGCCGAGCGTTTCGCCGGCGATGTATTCCATCGCCATGAACGGGCGGCCCCGGTCTTCGCCGACGTCGTAGACAATGACGATGTTGCTGTGGCGAAGGCGGGCCACCGAGCGCGCCTCGCGAATGAAGCGCTCGCGCAGCCCCGAGTCGTCCTGCAGCTCCTCCTTCAGCAGCTTGATGGCGACCAGGCGATCCAGCTGCGGATCGCGGGCGAGGTAGAGAGCTCCCATGCCGCCGATACCGAGGCGGCGCTGCACTTCGTAGCGTCCGATGCGACCGGGAGTTCCCGACATCTTCAGCGAGCGGGACGAGCCGTTCACGGTCCCTGCGAGGTCACCGACGCGTCATAGTATACGTGCCCCGTTCGAGCACGGGCGCACTCAGGGCCGCAGGAACAGGCGCGCTCGACGGGCAGCGCCGTGTCCTCACATCGTCGTGACCAGCGCATGTCCGATCCCGTCCGTGACCGTGATGACGAGAGCCGAGGCTTCGTTGACAAGCTCCTTGACGGCCGATAAGCTGGCCCGTCATGGGCGCACGCGACAGCGTGACGTCTCTGCTCGTCCTTCGCACGCTGACGCGGGCGTCGAGACGTTCGAAAACTCCGTCGACGTCGACCAGATCGCTCGTGCGGCCGATCCGTCGAGGATTGACTGATGGAGAGCGCGAGCCGGCACCTGCCCGAGCACGCCTGAGCCTATGCCTCCTGTAGGACCGCTGGGCACGGACACGAAGAGCACAGTGATCGACGCAGGCACGCTGGCCCGCACCGCGTCGCCGTTACCGGGACCCGTTGGAGTCACCGCCGCTGAGAGTGCAACACGGACAGCGGCCGCGGCCGCCGCGACCGACCCGGCCATCGAGGCGCTCAACCTCAGGGGCGCGGCACGGCGGGGCGCTTACGCCTTGAAGCAGAAGCACCCGTCGGTGAAGTTCACGAGCGGCCGACGCAACAAGGAAGAGCAGGCGCGCGCAATGGCCGGCAACGTGGTACGGGACCGCAACCGCAGGTGGATCGAGGAAACGTATGCCCCCAGCACGGTCAGCCGCGCGTGCCAGCGCTGGGTGGACCAGAACCCGGACAAGACGACGCAGGAGGAGGTTCAGGCGGGGCTGCTCTCGATCCTGAACGCCGCCACCGATGCACAACTGGCGGCGCTCAGCAAACATCTCTCCGGCGACGCTTTCGACGTGCAGCCCGTCGAGACCGATGCCGACGCGATCAAGAAGACCATCCGCGGTCTCGAGGGTCTAGTGAACTTCCTCGATAAGGAAGGCGGCCTGGTCCGCTGGCATGCGGAGTTCTAGCACCAGCGGTCAGCTGATCGCCGTCATCGCGCTCGCTGCGGCCTGCTCGACGCCGCAACCGGCAGTTACGGGATCGTCGGACAACGCCTCGCCTGATTGCGTGGGCGCGCCGGTCTCTCTAGATGCGCAGGCCATCACCGCCCTCAGAGAGACTGTCGAGAAGGGACCGTTCTACGGCATCGCCGCGCGGGCGGGAGTCGCCGGCTGTCGCGCGGCCCGAGACGACGGCACAATCAGGCTCGAATACACGTTCCGCGACGGAGCCTCGCTGCGCGTAGCCAGGAACGAGGAGATCGAGTACACGGATCAGGACCTGCGGCTCGCCTCCCCTTTGGACGAATCGCCGGTGGCGGCGCTGACGCGAGCCGAACAGGCCGCTTTCGACGGCAGAGGATGCGGAATCGACTGGCGTTCGATTGAAACGCGCACCCCGGACGACGATCCGGACGCGACCGAGAGCATCTACCGCGGCGATGTCTGCAGCTGTCAGGCACGGGCGCGCAGCGACGCTGCCGGCCGCGTGATTCGCTTGCAGTTCCGCAGCGCCTGCTGACGAGGCGGCTGCCCATGGACGCTCAACACTCATCACCCGATGCACCAGCTGGATGAGCTGTCTCTGGACGTCCTGAAGCTGTCGAACGGACAGCGGCACCGCGACGAGATGGCCGATGCGCTGGGCGATCGGCTCCAGGCGGGACGGACGACGCTCGACGCCGTGCTCGCGAACCTGACGCGCCGGGCGCCGTTCGTCGCGTAGCGGGCGCGCGGCCCCAGCCTTGACGCACGGCCGTTTCGTAGGTTCCAATCGACCATCCCGACTCGAACAGCCGCCCGAGGTCCGGCCGCTGAGGGCACGCAGGACACTGAGCGCACGGCGGCTCAGTGACGCGCGCCGCCCCGAATCTCGTTGCGGCCGTCGTGGCACGAGCGTCATCGAAGATCAGCGCACCGAAAGGTTCCTGCATGCGAACGAAGGACACGTCAGTGGCTGTGCTCAACGAGCGCCTGTCGGAGGCCCTTGCGGATCCGGCGGCCGCGCAGCTTGCGACCGTCGTCGCGGTGACCGAGGAAGGCCCGCACGTGCAGCTCGAACCCGACGGGCCGTCATATGCCGCCCGGCTCGCCGTAGCCGTGACGCGGGCGCGCCTCGACGCCGCCGTCGCCGGCTGTCAACAGGCGGTCGTGCTGTTCGAGCGCGGCGATCGGACCAGGCCGATCATCGTCGGTTTCATCGAAGGCGTTCCCGGGCCTGAGGAGCCGGTCGAGGCAGCACCGGCTCTTCCGGACCGCCCTGCGATCGTCGAGGCGGACGTCGACGGCAAACGCGTACGAGTGACCGCCCGGGACGAGATCGTACTGCAGTGCGGCAGCGCCTCGGTGACGCTGCGGCGCAACGGCCGGGTGATCATCCGCGGCACCTACATCGAGTCGCGATCGGACGGGACGAACCGCATCAAGGGAGGGCAGGTTCAGATCAACTGACGCTCCGCGATGTTGACGACACCGCCCGCGACGCCGCACACCGTGGTTCACCCGTATCCCGACCTCATTGACGAGAGCTTCGATGAGGCCGCCTTCCTCTGGCGACGCTGGGAGGGCGAGCTCACCAGCCTGACCCGCAACCTCGACGAGATCTATTCCTGGACCGAAGACCGGCTGCATGGCGCCCTCGACGGCGTGCGCGTCGCCGGACCGCGCGCGGTGGACGTGGCCGGCACGGAGCTCGGATCCGAGGACCTGGATCGAGTCACTGTCGCCACCGCCGTCCTCGGGTCGATTCTCGAGCCGGGAGCACCGGAGGCCATTGCCGCGGCGCTCAGGACCGCCGAAGGGAAACGGCTCGATGCGATTCTGCGCGGTCTCGAGCTGCTCGGCTCCGATCAGGCGCTGCGCGCGTCGGCGTCGGTGCTCGCCGGACCGGGTCCGACCCGTGCGGCGGCGATGTGCCGGCTGAAGCTGTTCCGCCGCGTCGCCCCGGGCGACGAGCTGGTGACGGCGTTCCAGTCGAACGTTCCCGCCCTGCAGGTCGAAGCCCTCCGCGCGGCGCGCCTGCTCCCGCCGGAATCCGTCAAGCGATGGATCACCGCAGGGCTGAACAGCGAAGACGAGGACGTGCGATACGCCGCCGTCGAAGCGGGGCTCGCCCATCGGATCGATCAGGCGTGGAAGACGGCGGCGCTGATGGCGTCGCAGCGCACGCCGGCCGCCGGCCGCTATCTGAAGCTGCTGGCGCTCTTCGGCACACCCGAGGAGCAGGAAGCCATCTATGCCGCGCTGCCCGTGCCCGAGCTTCAGGCGCCGGCCATCTGGGCGCTCGGACATGTGGGGACCGTGCGCGCCGCCGATGCCTGCGTCGCCGGGATGAAGCACGAGTCGATCGCCCGGTTGTGCGGCGAGGCCTACTGCTGGATCACCGGCGCCGACCTCGAACGCGATTCGCTCGGCGTCAAGGAGACGCTGCCGGACGCACCCGCGTTCGAAGACGACGACCTCGACGCGAACCTGGTGCCGCCGCCGGAAGCGCTCTGGCCGCTTCCCGATCCGGAGGCCGTGAAGAAACACTGGCTCGCGATTCGGTCTGAGTGGTCGGCCAGCGTGCGCCACATCCGCGGCAAGCCGGTCTCCGGCGACACGCTGCTGTCGACGATGGAGACGGGGCCGATGCTGCGACGGCCCGATCTGGAGCTGGAACTGCGCGTCAAGACGCGAGGGCGCTACGGGGTCGAGACGCGCGCCTTCGCGGGCCGTCAGCGGCAGATGATGATGGCGAGCCGCGCTGCGGTTGCCGGGCAGGGGCACGATGCTGCAGCTCGATAACCAGACGCCGTTCAAGGCCACGATCGCGCTGCTGCCGGATCGCTTCGGCATCGATACGCTGTTCGTGATCGTCAAGGCGACGGTCACGCTGCGGCCCACGCTGAAGCTCGCCGAGGCGCAGGTGCCGCTGACGATGGCCGACGAGTACTACGGCGATCCCGCCGCCTCGAGCCTGCGCGCCGCGTCCGACATGCACATCGGCAAGGCCGGCACCGATGTGGTGCTGATCGGCAGCGCCTGGGCGCCGGGCCAGCGGCCGGTTCCGCGCACGCAGGTGGCCATGGCCGTCGCGGAGCGGCGGAAGACGATCCTGGTGTCGGGCGATCGAATCTGGCGCGGCGGTAAGCCGTCGGAACCGGAGCCGTTCGAATCGATGCCCCTCGTCTGGGAACGCGCGTTCGGCGGCGTCCACAAGCGCGGCGAGCAGGTGCTCGCCGAGGAACGGAACCCCGTGGGCTGCGGATTCTCGGGCGGACGCTCGGCCGCCGACATGGAAGGCCTTCCCGTCCCCAATCTCGAGGATCCGGCGGCGCCGCTGCAGCAGATCGGCGAGACGCCGGCGCCGGCGTGTCTGGCGCCGATTGCGCCGTCATGGCTGCAACGCCGCCGCTACGCGGGGACCTACGACGAGCGCTGGCAGCGCAGCCGCGCGCCGTATCTGCCGGACGATTTCGATCCGCGGTTCTTTCAGTCCGCCTGTCCGGAGTTCGCGTTCGATCGCTATCTGCAGCCGGGCGAGCACGTGCAGGTCGTCGGCGCCCTGCCGGACGGTCCGATCGCGTTCACCGTGCCGGAATCGCATCTGAGCATTGCGGTGACCATCGAGGGCACGCCGCATCGTCCGGCCGTGAATCTGGAGACGCTGGCGATCGAGCCTGACGAGAACCGGGCCTGCTTCACGTGGCGCGCCGCGGTGCCCTGCGATCGCCAGGCGCTGAAAGTGCAGACGATCGTCATCGGCCGGGCAGGACGATCATGAGCGCGGTCATCGGTGCGACGCACGTGTTCTGCGCGATCGGGAACGGCACCGATCAGGTCTGGGCGTCGGCGCGCGCCGGCATCGCGCGCATCGGCAACTCGCGCGTGATGGACAAGCACTTCGAGCCCATCCAGATGGGGCTCGTTCCCGAGGAGTGCCTCCCCGCGCTCGCGCCGGAGATCGATGCGCTCCCCCTTCCCTCGCGCGCGCGCCGCATGCTGCGCCTCGCCGCGCCGTCCTTCCAGGCCGTCGCCGGAAATCTTGGCCGCCCTGTGCCCGTGTTCGTCGGGCTGCCCGCGCTCACGCCGAAGGACGCGCCGTGGATCGTGCACGTGCCGGCGTATCTGCAGAAGCTCACCGACGTCCCCGTCGACCTTCAGCGCAGCGCGATCGTGCCGCACGGCCGCGCGGCCGCGCTGCTGGCCCTGGAGCTGGCGATGAATGCCGTCAGCACCGACCCGTCGGCAACCGTCATCGTCGGAGGCATGGACACGTTTCTCGACCTGAGTCTGCTCGCGGCGCTCGACCAGGAAGGACGCATCCTCGGCCCGCGGGTGATGGATGGCTTCATCCCCGGCGAAGGCGCCGCATTCTTCACGCTGTCCGGTCCGGCCGCTCAGCCCGCAGGTCGCCGCATCGTCGTGAACGGCGTCGGCTCGGCCATGGACGAGGGACATCGGTACGGCAGCGCGCCGGCCAGGGGCGAAGGACTCGATGCCGCCCTGAAGCAGCTGCGCCAGCGCGTCCGGCAGCTTCCCGGCCCGATCGCGACGACGTTCGCCGGCTTCAACGGCGAGAGCTTCGAGGCCAGGATGTGGGGCGTCGCGCGGCTGCGCCACAATGACTTCTTCTCGCCGTCGATGCTGATCGAGCACCCGGCCGACAAGTATGGCGACGCCGGAGCGGCGACGGGGGCGATCCTGCTGGCGCTGGCGGCGAAGTCGCTCTCGGTTGGAGCCCGTCAGGGCCCGGCGCTGGTATGGGCGGCATCCGATCACGAGCCGCGTGCCTGTGCGGTCGTCTCGGTTGCGCAGTCCTAGAACGCCGATCGGTTTAATTGCCGTGAAAGAGTCATCTGCAAGCCAAGGATCGACGGATCGAGCGATTTGTGATCTGATGCGCTCGTGGGCCGTGGCCCCGAGGAGGCAAGCAGATGACGATCG
>Ga0209172_10005430_pt1 | contig 15523 bp, 15 predicted proteins | sample LarsenN4metaG_FD_184113 | JGI IMG/M metagenome (GOLD analysis project Ga0209172, IMG submission 184113) | Hot spring sediment bacterial and archeal communities from British Columbia, Canada, to study Microbial Dark Matter (Phase II) - Larsen... ... | reverse complement strand
TGCGTGGTGGAGAAGACCGACAGCGAGATCACCTTCGACGCCAACCACCCCCTGGCCGGCAAGGACCTCACCTTCGAGCTGGAGCTGGTGTCGATCGTCTAAAACTTGTTGCGGCAGTTGGATGCTGCCGGAATGAGTGCCTGAGGGCTATTTCGTCGCGCTTTCTGGTGAAATGGAGCGGAAACAGCCGATACTGTTTGAGCCCGCAGGGCGAGTTTATCGGCTGGAGCGTAATGAACCTGGAAGTGCAGAAATAGCACGTCAGTACGAATGCAGGTAGCGTTCAGCTGCCAGCCATGGGTTACATCCTCTCTTTTGCCGGCAGGTAGAGGAGAATGGCCAGAGCAAGGCCGATGATGGGAAAGAGGAAGGCGGCGTGAAACGCTTCGGGCGTCACGCCGCCTTTTTTGTGGACAAAAGCGTCGATGATCACCCCCATCAGGTTCTGGGTCACCGCCGCCCCCATGAGGACGAAGAAGTTGAGAGAGGTGAGGGCTGTGCCGACGATCCGCACGTGGAAAGTGTTGCGGATGATCGGGTAGATCATCACCCCGCTGGAAACCGCCAGGCCGATAGCGAAGAACCATCCGGCCAGAACCGGGGCGGGAACCCGCTCCATCGGGCCGAGTAACCCGCACATGAGCCCCAGGAGCAGCAGCTGCCCCCAGAGCAGGGTCTTCTTGTAGGAATTCAGCACCCTGCGGGCGATCGTGTCCGTCACCATGCTGCCGCAGATGAAGCCGATGGAGGTGAACATCAGCATCCGGCCGGTCTCCGTTCGGGTAAGGTGCAGCGCCTCCATCAGGTAAGGCCCCCCCCAGAGCCCCTGCAGCGCCAGGTAGTTGCCGTACCAGAAGAACGACACTCCGCCGAGGAGCAGGAAATCCCGGTTGCCGAAGATCTCCTTCCAGGCGGCCAGCATGCCGCTTTTTTTCCCATCCCCGCCGCCGGCCCCACTGCCGGCATCCCCCGGTGGCCGGTCCCGCACCACCGAAAACACCAGCAGTGTCACCAGACCCTGCAGAATGCCGATAACGAGAAACGACGCCCGCCAGCCGATCGCCGCCACCGCCAGGGCCAGCGGCGCGGTTGCCGCCAGGTTCCCCAGGTTTCCCACCGCCACCATGAATCCCGAGATCCGGCCGAACTCCTGCTTGTCGTACCAGCGGGTGAAGATGGTGAAGGTTGCCATCAGCACCGAGGCGGTGCCGATGCCGAGGAGGACCCGCCCCGCCATGGCAGCGGCAAAGCTGTGGCCCGCGGCGAAGAGGATGCCGCCCATGGTGGTGAGGATGCCGCAGCCGCTGATCACCAGCCGGCCGCCGAAGCGGTCGATCATCGGTCCCAGGGGGAGCTGGGCAAAGGCGTAGACGTAGAAGAGAACCCCGGAGAGGGTCCCCAGTTGGGCAGGGGAGAGCCCCAGTTCCCGGGAGATGTCCCCGGCAACCACCGCCAGGGAGACCCGGTAGAAATAGACCAGGATGTAGATCAGTGCCAGCACGCCGAAGAGGACCCAGCGCCGCTTGCTGTATGCATTCATGTTGGACATCGTCCCTCCAGTAGGCGCATCCTAGCACGGGGCGGGGGGCGGGTAAAGGGGGGCAAAGAACCTGTCGCGATTCTTACAGAAACAACCCCCTCCACTGCGTAATCTGTTATACTGATAGCAAAGGTGAACGACGCGGTTCAGGTGACAGTCGCCATGAGGCGAGGCGGCGGCACCGGGCAGGAAGGAGGGGAGCCATGAGAGCGAGCAGACGGATGATTACACGGGGCATGTACCACGAACTCCGGGGTACCTTCAGAAACCTTTTCGGCAGGATGATCAGGAGCAGGATGCTCGGCATGAAGGGGAGTTGCGAACGAATGGCAGGCAAGACCCAGAGACGGATCGGCCGGGTCTACGCAGTGTGCGGCTTCTGAGAAGGAAATCTGTGGCGATATAACAAGAACGCCCGGCCGGGAAACCGGCCGGGCGTTTTAGATGGCAAAAGGGACGGATTATTCCCCGTGGACCATTACCTTGTAGTTGCCGATGATGCCGAGGATGTTTCTGGCATACCAGTCAACATGGGTTACCTTGGTGATCCTGCCGTCTTTCTTGGCAGCGGCAATGCTGCAGTCACCGGTGGCGACCAGAGAGAGAACGCTGATGCATTCGGCAGTACCGGTTTTGGAACCTTTGTCAACATTGGATGTTGCGCCGGCGGGAAGGGTTACCTCGGTGAACAGCATCCCCATGGGGTAGGATGTGGCGCAGCCGGACAGCATGGCGAGCGCGAGCAGCAGTGCAGCGAACTTGAGTTGTTTCATGACAGCCTCCATTTTAATTAATTATAACGGTGCCACATTAATGTGTTGTTTGTAAATTGTCAACCATTGGGGCAGAGGGGTGCGTGCTAACTAGCTATTGACGTAATCCAATGCCTGTATTAACTTCCATCCATGTCATGCGTTCCACGGAATGCTTTGCCTGGTCGCTTATACCAATGTCCCTTTAAAAGGAGGGATAATGTTTGATGTCCTGTCCAAACCCAATCTGATCGAATTGAAAAAGATGAAACTATTCGCGGACGTTTCCGAAGAGACGATAGAGCGGATAGTGGACTCTTTTGTGATCCGTCGCCTGAAAAAGCACGAGGTGCTGCTCGTCTCGGATCAGCCCAATCATTATCTCTATCTGATCCTGTCGGGAAAGCTCTGCGTATTTCTGGACTCGTCCCTGGTGGAACCAGTCTGTTATTTCGGTCCCGGAGAAGCGGTTGGCGAACTGTCCGTTATTGACAGCAGCATGACCTCCGCCTATGTGGTTGCCGATGAAGACAGCCGTGTTCTTCTGTTGGAAGAGACGCAGATATGGTCGCTGTTGCAGGAGTCCCATGCCTTTACCCGCAATCTCCTGAAAAGCCTCTCCCACAGACTGCGCCAGGCGAACCAGGTCATATCCGACAAATACCGGATGGAGGATTCATTCATCCACTACGGCATGCTGGACGTGTTGACCGGGATGCACAGCCGCAGGTGGTTCGAGCAGATGATCAATCGGGCGTTCAAGCGGTGCGTTCTCCAGGGGAGGCCGATTTCGGTGCTGATGGCGGATATCGACGGTTTCAGGAGTTTCAATGACCTGCATGGCCGGATTTGTGGCGACATGGCCCTGAACAAGATTGCCCACACGATCCAGGAACATATGAGGGCCACCGATCTTGCGGTCCGTTATGAAGGGGACAGGATGCTGGTGATTCTCCCCGAGACCGACCTCCAACAGACGAGAAATGTCGCGGAACGGTTTCGGCTGAAGGTCATGTACACGGACATCCCTGCTCCTGGTGGAAAACTGCGCCACTCGCTGACCGTGTCCGTCGGCATAGCTACGGCGACGGCGGCTGATCAATCCGTGGAAGAGCTTATGGATGCGGTTATGGTTGCCCTCAGGCGTGCCAAGGATATGGGGAGAAATTACGTCTCGGACTGATCTCATCATTATCACTGAAACAAGAGCGCCCGACCGGATTGCCGGTCGGGCGCTCTTGTTCCCGCTCTGTTCCAACAGTTCTCAATCCCTGCACGCCACCCGGTTCTTCTGCAGCACCCTGATGCCGCCGTTCCCCATGTCGTAGACCCAGCCGTGGATGGAGAGCTTGCGCTCCTGCATGGCGCGCCTGACGAAGGGGTATTCCTGCAGGTGCTCCAGTTGCAGGCGGACGTTCTCCTCCACAATCAGCTTCATCCGCTGTTCCTGATCGATCTGCATGTGCAGGGCTGACAGCTTCTCGTCCACCCGCTCCTTGGCCTTGTAGGCGTTGTTCAGCCAGATGGGGATGTAGCGGTCGTCGTGCCCCTTGTGGTCCATGGCGGCAATGCCGCCGCAGCCGTAGTGGCCGCAGACGACGATGTCCGGGATCTGCAGGTGGTTGATGGAGAACTCCAGCACCGCCGACAGGTTCCAGTCGTTGGTGGCGACGATGTTGGCCACGTTGCGGTGGACGAAGATCTCCCCCGCCTTGGTCTGGGTGATGGTGTTGACCGGCACCCGGGAGTCGGAGCAGCCGATCCAGAGGACGGTCGGTCGCTGCATCTTGGCCAGGTCGGCGAAGTACTCCTTCTCCCGTTCGAAAACTTCGGTGACGAAGCGCTTGTTGCCGTCGAGCAGGGTGGTGATCATGGCTCTCCCCCTTGCAGGAGTAAGGGTTAAAGAAGTGATTTTACCGCTGCCAGTACCGCCGCGTAATCCGGCTCCGAGGTTACCTCGGGGACGATCTGGATGTAGCGGATGGTGTCCTGTGCGTCGATGATGAAGACGGCGCGGGTGAGGAGCTTGAGCTCCTTGATGAGCACGCCGTAGGCAGCGGCGAACGAGCGCTCCTGGTAGTCGGAAAGGGTGGTGACCCGGTCGACGCCGGCTGCTCCGCACCAGCGCTTCTGGGCAAAGGGGAGGTCGAGGCTGACCGTGAGGACAACGACGCTTTCCGGCAGGGCGGCGGCCTCCTGGTTGAAGCGGCGGGTCTCGGTGTCGCACACCGGGGTGTCGAGGGAGGGGACGGCACTGATGACCCGGATTTTTCCCGCATGGCTGGCGAGTGTGACCGGCGCGAGGCCGTTGTCAACCACGGTGAAGTCCGGCGCACGGTCGCCGACTTTCAGCTCCGGGCCGAGAAGGGTGAAGGGGTTCCCCTTGAAGGTGATGATGCCTGCTCTTTCGTTCATTTTAGGCCTCCGCTGCTTGGAATCGGTAAAATGTGACGAAAGTGTAGCGAAGCAGGGGGAAAAAGCAAGGGGGGTGAAAGTTGTAAGGGCAACCCCCCTCAATCCCCCCTTGTCAGGGGGGAAGGGTAAGCCTCCCCTGATAAGGGGAGGTTGGAGGGGTTAGATGTTAAACGTGATTGATATCAGACCAGGTTGAAGTTGTTCTGGTAGGCGTTCAGGGTGTTGATCATCAGGGCGGCGACGGTCATCCGGCCGACCCCGCCCGGGACCGGGGTGATCCAGGAGCACTTGGGGGCGACCGCCTCGAAGGCCACGTCGCCGACGATCTTGCCGCTCTCAAGGCGGTTGATCCCGACGTCGATGAGCACCACCCCCTCCTTGACCATGTCCGGGGTGATGAAGCCGGGGATCCCGACGGCGACGATGACGATGTCGGCCCGGCTAGTCTCGTCCAGCAGCAGCTCACGGGGGGTCTCAATGTGGGTCAGGGTGACGGTGGCATTACCGATGTCAAAGTCGTTGGAGAGCATGATGGAGATCGGCTTGCCGACGATGTTGGAGCGGCCGATGACCACGCAGTGCTTCCCCTTGATCGGGATGCCGTAGTACTGGAGCAGCTTGCAGATGCCGTAGGCGGTTGCCGGCCGGAAGGCCTTCTGCCCCAGGGTCATCCTGCCGAAGTTGGCCGGGTGGAAGCCGTCGATGTCCTTCTCCGGGGAGATGGCATTGATGACGTTCTGGGAGTTGATGTGCTTCGGCAATGGCAGCTGCACGATCAGGCCGTCGGTGGTCGGATCGTCGTTGATCTCGGCGATCTTTGCCAGGAGCTCCTTCTCCCTGATCGTCTCCGGCAGGCGGATCAGGCTGCTCTCGAAACCGGAGAGGCCGCTGGTGGTGATCTTGGACTTGACGTAGGACTCGCTCGGGGCGTGCTCCCCCACGAGGATAACCGTCATGTGGGGCTTGCGCAGCCCCCCCTCCACGTAGCCGGCCACCTTCCTGCCGATGTCGGCGATCAGGCTTTCCGCGCACTTCTTGCCGTCGAGTAGTTGCATACCATTGTTCCTTTCACATAAAGGCAGAAGTCAAGACTTTACTGCAGTTCGTTCAGCCGCTCCCGGGCAGCCTCCCCGAGGAAGTCCCACAGGCCGAGCTCCTTCAGGGTGGCGACTCGCGGGATGCCGCTGGAGTTCCACCCCCGCTCGGCGTAATAGACGCCGATGAGGCGGCGCAGCTCGCTCTTGCGGTTCTCCATGAGAAGCTGCCGTTTCTCCGCCGTGCTCATGCCGGCCACGCTCTTGCCGGCGACCCGCTCGACCTCGGCGTCGTTGTAGGTCCCCTCCTGCTCGTAGAGGCGGTCCTCCGTCGGTCCGATGGCCCGGTCCGGGATCCAGTCGTAGTTGACCGTGTCCCTGCCATACTTCATGACGTTCATGACCCGCTGCAGGTTGATGTCCCGGTCGGTCCGGGCGAAGATCTGCTCCCAGTTCAGGTTCGTGCCGAGCATGCCGTTGTAGAAGTCGGCGTAGATGTCCTGGGAGGCGGGGTTGATGTAGACATCCTCCCCGGTCCGCTTGGCCGACTCGGGGTTGAACACGTCGACCCAGGGGAGCTTGCAGACTCCCAGGTTGTCGTTCCCCAGGCGGACGCGGGGGTAGGTCATCAGCGCCCGCGCCTTGTCCTGGAAGGTGGGAAAGGCTCCGAGGAGGTCGGCCTTGATCAGCCAGGCGGCGGCGTGGTGGGCGCCGATGTCGCTGGCAGCGGCGTAGGACCCCTGCATGGAGAGGGAGCGGTGGGTGCGGTAAAAGGAGAAGGGAAGCCCCTTGGTCTGCATGGCGAAGAGTGCCAGCTCCTCCCGCGGGTCGATGCCGCTGCGACCCTGGTAGCGTTGCGCGACCCACTCGGCGGTCTCCTGCATCCCCTTGCCGGCGGTCCGGGCCATTTCTGTCTCCCCCTGGGCCAGCTGGTGGAGGAACCGGAGGGCTGATGCCTCGTCACCCCAGGTCAGCGCCAGCCCCTCGCCGTCCTCTTTCGTCAGGTACCCCCGCTGGAAGCACTCCATCAGGAAGGCCATGATCGTGGCGGCGGAGATGGTGTCGTAGGCGTAGTTGTCGCAGTGCCAGTTGGCCTCCATGATGAACTCTGCGCTCCAGATACCCAGGTTGGAGCCGAAGCCGGCGGCGGTCTCGTATTCCGGACCGTCGACCCAGACTTTCTCTCCCTTGTGGCTGCCGGAGACCAGGGTCACCCACCCCCCCTTGGTGCACTGCAGGTTGCAGCCGGGGAAGCAGCCGTCCATCCCCCTGTGCTCGAAGAGCTTTTCGGCGTAGTGCTTGCCGCAGATCTGGTGGGCGCGGGGGTCGGAGCCGGCCTGGAAGTTGTTGACCGGCAGCGACTGGTACTCGTCCTTGCTCATGAAGGTGATCAGGCCGGCGCTCCCCTTGCGGGCCATCTTCAGCTGCTGGGGGTCGATCTCCTTGACGATGGCGTGGAGACGGCGTCCTGCGTCGACCACCTTTGCCCAGTCGGCGGCGCCGTAGGGGTTGTCGCCGTGGGGGTAGTCGGCCAGCACGACGATGGCGAGGATGTTCTTCTCCCGCATGACCGAGCCGATGCCGGTGCGGCCCGCCTGTTTGGTCCGCCAGACCCCCTTGCCGCCATCCTGCGCCGGCTTGGTGACGTCGAAGTAGTGGCTGTTGATGCAGCCGTAGCGGGTATGCTTCGCCCCGGTGCCGGTGGACATGAAGGCGATGGTCCGTTTCTGGTAGCCGGCAGCGGTGAACCGCTCGGCAATGTGCCGCTCCAGGTCGAAGGCCTCGTCGTCGTGGGGGGCCTCCTCCACCGTGACCTCATGGGTGAAGCCGTTGATCACGATCATGGTCTCACGGTCGGCCCTGCCGGTCACCTGCAGGGCGTCGAAGCCGGCGTACTTCAGGTAGGCGCCGAAATAGCCGCCGAAGTTGGATACCCCCGGAACTCCTGTGAGTGGGGAGAGGGCGACGGCCATGGCCTTGGCCGTGCCGGGGAACTGGGGGATGCCCCCCAGTGGGCCGTTGGCCAGGATCAGCGGGTTTGCCGGATCGTCCGCCGGGGTATCGGGGGTTATGGCCCGGTGGAGCAGGTAGAGGCCGAGGCTGCGGCCGCCGGTGAAGTAGTCCCGTACCGCCGGGTCAAGGTCCGGGGTGGTGATGTCGGCGTTGTCAAGGTTTATGGCCAGGATGCGGTTGGTGTAGCCGCGGTTGATCGCTCGTGCCGGGTAGTTCATGGGGAAAGTCCTTTTCTCGGGGGAATCTCGCAGCAGAGTTGTGTGCGGGGATAATTGATGAAATGTACTGATTTTTATGCTCTTGTGTCAAGTCATCGCTGCTCGTATAATGAAAAATTCAATCAACGGCAAGGAGCTGCCATGGCAATAGAGACTCTCGACTGCATCGATCTGGACCAGCCGGAGCCGGAGGGGTTCCGCTCCTTCATCAGCTCCTGGCTCTGCGTCACCGAAAACTGCACGGTGGTGGTGGACCCCGGTCCCCTCTCCACCATCCCCCTGCTGGTGAGCGAGTTGGGCCGCCGGGGGGTGAGCCGCCTGGACTACATCCTCCTCACCCACATCCACATCGACCATGCCGGCGGCACCGGCGCCCTGCTGAAGGAGTTCCCCGAAGCGCTGGTCATCTGCCACCCCGACGGGGTCCGCCACCTCATTGCGCCGGAAAAGCTCTGGCAGGGGTCGCGCCAGGTCCTGGGGAAGCTGGCCGAGGTCTACGGCGAGATCGTCCCGGTGCCGGCGGAGAGCATCCTCTTCAGCGAGGATATAAGCGAGGGGGAGATCCGCGCCTTCCTCACCCCGGGGCATGCCCAGCACCACTGCTGCTACCTGGTGGGGGATCTCCTCTTCGGTGGCGAGGTGGCCGGCGTCCGCTGCGATCTCCCCGGTGATGCCATCTTCATGCGGCCGGCAACCCCACCCCGCTTCATCCTCGAAGTGGCCCTGGATTCCCTCGACCGGATGATCGCCCTGGGGCCGAAGCGAATGGTCTTCGCCCATCATGGCCTGGTGGAGATGGCGGTGAAACACCTGGAGATCGCCCGGGAGCAGCTGCTGGTCTGGGTGCGGTGCATTGCCGGGAGTGCGGCCAGCGGGACCGGCGAGGGGGAGGAGGAACTGGTTGCCCGGCTGGAGCAGGCCGATCCGTACTACCGGAATGTCAGGCTGCTCCCGGAGGACATCCGGGCGCGGGAGCGCTACTTCCTCGGCAACAGCCTGAAGGGGATGGCGGAGTACGTGGCCGCACTCCCGGAAGAGGGGCGCAGGGCCCTTCTGGGAGAATAGCCCGGCCGGTTCGATACGCAGGGATTATATTTTTTTCAGTATCTTTTCCGCCTCGATCTGGCGGAAGATGTCGTGGAGCGACTGGGCGTAGATCTCCTCCCGCTTCCCCTCCAGGGGGTAGTAGGGGTAGGCGAACATCAGGAACAGCTCCACCCAGTTGTCCAGGGTTGCCTTCCGCTCGTAGGTGCGGAGCAGCTTGCCGCTTTTGTCCGTCAGTTTGGCGGTGATCGTGTAGTCCCAGGAGTAGGGCATGGGGAACAGGGTCAGGGTGATGATGGAGATCGTGGTGCTCAGGAACTGCTGCTTGAAGAACGACTCCTCGAAGAAGGTGACCTCTAGGGTGTAGTCGTGGCTGGTGCGGAAGCTCGCCAGCTCCTGGCGCCGCTTCGGCACATTGACGTCGTTGGGTGACTCGATGAAGGTGTCGTACTGGGAGATGTTGCCGATCTCCCCCAGGGCGTCCCGGAAGAGGTTGTCGAAATCCTTCACCCCCTGGAACTGCAGCTTGGGGATGCTGTCATAGCCGTGCTGCTGGGCCATGTGGCGGAAGAGGAAGAAGACGCTCACCCGGTCAGCTGCCGGGTTCTTATCCGCCGGGCCGGCGAACTTCCCCGCGATCTCGCTTCGCGAGGCGGCACACCCCCCCAGGAGAAGAAGACCCAGCAGCAGGAAGAGCAGACCGCCGGCAATCATCAGATGTCTGTAGCGTTCCATGGTAAACCTCCCTGATCTGATTCGCACGACCATTCACGTAATGCTTACAAGTATACCAGTTACGCCGGCCAGGACAATGTCACTGGCTGGACACATTCAATCTCTGGAGTGTTCATGATTCACCTGTCAAATATCACCAAACAGCACGGCAACCAGCTCCTCTTCCGCGACGCCAGCCTGCAGATCCTCCCCGGGAGCCGCACCGGCCTGGTGGGGCCGAACGGCGCCGGCAAGACCACCCTCTTCCGCATCATCACCGGCGAGGAGGAGGTGGACAGCGGTGAAATCGTCAAGGCCAGGCGGACCTCGGTCGGCTACTTCTCCCAGGAGGTGGGGGAGATGTCTGGCCGCTCCGCCCTGGAGGAGGTCATGGCGGTCTCCTCCGCCACCATGCAGCTGGCGGAGGAGCTGCAGATGATGGAAACCGCCATGTGCGACCCCATGGATGACGATGACATGGCCGCCTTGCTGGAGCGCTACGGCGTTGCCCAGGAGGAGTTCGAGCACCGCGGCGGCTACGACCTGGATACCCGCGCCAAGACGGTCCTGACCGGCCTGGGGATCGGACCGGACCGGTTCGACCTGCCGGTGGAGTCGTTCAGCGGCGGCTGGAAGATGCGCATCGCCCTGGCCGGCATCCTCACCCTGATGCCCGACGTGCTCCTCATGGACGAGCCGACCAACCACCTGGACGTGGAGTCGATCATCTGGCTGGAGGAGTGGCTTGCCTCCGAGTTCAAGGGGGCGCTCCTCATGACCAGCCACGACCGGGAGTTCATGAACCGGATCGTCACCCGGATCATCGAAGTGGCCAACAGGACCGTCACCACCTACGGCGGCAATTACGACTTCTACGAGCGGGAACGGGACATCCGGCGGGAGCAGCTCCTCGCCAGCCACAAACGGCAGCAGGACATGCTTGCCAAGGAGGAGGAGTTCATTGCCCGCTTCGCCGCCCGCGCATCCCATGCGGCCCAGGTTCAGTCGCGGGTGAAGAAGATCGACAAGATCGAGCGGATCGAGATTCCCCCCGAGGAGCGGGCGGTCCGCTTCGAGTTCAGCGAGCCGCCGCGCAGCGGCGACGACGTGGCGGTCTTCTCCGGCCTTGCCAAGAGCTGGCAGAATCCGGACGGGACTCCCAAGTCGGTGTTCGGCGGGGTCAGCGGCGTGGTCCGCCGGGGGAACAAGATCGCCCTCGTCGGGGTGAACGGCGCCGGCAAGTCCACCTTCCTCAAGGTGCTGGCCGGCCAGACCGAGCCGACGAGCGGCAGTTTCAATCTCGGCGCCAACGTCAACCTGGGGTACTTCAGCCAGCACGCCATGGAGCTCCTCGACCCGAAGAAGACGGTCTTCGAGACGATCCAGGATATCATCCCCCTGGCCACCATCGGCGTCATCCGCAACCTCCTCGGGGCGTTCCTCTTCTCCGGCGACGCGGTGGACAAGAAGATCGAGAACCTCTCCGGCGGGGAGAAGAGCCGGGTGGTGCTGGCCACGCTCCTCGCCCGGCCGATCAACTTCCTCGTCCTGGACGAGCCGACCAACCACCTGGACATCCGCTCCCGGGAGATCCTCCTCGACGCCCTGCAGCGCTTCACCGGCACGGTGCTGCTGGTGAGCCACGACCGTCATTTCCTCCGTCTGCTGGTGGACCGGGTGTTCGAGATCGACCATGGGGAGATGCGGATCTACGAGGGGAACTACAACTACTACCTGGAGAAGGTGCACGGCGAGACGGCGCCGGCCTGATGCCGGCGCTACCCCCCGGGGCGGGATAGGGCGTATTCTGCTCGGTGAACCGTCAGCTATTCGGTTACGGGTTGAAGGGTGGTCAAGTATTTCACGAGTGAGGCATCAGCGTTTGGTGGGGCAATCAGATAGAGATGATAGTTTTCGTCCTTGACGATGGCTCCGCGTACCGAATAGAGGAGCTTTACAGTGGCATCGCCAGGTTCTATCGGCGCATTTGATACGAACAGAAACAGGGAATTATTCATCTCCGCGCATTGTTGCGTGAAATAGAGCGCTTCCTGTATCGATACTCTTTGCCGCAACCCCCATTTCGGATAGAACTCGGGTCCGTCGGCTCCCGGGTAATAAAATGGTTTCTTGAGATAGCCCGCAATAGTCGTTGCAACGGTGTCAGGATAGCCGACATAATCCATGCTGCTGAACGGTGACTTCCTGATATAGTCAACGACCTTGCGGCCGCTGGAAAAGGGATACCTGGTGTGATAATATTCCGCAACGATTGTCGCCGAAGCATTTATGACAAGTATTGAAATTAACGCCACGTTTTTCAATGCCGGTGATGCTGTAGTGTTACCGGTGTACCATTCCCTCCGTCCCATCCATACACAGGCGATGAAACAGATAAACAGCATGCCATTATGGCGCAATGCGGCATAGGGAAAGACCTTCCAGTTAAAAACAATTATACCGATCAGACCGGCACAGAATACATACTTTGAAATAAACGAGTCTTTCAGCGAGGCGTATACCGCCAATGTTGTCAGGAGCAGCAGAACGTACGGAACGGGTTTGTGCAATGAACCGGGGAGTGATGTGTTCCAGAAATTCAGGGTGAACTCGGGGACCGGCAGGAGCGAAAACAGTACCTTCTCGCTTATGTCGATGAGGTTGCTCTGATACGTTAAGGAACTCGCGACAGTGACGATGGATGCGCTGGGGGGGATGACCGTGACAACACAGACTGCCGCCAGTATCAGGTATGGCGAAAGAACCAGTGCAACAGACTTGACCGGCTCCTCGCGACGCAGAATGATGTCAAGCAGGATGCCAATGATCAGAGCGGCTGAGACGATGCTGCCGTACAGGTTCGTATTGCAGACCATGCCCAGCAAAATGCCCAAAAGCACCGGCTTGTCAAGCCACTTGTCGTAATAGCTGATAATGACAAGAATCAGCAAAACACCCAATGAGTAGTTTCTGCTTATTATCAGGTACTCAAACGAAAAGAAGTAGCCGCACGCAATGAGCACTCGCGTGGCAAAAGCGAACGGAGCCCGTGCGAGTATCAGCAGAATGGAAGACGCACCGATACAAAAATGCAGTAATTTTACCGCGATCGGGTCCCTTGATATGAACGATACGGCCCAGAGGCTGACATACCATAATAACGGGTGCTGTTCCCATCGTGCATTGTTGATCAGGTCGGTGAATGAGGCGCTGTTGGAAGCGATGAGCCAGGAGTGCAGCTCATCGCGCCACATATCATGAATCATGATCTGGTAGAAGCCCCAGCTCAGAAGCAGAACGGCAATTATCCCTTTACATAATGCGCTCTTCGACAGCATGTGATGAGATCGGTTAGCGATTACATTATCCATAATGGTCTTATCCTTACTCTCGGGGACGTTGTCTCGTCAATCAAATCCCTCGGCATCGAATCATTCGGCACTCTTCCGGCGGCAACGCTGGAACGGTCAGTTTTCAGGCTCGTGGGCCTTGCGGCCATGGACCCGTTCGTACGCCCGGCACATCGGACAGACCTTCGTCTCCACCTTTTGCACCAGCAGGAAGGCAAACCCCCGCTGCCGGCCGCGTGCTCGGCGGCAGACCGGGCAGAGTGCGCAGAGCCTGGCCAGTGCCCGGTCACGCGTGCTGTCGTTTGAGTTGGTCATGGTTGGTTTCCTGGATGAGATCGGCTGCCAATCATACAGTGTAAATGGAAAAATGTGTAGGTTTGACGACGGAGGGTCTTTTCTTTAGGATAATTCCCTTTTTATTTTCGACGAACCTCAATTAATATGCAGCTACTTGACAAAGATCGGCTGGGGTCATGAAAGCATGCTGAGATGCATCTGGTTGCCGTTGTTCATTATGGTACATTTTTCTGCGGCCGGGTCCGCCTTTGCCGCGGAGCGCCCGGTCGTGCGGGATGTGGCGGTATATGCGGAGGGAAGCGGCGCCCGGATAGAGATCCGGGCCGACGGGCCGCTGGCGTACAAAAGTTACCTGATGCCCGAACTGGCAAAGTGGGTTATCGATCTTCCCGGGGCGACAACCGCGCACAGCGACGATGAATCGAAACGGATGCGGACGCTGCCGCTGGAACGGGTCAGCGTCAGGCAGAGGGAGGTCAACGGGGACCTGTTCACCCGTATCGGCCTCGATTTTACCGGCGAGGTGGAGTTCTCCGTCAACGGGGACCAGCGTGACAAGGGGCTGCTGGTGGTTTTGATGAAGCCTTCCGGGCCGGCCCCGCAAAAGCCGGCGGCAGCTCCTCCCTTGACCGCTGGTGCCGGTCCTCCCCCCGGGACAGAGGTCGCGGGCGCGGGCGCGGGCGGAGTGCAGCCTTCCTCACTTCTGCCCGCCAATGCCGCGGCGGCGAAAAACGTAACAGCCGTGCATATATCGGCCGCTGCCATCAGGATCGAAGGGGACGGCAGGATGACGGTGCCGGTTCCGTTAACCCTGAAAAAGCCCGGCAGGCTGGTACTGGACCTGCCCGGGGTCGGCAGCGGGTTGGAAACCGTTCCCGTCCCGGCGAACAGTTTCGGCATCGTTCGCGCTCGTCTGGGGAAAAACAGCGGCACGCTGCGGCTTGTCTTCGAAGTGCGCGGGGATCACTTCCCGGATTTCCGGCTGCAGGAGACAGTGAACGGAGTGGAGATCATCCCCGCCCCGGCAATGAAGTCTCATTGACCATGGGGCTATGGGCATGAACCTTTCCCCCGGCTGCACTCCCGGAACCGCTTCAGCCTGAATGACGACTCCCGCTCCCTCTCGCCGAGGAACTGGGCAATGGTGCGGACCTGCCGGGCCAGTTCCGGCATGACCCGCTCCTCCAGCACGCGGATCCGGCGGGTGACCCGCACGGTCTCCGTTGCCAGCCGTTTCAGCTTGCTCTCGTAGGCGGCGATCTCCACCATGGAGGCCAGCACCTGCTCGAAGTGGTGCAGGGCCGCCTCCAGCTCCGGCGTGGTCGACCGCTCGTCGTACCCCCGCTCCCCCAGCTCCCGCACGGGGGACTCCCCCATGCTCACCTCGCGGTAGCGAAGCCCCATGACGCTCTTCTCGCCGACCTCCACCCCCAGATCGTTCGGCGCAACCGCCTCGATGGAGGCCAGAAAATTCTCCCCCTCGATGCCGGCGCTCACCGCCAGTTCCCTGATGGCCCTGCCGTAGGTCGTCCGGACCGTGTCCCGGGAGGTGAGGAACGGCGCGGTGGTCTCCAGCAGCTCGCGGATCAGCGCCTGCCGCCGCGCCTTGAGGATGCCGGTGCTGTTCTGCACCGAGCGGGATTTTTCCTTCAGGAGGAGGAGGTTGGTGCGGGTCGGGTGAATCATCGCTGTCTCCTTGGAAACTGCAGACCACCCATAGCCCCTCCTGGATCAGGCGGGGGCGGGGGCGGTTGGCATATTCTCAGCTCTCCAGTCCGAAACGCCGCAGCAGGGCCAGTCCCGCGTCCAGGCTCTCATGCACGTTGCGCCGCCTGTCCCCCTGGTGCACCAGTTCGGTCTCGAAGGCCTCGGCAAAGTCGAGCATGTGCCGGTCCCGTTCGATCATGCCGTCCCGGCCGACGATGGCTTCGAGCCGTCGCAGATCCCGCCCCCGGGCATAATGGCGGTAGAGGAGGTTGGCGACGGAGCGGTGGTCCTCGCGGGTCCGCCCCGGCCCGATCCCCTGCTGCATGAGGCGGGAGAGGCTGGGGAGCACATCCACCGGCGGGAAGACCCCCTTCTGGTGCAGCTCCCGGGAGAGGACGATCTGCCCCTCGGTGATGTAGCCGGTCAGGTCCGGGATCGG
>Ga0209172_10005423_pt1 | contig 15543 bp, 4 predicted proteins | sample LarsenN4metaG_FD_184113 | JGI IMG/M metagenome (GOLD analysis project Ga0209172, IMG submission 184113) | Hot spring sediment bacterial and archeal communities from British Columbia, Canada, to study Microbial Dark Matter (Phase II) - Larsen... ... | reverse complement strand
CGCGCTGAGGCCTGGTACGAAATCCGCTACAAATCGAACAAGGATGGTGGGGCGTACATCACAACCGGCTACCTTAACCCAGATCCCACCAAGCGAGTCGACACGGGCCTTGCCAAACGCCGCTTCATGGAAGCCGCACTCTTCGGGCTCTACGACGACCCCAACACCACTCAAGCCAGTGCGGAGGAGGCGAAGCAGGTCTACCGGATGTTGCAGACCCACCGCCAGGAGATTCTCAACTACGAGAACGTCTACGGGGAGTTGCCCATTGACGACATGGCGGTGACGTTCGATCGGGCACGACGGGGAAATCAGATCGTGGCCGCCCAAGTGGATTATGCCGCGGCGACCGGTCTCGCCCGACCCGAAAGCCTCCTGATCAGCCTCGAACCGGCGAAGAAAGGCCTGATCGCCGATCTCCAGAGCACGTATTCCGAGCTCGCGGGTCTCCAGGCCGCTGACTATCTCTCCACCGCCATCTTCCTGGGCGCCCCCAGCACGGTGAATTCCCTCAACGCGACGATCTTCGACCGGAGCGGGAGCGAGATCGTATCCAAGGACATCGTGATGGGGGGCACGAACACCGACTACCTGCGGGGCGGGAAGGGCGACGACGTGCTCATCGGGGGCCAAGGAGTCGATATTTACGATTTTGCCACCGGCGACGGGAAGGACCGGATCGTTGAGGAACGGGATGCGGACGGCAAGATGCACGGGGTCATCTTCATCGACGATGTGTTGCGGGGTGACCTCTTGGCGAGTGGGGTGTTTGTCCCCACAGGCCCGAACACCTGGCAGAGCCTCGCCCATGGGAATGAGATCACCCTCACCAACAACTCCCCCTGGAAGCTGGTGACGGATGACGGGGACGAGATTGAGTTGGGGAGTGATTTTCAGGACGGGGACTTCGGCATCGATTTGCTGGACGCACCCACGGCCCCCCAACCCACCCTCACCATCGTCGGCGACCTGACCCCGGTGGAGCCCGAGCAGTACGATGCCCTCGGCAACCTGGTCACCGATCCAAACTCCCCGGCCCCGGACCGGGCCGATGTCCTTAATGGGAGCGACGTCAGCACCGAAAGCGACCTGATTCAGAGCAAAGGCGGGGATGACGTGGTGGCCGCCAAGAAGGGGGACGACAAGATCGAGGCGGGGACCGGCTCGGACATCGTCAACGCCGGGGACGGGAACGACCTGGTCCTGGGTGGGGCGGACCTGGACCTCCTGTGGGGGATGGCGGGGAATGACCGGCTCTATGCGGACGCCGAGGTTGATCTCCAGACGGCCATCGCCCAGGGGGAGACGGATCAGCCGACGGGGAGCAAGGGCGAGCTGATGGACGGGGGCGAGGGCGAGGATATCCTGGTTGGGGGGCCGGGTAACGATGCCCTGGTGGGCGGGGGCGGGACCGGGGCCAACGTGATCCTCGGCGGCGCCGGGGATGATCTGATCCTCGGGCATGTCCGGATCACCACCGCCGCCCGGGAGTGGACGGTTACGCGGACGGTGCAACAAGGGGCAGGCGGGACCCAGTATCTCTGGGGCTTCAACAACGCCACGGCCGAGGAGGACAACACCCCCTCCGACGACGCCCTCTACGGGGGGCAGGGCAATGACTGGCTCTTCGGCGGGCAGGGCAACGACGTCCTCGACGGCGGCAGCGGCGAGGATGTGATCTTTGGTGCCGTCGGGGCCGATATGCTGGTGGGAGGCGGTGACAAAGACATCCTGATCGGGGAGCAGGGCGACGACTTCCTCGCCGGGGACGCCGGGGACGACACGCTGGAGGGCGAACCGGGAGTGAGACCCTGCGCGGGGAGGGAAACGGAATTTTCCTGCCGGACCAGGAACTGCAATTCGCGTCGCGCACACAAGCAACTCGTGCGCTTCTCCATACAAAGTTGGGCATCACGGCGGCCGTGCAGAAAATCCGTCTTGACTCTCAGGGGGGGGGCTCCTGTAGAGTGCCCCGCACATCGGCACCAAGGAACTCGCCCACACAACTACCACCACCACTACCACACTACCAGCACTGCCCGACGCCCGAAACCGATCCTCCGCTCTGTCCGGAGGTGGTCATGTTTCACTCTCTGATCTCCTGTAGGCGAAATGTCGGTATGGGCTCACCACCTTCTGGGAGACACGGGATGCACAGGGACCGGGCCTCTGGATATCCTCCCGTCGCTTCCCCACGCTATCGCACGCGGAAACCCGCCGCGCCGGCGACGAAGAGCTGCTTTCCTGCCTTCGCAAATTCGGGCACCGGGGAGGCTGAGCTGATTCCGCTTGCGCTTACTGCAGGCCGTTCAAGGAGAGAGATGCGATGACGCTTTCTAGTAGGCTCGTGTACGTACTGGTGCTGCTGGTGGGGGCAAGCTGGGCACCACTGGTGAAGGCGCAGGACCAAGAGGCAGGCCGGCAGGCGGCCAATGAAAACCTCAGCCGCCCACGACTGTATCGGCTGGAGATGAAAAAGGGAAAGGGCTACGTATTGTGCGAGACGCTCCTCAAGACCGCCCGGCTCCTCCACCCCAAAGGGGAATACCGGCCCCTCGAGCCGGTTCTCACCTGGAAGGAGATCTTGAGCATCCCCGGCATGGCCGAGCCCCCGTGGACGGACCTCGATCCGCTTCAGCACGAGGCGCTGCTTGCCAAGCTCCACGAACTTTATGAGATCACCCGCAGCCCATCCTATTCAAATCAGCTGAATAGAGTAGATAGTTTTTTTGCCGGGCATCGCTATGGATCCCTCTGTCCTCGGGGAGGCCCGTGCACTCTTGACCTTAAGGACCGCCGAACGACGACTCTTGAAGGCTACCGGGATTTCGCGAAAGCTGGCGGGCGGATGCGGATGTACCCGGTGGACATCGGTTCCAAGGAGGCACCTTCTCCCACAGCGCTTATTCAATATGAGTATGTCCGATACCCAGACTGGACGGCCTTTGGGATCACGTTCGATCGCACGGAGTGGCTTGGCCTCACCTTCTATGCGAAGTCGGATTTGAGCGATCGGATCCTCGATGACGCCACGAACATTGTCCATGTCGGTCCCGATAAGCGCCTCCTCATGTACCGGGGGCGGCCACATATTTTGAACATCGATACAAGGGTGTACTTGTTGGCAAAGTATGTACCCTGGCCACATTGGGAGTGCGAGATTGTTACCCTCGAGGCTGACCGGAAACGGTAAGGAGACCTGCCATGTCGCTGAACTGGAGACCCATCTCCGACCCATCCGTTCCCGACGCGCAGAAGAGGAGCGACCTCCTGGACCGAGTCTATTTTCTTCTCAACGTCTTCGAGCCGCCGCCGAGTTCCGAAGATCGGTTCGTACCAAAGCTAGTCCGTGGGAACATCACCATCGGCATCGGCTTCGATCTCAAGGCAGGTGGACGCACCATTCAAGACGCTGTGTTCCGGGCAATCGGGCTGGTTGTCGACCCCACAACACCATTGGATCCTACGGCACGACAGATCGAGAACGACTATATCGATCAACTTCGCCGGGCTTCCGAGGGACAGGACATCCAGAAGCTGCACAAGATTATGGAAACCCGCGCAGCCGATACGCGGCTTGATGGGTTCATATCAAACCGCCGCCCCGAGTTCGAATTCCAAAGCGAAACCGAGGTGCGGGCAGCGTTCGACGGGGCGATCGGTTGGTATGAGACACGGCTGACTGACCGCTACACATCCCTCCAAAGTGATACCGACTTCCGGTACAGTCAGGAGAAGGCGGTTCTCCTGAGCATGGCCTGGAACAGTCCCGGCCTGCTTGGGAGGGACCTGGGGAATGCGGTGAACAAAACTGACCCTGCCCAGCGGAACCGCGCTGAGGCCTGGTACGAAATCCGCTACAAATCGAACAAGGATGGTGGGGCGTACATCACAACCGGCTACCTTAACCCAGATCCCACCAAGCGAGTCGACACGGGCCTTGCCAAACGCCGCTTCATGGAAGCCGCACTCTTCGGGCTCTACGACGACCCCAACACCACTCAAGCCAGTGCGGAGGAGGCGAAGCAGGTCTACCGGATGTTGCAGACCCACCGCCAGGAGATTCTCAACTACGAGAACGTCTACGGGGAGTTGCCCATTGACGACATGGCGGTGACGTTCGATCGGGCACGACGGGGAAATCAGATCGTGGCCGCCCAAGTGGATTATGCCGCGGCGACCGGTCTCGCCCGACCCGAAAGCCTCCTGATCAGCCTCGAACCGGCGAAGAAAGGCCTGATCGCCGATCTCCAGAGCACGTATTCCGAGCTCGCGGGTCTCCAGGCCGCTGACTATCTCTCCACCGCCATCTTCCTGGGCGCCCCCAGCACGGTGAATTCCCTCAACGCGACGATCTTCGACCGGAGCGGGAGCGAGATCGTATCCAAGGACATCGTGATGGGGGGCACGAACACCGACTACCTGCGGGGCGGGAAGGGCGACGACGTGCTCATCGGGGGCCAAGGAGTCGATATTTACGATTTTGCCACCGGCGACGGGAAGGACCGGATCGTTGAGGAACGGGATGCGGACGGCAAGATGCACGGGGTCATCTTCATCGACGATGTGTTGCGGGGTGACCTCTTGGCGAGTGGGGTGTTTGTCCCCACAGGCCCGAACACCTGGCAGAGCCTCGCCCATGGGAATGAGATCACCCTCACCAACAACTCCCCCTGGAAGCTGGTGACGGATGACGGGGACGAGATTGAGTTGGGGAGTGACTTTCAGGACGGGGACTTCGGCATTGAGTTGCTGGACGCACCCACGGCCCCCCAACCCACCCTCACCATCGTCGGTGACCTGACCCCCACGAGCGGCGTGGATGAGCTGGGGAACCTGAACGTGGATCCCAACTCGCCCGCCCCGGACCGGGCCGATGTCCTCAACGGCCGCGATATCGACACCGAGGGCGACCTGATCCAGAGCCTGGGTGGGGACGATGTGGTGGCGGCCAAGAAGGGGGCCGACCAGATCGAGGCGGGGGCCGGCTCGGACATCGTCAACGCCGGGGACGGGAACGATCTGGTCCTCGGTGGGGCAGACCTGGACCTCCTGTGGGGGATGGCGGGGAACGACCGCCTGTACGCGGACGCCGAGCTTGACCTCCAGACGGCCATCGCCCAGGGGGAGACGGATCTGCCCACCGGGAGCAAGGGCGAGTTGATGGATGGGGGCGAGGGCGAGGACATCCTGGTGGGCGGACCGGGCAATGACGTGCTGGTGGGCGGGGGTGGGACCGGGGCCAACGTGATCCTCGGCGGGGCCGGGAATAACCACTTGGTCGGGGAGACGGACGAGATCGCCCCGCCAGATCAGGACTCAAACTGCACATCGCGGCGAGAACGAACTCGTGCGCTTCTCCAGACAAACCGGAGCCCCTCAGCGGGCCTCTCGAAAATCATCTTGACTCTCAGGGGGGGGGGCTCTTGTAGAGTGCACCGCACATCGCTACCCAGGAAGCACTCACACCACTACCACCATCACCACCCGACGCCCGAAACGAGTCCTCCGCTCCGTCCGGAGGTCGGCATGTTGCACCTTCTCATTTCCGGTAGGCGAATTGTCGGTACGGGTTCACCAGACCCTGGGAGACACGTGATGCACAGGGACCGGGCCCTTCAATATCCTCCCGTCGCTACCCCACGCTATCCCACGCGGCACTTCCCCGCTGCGGGTGAGCAAGAAGTCTTCCCGTGCCTGCGCAAGTTCAAGCACTCGGAGGCTGAGAGAAGTCCGGTACCTCTTGCTCGGATCCCTCGTACTGCAGGCCGTTCAAGGAGAGAGATGCGATGACGCTTTCTAGGCTCGTATACGTACTGCTGCTGCTGGTGGGCGCGAGCTGGGTCCAGATGGTGGGAGCCCAGGACCAGGACGAGGCCGTCCGACGACTCAAGGAAGACCTGGCGCGACCACGACCCCATCGGCTACAGATGAACAAGGGCAAAGGCTACGTCCTCTGCGAGACGCTCCTCAAGACCGCGCAGCGTCTCCACCCGAAGGGGGAGTACCGGCGCCTGGAACCGCTCCTAACCTGGAAGGCGATTTTTGGCATCCCAGGAATAACCGAGCCCCCCTGGATTGACCTCGATCCGCTGCAGTACGAGGCACTGACAGCCAAGCTCCACCAGCTCTACGACCTACATAGTACCCCATATTCGGGGACGCTCAATGCAGTTGATGTATTCTTCGCTTTGGATCGCTATCCGTGCCTCAAAGCACGGCCGATAAACTGCAACATCTCTCGCGGGGACCGCTTGAAGACAACCCTGGAAGGCTATCGTGACTTTGCCAGGAGTGGGGGACGGATGCGGATGTACTCCTTGGACATCGGTTCCAAGGAGGCCCCATTCCCCGCCGCACTGATCCAGTACGAGTATCCCCGCCCCCCCGACTGGAGCAATCGCACCGAATGGCTTGGCTTTACCTTCTACGCCACGGAGAACTTGAGCGACCGAATTGTGAATGATGCTAAGAACGTTGTCGACGTCGGTCCGGACAGGCGCTTGGTGCTGTACCGGGGCCGGCCGCATATAATCAATATCGAGGCAACACCATACTTGCTTGCGAAGTACGCAGCCTGGCCGTATTGGGAGTGTGAGATCGTTTCCCTCGAGATTGGGACAAGACCATAAGGAGACCCGCCATGGCGCTGAGCTGGAGATCGATCTCCGACCCATCCGTTCCGGACGCGCAGAAGCAGACCGACTTCCTGGACCGTGTATATTTTCTCCTTAACCTCTTCGAGCCGCCGCCGAGGCCCGAAGATCGGTTCGTACCAGAGGTGGTCCGTGGGAACATCACCATTGGTATCGGCTTCGATCTCAAGGCAGGAGGACAAAGAGTTCAAGACGTCGTTTTCAGGGTCCTCGGGCTGGATTTCGCTCTCGCAGCTCAACAGACGGATGCAGGTCTAAGAGAGAAGTCGTATATCGATGCGCTCCGCATGGCCTGCCAAGGCCAGGACATCAAGGCGTTGGACACAATCATGCAGAATCGCGCGAATGATCCACTTCTTAACGGTCTGATACCATACCGCCGCTCCCAGTTCCGCTTTGAAACCGAGACGGAAGTGCGGGCAGCGTTCGATGGGGCGATTGGATGGTATGAGGACCGCCTGACTAACCGCTACACATTCCTCCAAAGTGATCCCGACTTCCGGTACAGTCAGGAGAAGGCGGTTCTCCTGAGCATGGCCTGGAACAGTCCCGGCCTGCTCGGGACTGACCTCGGGAAGGCGATAAACAAGACCAGCCCTGCCAGCCGTAATCGCGCTGAGGCCTGGTACGAAATCCGCTACAAATCGAACAAGGATGGTGGGGCGTACATCACAACCGGCTACCTTAACCCAGATCCCACCAAGCGAGTCGACACGGGCCTTGCCAAACGCCGCTTCATGGAAGCCGCACTCTTCGGGCTCTACGACGACCCCAACACCACTCAAGCCAGTGCGGAGGAGGCGAAGCAGGTCTACCGGATGTTGCAGACCCACCGCCAGGAGATTCTCAACTACGAGAACGTCTACGGGGAGTTGCCCATTGACGACATGGCGGTGACGTTCGATCGGGCACGACGGGGAAATCAGATCGTGGCCGCCCAAGTGGATTATGCCGCGGCGACCGGTCTCGCCCGACCCGAAAGCCTCCTGATCAGCCTCGAACCGGCGAAGAAAGGCCTGATCGCCGATCTCCAGAGCACGTATTCCGAGCTCGCGGGTCTCCAGGCCGCTGACTATCTCTCCACCGCCATCTTCCTGGGCGCCCCCAGCACGGTGAATTCCCTCAACGCGACGATCTTCGACCGGAGCGGGAGCGAGATCGTATCCAAGGACATCGTGATGGGGGGCACGAACACCGACTACCTGCGGGGCGGGAAGGGCGACGACGTGCTCATCGGGGGCCAAGGAGTCGATATTTACGATTTTGCCACCGGCGACGGGAAGGACCGGATCGTTGAGGAACGGGATGCGGACGGCAAGATGCACGGGGTCATCTTCATCGACGATGTGTTGCGGGGTGACCTCTTGGCGAGTGGGGTGTTTGTCCCCACAGGCCCGAACACCTGGCAGAGCCTCGCCCATGGGAATGAGATCACCCTCACCAACAACTCCCCCTGGAAGCTGGTGACGGATGACGGGGACGAGATTGAGTTGGGGAGTGATTTTCAGGACGGGGACTTCGGCATCGATTTGCTGGACGCACCCACGGCCCCCCAACCCACCCTCACCATCGTCGGCGACCTGACCCCGGTGGAGCCCGAGCAGTACGATGCCCTCGGCAACCTGGTCACCGATCCAAACTCCCCGGCCCCGGACCGGGCCGATGTCCTTAATGGGAGCGACGTCAGCACCGAAAGCGACCTGATTCAGAGCAAAGGCGGGGATGACGTGGTGGCCGCCAAGAAGGGGGACGACAAGATCGAGGCGGGGACCGGCTCGGACATCGTCAACGCCGGGGACGGGAACGACCTGGTCCTGGGTGGGGCGGACCTGGACCTCCTGTGGGGGATGGCGGGGAATGACCGGCTCTATGCGGACGCCGAGGTTGATCTCCAGACGGCCATCGCCCAGGGGGAGACGGATCAGCCGACGGGGAGCAAGGGCGAGCTGATGGACGGGGGCGAGGGCGAGGATATCCTGGTTGGGGGGCCGGGTAACGATGCCCTGGTGGGCGGGGGCGGGACCGGGGCCAACGTGATCCTCGGCGGCGCCGGGGATGATCTGATCCTCGGGCATGTCCGGATCACCACCGCCGCCCGGGAGTGGACGGTTACGCGGACGGTGCAACAAGGGGCAGGCGGGACCCAGTATCTCTGGGGCTTCAACAACGCCACGGCCGAGGAGGACAACACCCCCTCCGACGACGCCCTCTACGGGGGGCAGGGCAATGACTGGCTCTTCGGCGGGCAGGGCAACGACGTCCTCGACGGCGGCAGCGGCGAGGATGTGATCTTTGGTGCCGTCGGGGCCGATGTGCTGGTCGGAGGCGGTGACAAGGACGTCCTGATCGGCGAGCAGGGTGACGACTTCCTCAGCGGTGATACTGGCGATGACAAGCTCGAGGGTGGCGCAGGCAGCGACTTCCTCGAGGGCGGGGCCGGCAATGACTTGCTGGCGGGGGATGCGGACTTCCTCCTCGCGGCCGAGCACGGTGACGACTACCTGGACGGCGGGATCGGCAACGACACCCTCCAGGGTTATGCTGGGGCCGACCAGCTCTTCGGTGGCGCCGACGATGATCGCCTGTTCGGGGACGCTGACACCGTGGTCGCGGCCGACCAGGGCAGTGACTACCTGGATGGCGGCTTCGGCAACGACTACCTGCGGGGTTACGGCGGGAATGACCAGCTCTTGGGCGGCGATGGGGTGGATCGGCTGTTCGCCGAGGCGGGGGACGATGTTCTCGACGGCGGTGCTGAGGATGACTGGCTGGAGGGCGGTATAGGGAACGATGTGCTCATCGGCGGTGCGGGAAATAACACCCTGCTGGGCGGCGTGGGCGACGACGAGCTGACCGGGGGGGAGGGGAACGACTACTTGCTCGGGGACCCGAACTTTGCCCTCGTCGCCGACCAGGGCAACGACATCCTGGATGGCGGGGCTGGAAACGACTACCTGCGGGGCTATGGCGGGACCGACCAGCTCTCGGGCGGCGACGGCGCGGATCAGTTGTTCGGGGATAAGGGCAACGACGAGCTGATCGGCGGGGAGGGAAATGACCAACTGGCCGGCGGCGCGGACGACGATGTGCTCGAGGGCGAGGTTGGCGCCGACGTGCTCGACGGCGGCCCTGGCGCCGACGTCATGGTGGGCGGCCTGGACAACGACACCTACGTGGTGGACAGCATCACCGACGTGGTGGTCGAGAACGCTGACGAAGGCATCGATACCGTGCAGAGTTCGGTGAGCTACGCCCTGCCAGCCAATGTCGAGAATGTCGTGTTCACGGGCAGCGGGTCCGTCATCGCCACGGGGAACGAACTTGATAACGTCATCACCGGCACGAGCGGCAACGACCGCCTGGCCGGAGGAATCGGCAACGATACGCTGATCGGGGGCGCCGGGAGTGACGACTATGTGTTTGCGGTGGGAGATGGGCAGGATGTGATTCGGGACGGCGGCACCGACGCGGACCTGAACCGCATCCTGTTCGGCCCGGGCATTGCGGCCGGGCAGGTGGCGATTACCCGCGAAGGCAATGACCTGGTGCTTGCCGTCACCGGCACGACCGATCAGATCCGGGTCGAGGGCTGGTTTGCGAATCGCGCGAGCCAGGTGGCCGAGGTGCAGTTCGACGACGGCACAGTGATTGACCTGCGGAGCCTGTTCAACCAGGCGCCGACGCTGACCGCCGCGATTACTGACCAGAATGCGACTGAGGACAGCAGCTTTGTGTTTACCATCCCGGCAGGAACCTTTGCCGATGATGTGTGGGACCGGCTGACGTTCCAAGCCACCCTGGCATCAGGCGACCCGCTGCCGGTCTGGCTGACCTTCGAGGCCGAGAGCCGGAGGTTCGCGGGGACGCCGACCAACGACGACGTGGGGACGCTGGCGGTGACGGTGACGGCTACCGACGCCAAGGGCCTCGCGGTCTCTGACACCTTCGAGATCGCCGTGGCGAACGTCAACGACGCCCCGGTACTCGCCACCCCGCTGGCCGACCGGAGCGCCCCGGAGAACACACCTTTCGCATTCACCCTGCCTGCGGACACGTTCATGGACGTGGACCTTGGGGACACGCTCACGTACACCGCGACCCAGGCTGACGGGACCCTCCTGCCGGCCTGGCTCTCCTTTGCCCCCGCGACCCGCACCTTCCAGGGCACGCCGCCCGCCGGCTCGACCGGCACGACTGTGCCGGTGCGGGTGACAGCCACCGATCTTGCCGGTGAAAGCGCGACGGGGACGTTTGCCCTGGCGATCGGCACGGTCCTGACCGGGACCCCGGGTGACGACCGGCTGATTGGGTCGGGCGCGGCGGATCTGTTGCAGGGGTTCGCCGGCGATGACCGCCTCGACGGGGGTCCCGGCGCCGACACCCTGGTCGGGGGGGACGGCGGCGATACCTACGTGGTGGACGATCCTGGCGACGTGATCGTCGAAAATTTCGACGAGATCTGGTGGGACACGGTGGAGAGCAGCGTGAGCTACGCCCTCCCCGAGAATGTGGAAAACCTTACCCTCACCGGCACGGCCGATCTCACCGGGACGGGGAACGCTCTCGACAATCACCTGGTTGGCAACGCCGGGGCCAACAGGCTGGAGGGTGGGCCCCGGTACGACACCCTCGACGGCGGTCCCGGCGCCGACATCATGCTCGGCGGCCTGGATGACGACTGGTACCTGGTGGACAATCCTGGCGACGTGATCGTCGAGTATGCCGATGAGGGCTGGGACACGGTAGACAGCAGCGCGAGCTACGCCCTCCCCGCCAACGTCGAGGACCTCCGCCTCACGGGCACGGCCGATCTCACCGGGACGGGGAACGCCCTGGACAACTACCTGGTCGGCAACCCCGGAAACAACACGCTCATCGGCGGCCCCGGCAACGACACATACGTGGTGGACCAGCCCGGGGATGTGGTCGTGGAGAACCCCGGCGAGGGTTACGATACGGTGGAGAGTTCCGTCAGCTACACCCTGCCCGAGAACGTAGAGGCCCTAAACCTTTACCTTTCGGCCGGTGCCACGGGCACGGGGAACGCCCTGGATAACTCTTTGGCCGGGGGCGACGGGGACGACACGCTGATCGGCGGTCCAGGCAATGACGAGTATGTGTACTATGGCGATTATCCGCAGCTCTCGTTCGGGCACGACGTGATCCGGGATAACGGGAGCGCCGCCGACCAAGACCACATCCTCTTCTATGGGATCGACTCGCCGGTCCGTGTGCGCCCCCGCCGCCAAGGCGACGACTTGGTGGTCGAGGTGGAGGACAACCCCTGGAGCGACATCCGGGTCGAGGGCCACTTCGCCGACCCCGCCCGGCGGGTGGAAGAGATCCGGTTCGGCGGCGGCACGGTGTGGGACGAGGCGACGATCACGGCGATGCTGAACGCCGATTTCGTCTTCCACGAGGACGCGTACCCGCTCGAGTTCGAGGCGGCGCCTTTTCTCCCGGGAGGTCCGGGTGACCCCCTGACCTACACCGCGACCCAGGCCGACGGCAGCCCCCTGCCATCCTGGGTGAGTTTTGACCCCGCGACTCGTACCTTCAGCGGCACACCCACGGACGCCGATAGCGGATGGTACTGGCTGTACTATGCGGTGACCAACTCCTATTGGGATGTTAAGACCTTTATCCAGATCCCGGTGCATATCACTACCTCAGAGGAAATTCAGGCATTGCTGGAGCCCTCTCCTGATCTGACTGCCACGGCGGGATCCCCGTTCGCCATCATCGCGCAAGCGCTTCCGCAACCCACCGGGTTCGGGGGCAGTGGCCTGATCCGCACGGCCACCCTCGCCGACGGGTCGCCCCTGCCGGCCTGGCTCACCTTTGACCCCGAGAGGTCCACCCTGTCTGGGAGCCCGACCGCTGCCGACGTGGGGACGCTCAGCGTGCGAGTGACCGTCACCAACGCGCTCGGGCAGACGGTGGAGAAGACGTTCACCATCCTGGCGGCGAACGTGAATGACGCGCCGGTGCTGGTGAACCCGCTCGCGGACCAGAGCGCGAGGGCCGGCATCCCGTTCGCGTTCCCCGTGCCGGCGAGCACGTTCTTTGACGAGGACGGGGATGCGCTGACCTACGCGGCAACGCTCGCCGACGGCAGCGCCCTGCCGGCCTGGCTCACGATCGATCCGGGGACAGGTACTTTCACGGGCACGCCGAGCAACGCCGACGTGGGGACGCTGGAGCTCACGGTGTTCGCCAGCGATCGGGGGTGGATCCCGGCCGTGAGCACGTTCCTCCTGACCGTGGAGCAGGGAAACGCGGCCCCCGTCCTCGCCACCCCGCTCGCCGACCAGAACGCCTTGGAGAACACGCCGTTTACCGCCACGGTTCCCGCCAATGCGTTCACCGACGCGGATCCGGGCGATCAGTTGACCTACGCAGCAACGCTCGCCGACGGCAGCGCCCTGCCGGCCTGGCTCACCTTTGACGCCGAGACCCGCACGTTCACGGGGACGCCCCCCGCGGGGTCGGCCGGCTCGACGCTGGCGATGGAGGTGACGGCCACCGACTTGGCCGGGGAGAGCGCCACGGACACCTTTGATGTGCCGATCGGCGCGGTCCGCAGCGGGACGGGAGGGGCCGACACGCTGGTCGGCAGTATCGGCCCCGATCTGCTTCAGGGGCTGGGGGGCAACGATCGCCTGGACGGCAAGGCGGGCAATGACACCATGCTCGGCGGCCTCGGCAACGATGTCTACGTGGTCAGCGAGGCCGGCGACAGCGTCCTGGAGAATGCCAGTGAGGGCACGGATACGGTGGAGAGCAGCCTCAGTTACTCGCTTCCGGCCAACGTGGAGTACCTCACCCTCACCGGCTCGGCGAACCTGTCGGGGACTGGCAATGCCTTGAACAACGTCCTGCGAGGGAATTCCGGGGACAACACCCTGACGGGTGGGGCAGGCAACGACGTGTACATCATCCAGAATGCCAGGGATGTCGTCGTAGAGCAACCCAGCGAAGGCACCGACACCATCGAGACGAGCGTGAGCTACACGCTCCCAGATAACGTGGAATACCTGACTCTCACTGGTTCGGGGAGCCTGAACGGAATGGGAAACGCGCTGAACAACGTCCTGCGGGGCAACAGTGGGGACAATACGCTCACCGGTGGGGCGGGGAACGACGTGTACATCATCCAGAACGCCGGGGACGTGGTGGTCGAGCAACCGAGCGAGGGTACGGACACGGTGGAGAGTTCAGTCAGCTACAGCCTCCCCGAGAATGTGGAGTATCTTACCCTCACCGGCTCGGGGAACCTCTCAGGGGCCGGCAATGCCCTGAACAACGTCCTGCGGGGGAACAGTGGGGACAATACGCTCAGCGGTGGCCCTGGCAACGACGTGTACATCATTCAGAATGCCGGAGATGTGGTGGTGGAACAGCCCAGTGAGGGTACCGACACCATCGAGACGAGCGTGGGCTACACGCTCCCTGAGAACGTCGAGTACCTGACCCTCACGGGGTCGTCGAACCTGAGTGGAACCGGCAACGCCTTGAATAACGTCCTGCGAGGCAATAGCGGGGACAATACGCTCACCGGTGGGGCAGGCAACGACGTGTACATCATTCAGAATGCCGGAGATGTGGTCGTCGAGGCGCCCAGCGAGGGCACGGACACGGTGGAAAGTTCGGTCAGCCACACGCTCCCGGATAACGTGGAATACCTGACTCTCACCGGCACGGGGAACATCTCGGGGACTGGGAACGCCCTGGACAACGTCCTGCGGGCGAACAGCGGGGACAACACGCTGGACGCCCGAGCGGGCGATGACGTGCTGGAAGGTAAGGGCGGGAACGACACGTATCTGTACGCCCGCGGCGACGGCCAGGATCAGATCACGGACGATGCGGGGTCCGACCACCTGCAATTCGGCGCGGAGATTGCCCACGATCAGCTCTGGTTCCGGCGCGTCGCCGCCGATCTGGAGGTGAGCCTGATCGGCACCGGCGACAGGGCAACGATCGCCTCGTGGTACGCGGACCCGACGTACCATGTTGAGCGGTTCACCACCACGGAAGGGAAGCAGCTCCTGGACAGCCAGGTGGACCAGTTGGTGTCAGCGATGGCGGCGTTTGCGCCGCCGCCGGCCGGCCAGACGACGCTGCCGCAGGACTATCGGGATGCCCTTGCCCCGGTGCTGGCGGCCAGTTGGCAGTAACCACGACCGGAGGATACGAACCGCCAAGGCGCCAACTAGAGGCAGGCAACCCGGCAATTTGGCAATCAGCGGTTCCAAGTTGCCGGATTGCCAAATCGCCTGTGACGAAAATCCCCCCCCCTCACCCGCGCCCTCTCCCCCGGTGGGGAGAGGGGACACTCGAGCGTTGGCGCAGCATGTTTTTTCGGATGAAGATCAAAGTCGCACGATGACGAACACTGCTCTGCCGCGAGAGGAGGCCACCCGCACGGCCGAGCCGTCGAACGAGGGGGACGGCAGATACAGGGCTGACACCGGCCTGGCCTGCCTGGTCATGCTGGCCCGGTTTCACGGGCTGGCGGCCGATCCGGATCAGATCGCCCACGACTACGCGGAACCCGGCACGCCGTTCGGGGCTCCCCAGATCCTGCGGGCGGCCAAGGCACTCGGCCTCAAGGCCCGTCGCGTGCAGACGACCGCCCGCCGGTTGCCGCACACACCCCTCCCCGCCATGGCGATGGATGGCGAGGGGCAGTTCCTCATCCTGGCGCGGGTGGACAATGGGCAGGCGCTGATCCACGACCCTCGCACCGCGCGCCCGCAGGTCGTATCCCTGGACGACCTGTGCCGGCGCTGGTCGGGCCAGCTCATCCTGGTGGCCTCGCGGGCGTCGCTGGCGGGGGAGCTGGCGCGATTCGACTTCACCTGGTTCATCCCCGCCATCGTCA
>Ga0209172_10005418_pt1 | contig 15552 bp, 11 predicted proteins | sample LarsenN4metaG_FD_184113 | JGI IMG/M metagenome (GOLD analysis project Ga0209172, IMG submission 184113) | Hot spring sediment bacterial and archeal communities from British Columbia, Canada, to study Microbial Dark Matter (Phase II) - Larsen... ... | reverse complement strand
CGCGGCGCCGGTGGAGCTGGCGGCCAGCGTGGAGGCGGCCACCGTGGCGATGCCGTCGAGCCAAGCGTCGCTGGCGGCGAGGTCGGCGGCCCAGGTGCCCACCACCAAACGCCCGGGGCAAGCGGCTCCGGTGCCCAAGCCGGCGCCCCAGCCCGCGGCCGGCCCGGGTGCTCCCGCGTGGAAGAAGGCGGCGGTGGTCTTAGGACTGGCGGCGGTGGCGGGGGGAGGGCTCGGCGCGTGGCTCCTGAGCCGGCAGCCAACGCAGCCGGCTCCGGTTGGGGCACAAGCGCGCCGCGGTACCGTTCCTGGTGCCGAGGCGCCAGCGCGTGCTCCTGCCGCACCCGCCGAGTCCGCCGCTGCCGCGCCGGCGCCGAGGGTTGCGCAGGGCGAGCCGCAAGAGCCGCCGCCTCAGCCGCCAGCAGGCACAGCGGGGACAGGAGGGGCACAACAGCCGCCGGCTCGTCCGGCACAGCAGCCCACGCAACGGCCGACCCAACCGCCGGCGCAGCAGCCCACGCAACGGCCGACGCAACCACCGGCACAACAGCCCGCCCGGCCGCCGCCCGCAGCTCAGCCCACTCAACCGCCGGCCGCGACTCCGGTGACCACGCCCGCCACTGAACCGACGGATCTCCCGTCCCAGCCCGGCATGGGGCTGGTGGTGATCAGGGATGCGCCGACGCCCCATGGGGTGTTCGTGAACGGGCGGCGGCATCTCCGGCCTCGCATCGAACTGCCTCCCGGCACGCACCAGATCCGCGTGACCGCGCTGGGTCGCCCCCCGTTCAACACCACGGTGACCGTGGTCGCCGGGCAGCGCACGGTCGTGGTCTACGGCCAGGCCGCCGCCGAGCCGCTGCCCGCCGGTCCCCCACCGGCGCAGGAGCCCGCCGCGCCGCCGCCGGCCGCCGCGCAGCTCGGCATTCTCCAGCTCCGGGTCAATCCCTGGGCCAACATCACCATCAACGGCGAGAGCCGGGGCGCGAAACCGCAGCTGGTGGACACGCTCATCCCCGGAACGCATCTTCTGCGGTTCGAGCGTGACGGCTTTGAGACCAAGGACACCACCATCACGCTCCGATCTGGTCAGATCTTGAGGCTCCAAATCCGGATGGTGCCGAAACCATGACGATGCAGCGCAGCATCTGGCTCGCGTTCCTCGCGGCGGTGACACTGACCGGCGCCCTCCGCGCGCAACAGACCCGCAACGAGCGCATCGCGGCCGCGTTCGCCGCCTACGACGATTTCCAATCGGACCGAGCGCTCCAGCTGTTGAAGGGCGCCATCAACCCCAGCGAAGGCCCCCAGGACGCCGAGTGGTTTCGCGCAGTCCAGCTCCTGGCGGAGATCTTGATCGCCGACAACAAGCAGGCCGAAGCCTCGACCTGGCTCCGCTGGGCCTTCCGCCTCTCGCCCAACGCCGAGATTGACGAGGTCAACCGCGCCCCCGAGGTGGTTGCGGCGGCGCGGGCCGCCCGGAGTGCGGTGGCGGGTGGGAGCCCCGGCGATTCGGTCACCCGGACCACCTGGCAATGGGTGGCCCCCGGAGCCGGTCCGGATCGCGGGATGCTGCGCATCGAGTCGCCCGGCATGGCGGTGCCGGTGCGCGCGCTGGTGCAGGGATCGCTCATCGAGTCCGGCCGCACGCTCACCATGTCGCCGGGCACCTACGAGGTGCAGGCCGCGGCCGAGGGCTACCTCACGGCCCAGGTCCGGCGGGACGTGTTGCCCGGTGTCACCACGGTCTTGTCGTTCAATCTCACGCCGGTGGGCGCACCGGCGGTGGCACCGCCTCCCGTGGTCGCGCCGCCGCGGATTGCGCCGCCGGCTCCCGTGATCCCCACGTTGAGTGCGGCGGCGCGCGCCGCCATTCAGCGGCAGATGTCGCCCGTCACGGTAAACCGGTTCGGCGTGGGCATGGCTTGCGGCACGGCGGCGTTCGTGGGCCGCTCGGGGTTGCTGCTCACGACCTACCGGACCATCCGGGGTGCCGACCGCGTGGAGATCGAGCAGGCCGGTGGCCGGCGTCTGGGCGAGGAGATCCGGGTCGCGGCGTACGACGTGGGGGCGGACCTCGCGGTGTTGCAGATCCCCACCATCCGGGCGGACTCGCTGCCGCTGGCCGCGTCGGTGGCCGCCGGGCAGCCGGCCTGGGCGTTCGGCTTCGCCAACTGCACCACACCCAGCGACCGAGAGGTGTCGATCACCACGGTCGGCGCGACCGAGGTACGGTTGGGAGACTCGGTGGCGCCGGGCCTGGGCCCGTTGGTCAATGCCAGCGGCGCTATCGTGGGCTACGCCACCGGCGGGGCATCGGCCGTGGGCGCGGCTCGCGTCTCACAGGTCCTGGAGCAGGCCCGCCGCAACAGCGGCACCGGATCGGTGCTCACCGTAGGCCAGGTGGCCCTGCGCGAGAATCACGCGTTCGGCACGGTGGCGATCACGTCGGACCTGGCCGGCGCGGAGGTACAGATCACGCCGCTGGAGGCCTGGCAGTGGGCGGGCAGCGCCGCGAGCGGCGCCCTGCCCTACACCTTCCGCGGACCCATGGGGCGCTACCGACTCCAGCTCCAGCTGGCGGGTCAAACGCGGCGGGAGATGGAGTTCACCGTCCGTCCGGCCGTGGCGGATCGACTAACCGTCGCGGTGCAGCCGGTGGCCCAGCAGCCCCAGCCCGTCACCGTGCCGCCGCCCCAGGTGCAGAAGCGGGGCGGCGGCGGGGCCGGGATCGTGCTGGCCATTCTTGGCATCGGCGCCGCCGGCGCGGGCGTGTATCTCCTGGCCGGCAAGAAGGGTGCGGCGAACGGCGGGGAGCCGCCACCTACGGAGACCGGCAGTATCTCGATTTCGGTTCCTAATCCCTCCGTGATCGGAACGATCCTCGGGCTTCTCAGAGGACGCTAACGTGAAACGTTTATCCTTCGTGCGCTGGCTGGCCCTCGGTGGCGCCGCCCTGGTGGTATCCTGCAAGGACGCCGTTCGACCCGACGCGACCGGGAGCATCGCGCTTCACGTCATCGTGCCGGGCGACCCCGCGGCCGGCGGACCGGCTCGCGCGCCGGCCCAACCCGCCGGGCACCTCACGTCCGCCACTGCGACCGCCACCTCGCCGTCGACCACCAAGACCATCACCCTGAGCGGTGGCACCGGGACCTCGACGTTCACCGGCACCATCACGGGACTTCCGCCGGGCAGCTACTCGGTGGTGGTCCAGGGCTTCGTGGGAACCGTGGTGGACTACTACGGGCAGACCAGCGGTGTGAACGTCACGGCGAACACGACCACCACGGCGACCATCACGTTTCAGTCCTTCGTCCCCACGCTCAACGCCTTTAGCCCAGCGACGACCTGGTCGTTCCGACCCGCGGCCAACATCACCTCGGTAGCCAACGCCACCAGCTACATCATCGAGGTGGACCGCTCGAGCACCTTCCCGAACCCCACCAAGACCACGGTGAGCAGCACCACTGGTGCGTCGTTCGTGGTCTCGGATACCGGTACCCACTACGTGCGGGTGCGGGCGGCCAACGCCAACGTCGCCAATGGGGGCACGCCCAGCGCCACGCAGTCGGTGCGGATCGTCAGGGATGTGCGCGCCAGCGGGGACAGCGTGCCGGCGGCGCCGAATCTCGGGTTCTTCGCCACCACCACGGTGACGCTGGACTCTCTGAACATCTATCCGGCCACCGACGTGGACTGGTTCTCGTTGAACGACTGTAATGGGGACTCGTTGACGCTGACCGCGCAGGCCGTTCGCTTAACGCCGGCGTCCCCCTTGAACTCGGTGCTCGCGGTGTTTAACGCCGCCGGCCGATTGGTGGCTGCCAACGACGATGGTGACAGCACCGACGGGCGCGTGGCGATGCTGATCTCGACCGATGGCGCCTACAAGGTCCGGGTAGGCGGTACCAGCAGCACCGTGGGGCACTACCGCCTGAGAATCCAGGCCAAAGGCGGGGCCAATAACACCGGCACCACGTGTCGGGTGGTGGCCTTGCCGACGACCTCGATCGCCGCGGGGTACCTCCACACCTGCGCCGTCCAGACCAACGGCAACACGGACTGCTGGGGGAACAACGCCGACGGGCAGCTGGGCAATGGCACGACCACTACCACCTCGTCACCGACGCGGGTCTCCGGGACCCAGGTTTTTCAGACGGTGACCGCGGGTCGCTTCCATTCCTGTGGGCGTACCAGCGGCAATGTGGCGTACTGCTGGGGTTACAACGGGAACGGGCAGCTGGGCGACAACTCCACCACCAGCCGGACCACGCCGGTGGCGGTCTCCACCTCTCAGCTGTTCCAATACGTCGGGGCCGGCGCGTTCTTCACCTGTGGCCTGACCACCGGCGGAAGCGCCTACTGCTGGGGAGACAACAGCCTGGGGCAGCTGGGCAACGGGAGTGCGGCGTCCAGTAGCTCCGTGCCGGTCCTGGTCTCCGGCGGATGGGTCTTCGCGTCGCTGGCCGTGGGCTACGAGCACGCCTGCGGCGCGACGTCCGCGGGAGCCGTGTACTGCTGGGGCGGCAATGGCTCGGGACAACTGGGCGACGGCACCACCACCAATCGCTCCACGCCGGTTCAGGTCTTGGGTGGACTCACCCTGCAGGGTGTGGTAGCCGGCTACGAGCATACCTGCGCCCGTACCAGCCCGGGCAACGCGGCCTACTGCTGGGGGTCCAACTCCGACGCCCAACTGGGGGATGGCACCTTCACCGACCGCACCACTCCGGTGGCGGTCCAGGGCGGGCTCGCCTTCACCGCGCTCGCCGGCGGGGGATACCACACGTGCGGCCTGGTGTCGACCACGGCGTACTGCTGGGGGAACAACTTCGACGGCCAGCTGGGGGACCAGACCACGAGCACTCGCACCGCTCCCACGCTGGTGACCGGCGGGCTGGCCTTCCAGGCCCTCAGTGGCGGGAGCTGGCATACGTGTGGGAGGATCACCACCGGCGACGCCTACTGCTGGGGCTGGAACGGGTTCGGCCAGAACGGAAATGCCTTCGCGTTCGACCATTTGGCGCCGGTGCCGATCTCCGGCGGGCTCAGCTTGAGATCGATCAGCACCAACAATCAGCACAGCTGCGGCGTCAGCACCGGCAATACCGCCTACTGCTGGGGAGCCAACGTCTACGGACAGTTGGGGGACGCGTCCTATGCCGACCGCCTTACGCCCGTAGCCGTCTCCGGGGGCGGCACCTACCAGTCCGTAACCACCGGCGAGGAGCACTCGTGCGCCCTCACCACAGGCTCCGCGGTATCCTGCTGGGGGCTCAACGACGACGGTCAGCTCGGTGATGGGACTGTGGCCACTCGCAACACGCCCCTTGCCATCTCCGGTACCTATCAATCGGTGACGGCCGGGAACTACCATTCCTGTGCGCTCTCGACCAATACGGTCTATTGCTGGGGGTACAACATCGACGGGCAGTTGGGTAACGGAACGACCACGAACTCCAGCTCACCTGTGGGTGTGACGGGCAGCTACACGGCAGTGGCGGCGGGGGCGTACCATAGCTGCGCCGTGCGCATGACCACCGGCCTCATCGCGTGCTGGGGCCTGAACAGCAACGGGCAGCTGGGCGACAACTCCCAGACCAACCGGCCGTCACCGGTCGCGGTTAGCGGCACCCAGGTATACCAATCCGTAACGGCCGGGAACTACCACACCTGCGCCCTCACCACTGCGGGAGCCGCCTATTGTTGGGGCTACAACGGTTCGGGGCAGTTGGGTGACGGGTCTAGCAACGATCGCCTCATTCCGACGCAAGTGAGCGGCGGGCTCACGTTCCAATCGATCAATGCCGGCGACTACCACACCTGCGGGATCACCGCCGCCGGCGTGATGTACTGCTGGGGCGAGAACTTCACGGGTCAGATTGGTAACGGCGGCTTCTCGGACCGAAACGTGCCCACGCTCGTGGCGGGGTTCGTTCCCTTCCAGGGCGTGGACGCCGGCGGGGCTCAAACCTGCGGAGTCAGCACCACGGCCACGGGAGCCCGGGGCTATTGCTGGGGCAACAACGAACGAGGCCAGCTCGGGAACGGCACGCTGACCATTCAGACCAGCCCGGCGATCGTGGTGACGGGACCCGCCGCGGCGCCTTTGCTGGCGAGCGCCGGATACTCCGCCCAGGAGGACTCGAGGTGGTCACGACAGGTCCTGCCGATGCGAGGCCGACGAGTATCGGAGCCCACTCCAGTCCGGCGCCGGCCGGAGCGACGGCGACCGTAACCGATTCGGGCGCCCAAGGAATCAAGAGCCCCGGCAGCGACCTGGTAGCGCCGCCGGGGCTCTTTGTTGGGTGGGATGCGGTTCGGCGCCTGCACCCCTTACCCCTGACCGTTTTTCCCCCCCCAGCTCAGGCCGGGTAGACGCTCACCTGGTAGCGCTTCTTGTTCTTGTGCTCGAAGCGCACCTGCCCGTCAACCACCGCGAACAGGGTGTCGTCGGTGGCGCGGCGCACGTTCCTGCCCGGATGGAACTTGGTGCCCCGTTGGCGCACCAGGATGTTGCCGGCACGCACGAACTGCCCCCCAAACCGCTTGACCCCCAGGTACTGCGGGTTGGAATCGCGACCGTTGCGACTACTACCTACGCCCTTCTTGTGAGCCATATGTCAACTTTCAGCTTTCAGCAATCAGCGATCAGCGATTCTCAAGAGCTGACAGCTGAGTGCTGCATGCTGGCTCTTCAGGATTTGACTTCCGTGATCTTGATCTCGGTAAACCCCTGCCGGTGCCCCGCCTTCCGCCGGTAGTTCTCTCGCCGCCGGAACTTGAAGACTACCACTTTGTCACCCTTGCCGTGCCGCACGATCTGCGCCGTGACCTTGGCGCCTTTGACCGACGGCTTCCCCGCCTTCACCTTCTCTCCGTCACCGGCCAGCAACACGTCATCGAATGTCACCTTGGACCCCGGCTCGCCCGCGAGCTTGGGGACCTTCAGGGTGACGCCCTTCTCGGCGCGAAACTGCTTGCCGGCGGTGCGAAACACGGCGTACGTCATTGGGCCGGAATCCTAGCGGGGGCCGGTACTCAGGTCAAGCCGCGCTCGACCCCCTCGTGAAACGTGAAGTGGGGAGCTGCTCACCGAACCGTTCACGTTGCACTCTTCACGTTTCCCGTTCACGCCACCGCGTACCGCTGGGTGACGTCTCGTCCCGCCGGTTGCGCCACAAACCGGAACTCATCCAACCGCATCATCGGGTCGTCCCGCAGCTCCAAATCCACACCAGTCTTCTGGGTCATTTCCTTGAGGAACTCCTGCTCCTGCTCCAGCAGGTAGAGCGCCACGTCCGGGTGGACCCGGACCGTGAGCTGGCGGTCGCGCTTTTCCGTCGCCACCCGGCGCAACGAGCGCTCGATCCGCCGTACCACCACTTCCGGCCGGAACACGCGGCCGGTGCCCTCGCAGGCGGGACAGGGGATGGTCATCGAGGCCCACAGCGATTCCCGCACCCGCTGCCGAGTCATCTCCACCAGGCCCAACTCGCTCACCGCGAAGGCGCGGGTGCGGGCCCGATCGCGGCCCAGGTGGGTGCGCAGCTCCTGAAGCACCCGGTCCCGGTTGTCCCGCGTCTCCATGTCGATAAAGTCGATCACTACGATGCCGCCGATGTCCCGCAGGCGGAGCTGGCGCGCGATCTCCCGGGCCGCGTCCAGGTTGGTCCGGAGAATGGTCTTCTCCGGGTCTTTGGCGCTCCCGGTGTAGCGGCCGGTGTTCACGTCAATGGAGATCAACGCCTCGGTGGGCTCGATGATCAGGTACCCGCCGCTCGGCAGGTCCACTCGGCGCTTGAACAGGTCCCGGATCTCGGACTCGATGTCGAACTTGTCGAACAGCGGGGTCTGGTTCTCGTAAAACGTGACGCGCTGCATCAACTCCGGATCCACCTGGTCCAGGTACTTGCGGATCTCCCCGAACAGCTCCTTGGAGTCCACCCACAGGTGATCCACGTTGTCGCTGAACAGATCGCGGATGATGCCGCTGGTAAGCGACGCCTCGCGCTGCACCAGCGCGGGTGGCCGAACGAACGTCGCCTTGCGCTTGACCTTCTTCCACAGGCCCATCAACGACTTGAGCTCGCGGCGCAGGTGGTCCTCGGTGAGGTCCTCCGCCACGGTGCGGATGATGACCCCGCCGGAGTCCTGGGGCAGGAGCTTGGCGACCATCTGCCGCAGCCGGGCACGCTCGTCCCGGTCCTCGATCTTGCGGCTGACGCCGATCTTGGAAGCGAAGGGGAGGTATACCAGGTTCCGGCCCGGCAGCGAGACCTGGGCCGTGACCCGGGCGCCCTTGGTGCCGATGGGCTCTTTGGTGACCTGGACCAGGATGCTCTCGCCTCGTTTGACGAGGTCCTGGATGTTGGGGAGCTTGCCAGCCTCGCCTTCGTCTAGGTCATCGTCTGCGGGCTCAATGACGTCCGACGCATGGAGGAAGGCGCTCTTGCCGAGGCCGATGTCCACGAACGCGGCCTGGATGCCCGGGAGGACGGCCTCGACCTTGCCCCGGTAGATGTTCCCGACGATCCGCCGGACTTCGGGCCGGTCAAGCAGGAGCTCGACAAGGCGGTCGTCCTCCAGGATGGCGACCCGGGTTTCCCGCGGGGCCGCGGAGATGAGAATCTCTCGTTTCAACTGCGTGGTCCTTTAGTGAGGATGGGGCCCGGCCAGAGCGTAAGGCCCCGGTGTTTGGGTGAGGCCAAGCGTGGTGCCGGGCCTCGAAGCCGAATAGAAGAACGCCCGTCCAGAACAGGCGGGCGACTTGAGGCATTGTCGAGATCACTGGGCTTAAGGCTAATGTTGGGAACGGGTTACGTCAAGTAGGCTCAGCTGGGATGCGGCTACCTCAGCGTCTCAGCAAGCGGGCGACGAGCCCTCGGCGAGGCTTCAGTCAATCAAGTCCCCGAGCAGCTCCCTGGCAATGACGATGCGTTGAACCTCGCTCGTGCCTTCCCCGATCTCACAGACCTTGGCGTCCCGCATCATCCGCTCCACCGGGTACTCCGTGGTGTAGCCGTAGCCCCCGTGGAGTTGGACCGCCTTGATGGTCGCGCGCATGGCCACCTCGGAGGCGAACAGCTTGGCCATGGCTGCCTCTTTCTTGTACCGCTTGCCGTGTTGCTTGAGCCAGGCGGCGTGATAGACCAGGTGCCGCCCGGCTTCGATCTCGGTGGTCATGTCGGAGAGGGCGAAATGGACCCCCTGGAACTTCGCGACCGGCTGGCCGAACTGCTTGCGTTGGGCGGTGTACGCGAGGCACTCCTCCAGCGCCCCTTGGGCGATGCCCAGCGCCAGGGCGCCGATCCCAATCCTGCCTGAGTCCAGGGTCTTGAGGAAGTTGACGAACCCCTGCCCCAACTGGCCCAGCACGTGTTCCTTGGGGACGACGGCCTCTTCCAGGTGCAGCTCGCGCGTGTCCGAGGCCCGCCAGCCGAGCTTGTCTTCTTTCTTGCCCGCTTTCACGCCGCGCGTCTTGGGCAGGTCCGGCGCGTGTCCCACGCCCCACCGGCCGGCGGCCTCGAGATCGCAGGTGTCCTTGGTCACGATAAACGAGGTGATACCCCGACTGCTCTTGGCGGACTGGGGATCGGTGCGGGCCGTGATGACGAAGATCTCGCCCACCCCCGCGTGGGTGATGAAGATCTTGGAGCCGTTGATGAGGTAGTGGTCGCCGCGGTCCACGGCCGTGGTCTGAGTCCCTCCGGCGTCCGAGCCCGCGCCCGGCTCGGTGAGCCCAAACCCGCCCAGCACCTTCCCGCTGGCGAGGAGCGGCACGAACCGGCGCCGCTGCTCCTCGGTCCCGAACTCCATGATGGGTGAGGTGCCGAGGGTGGTATGAGCCGAGACCGTGATGGCGTGGCTCGCGTCCACCCGAGCAAGTTCTTCGATCAGGAGGATGTAGGACAGGTAGTCCATGCCGGCGCCGCCCAGCTCCTCAGGCCAGGTGCTGCCGAGGAACCCGAGCTCACCCATCTTCTTCACGTTACCCCAGGGGAACTCGGCGTCCGAGTCCAGCTGTCGGGCGACCGGTTTGATCTCCCGCTCGGCGAACTCGCGGACCAGCTCGCGGAGCTGGTGGTGTTGGTCGGAGAGGTAGGGGGAGTCGATCACGATAGCGCCAAATATAGACGGTGAGAGGTGAGTGGTCAGCGGTGAACGGAGGGTCCGCTGCCCCGGCCGCCGCTGGGCGCGCGTTTGCCATCTCGCTCATCTCTCACCGCTCTCCCTCTCACCCCTCACCCCGTAGCGCAGCGATCGCACCCCGAACACGAACCCAGCCGTTCTCCCAGGTACTCCAGCAACACCGCTCGTCGGCATCTCATCGCAGTCACATACCGCCGCATGGCCTCCAGGCCCCGGCGCGCTGCCTCGGCGTGAGCGAACGACGCGGCGTTCCCGGGCGATGGCCGGTCCCGCGCCAGCCGCGCGGCGAGCGCCAAATCGTGATCCCGCCATAGGAGCACGCAGCGCGCCGGCTTCCCGTCCCGCCCCGCGCGACCGGCCTCCTGGTAGTACGACTCGGGTCTCGCGGGCACCCCCACGTGGACCACCAGGCGTACGTCCGGCTTGTCGATCCCCATGCCGAACGCGGTGGTGGCGATGATCACCCGGATTTCGCCGTCCAGAAACCGCCGGAGGAGTGCGCGACGGGCGCGACCGGGGAGTCCGGCGTGATAGGGTGCGGCCTGGAATCCGTGCCAGCGCAGCACCTTGGCGATGCCGTCGGCGCGGTTCTGCGTGGGCACGTAGACGATGGCGCTGCCGGTGCTCGCCGTCCGAAGCAGTCTCTTGAGTTCGGCGAAGCGCGCCGGCTCGGTGTCCATGCGGCGAACGGCGAAGTGGAGGTTGGGTCGGTCGAACGAGGTGAGAACGACCACCGGCCGGCGCAAGCCGAGCACCGCGCAGATGTCCGCCCGGGTCACGGGCGTGGCCGTGGCGGTGAGCGCGATAACGGGCGGGGCACCAAGGACGCGCACGAGCTGCCCCAGCCGCCGATAGTGAGGCCGGAAGTCGTGGCCCCATTCCGAGATGCAGTGGGCCTCGTCCACCGCGAGGAGCGACACGGTGCGACACCCGAGGATCCGGGGGACGTTCTTGAGTCGCTCGGGGGCCAGGTAGAGCAGCCGCACCCGGCCCGCCCGAGTCGCCTCGCGCACGGCGGCCTGAAGTTCTGGGGTCTGCGTGCTGCTGAGGTAGGCGGCGGCGATGCCACGCGCCCGGAGCGCGGCCACCTGATCTTGCATCAAGGAGATCAGCGGTGAGACCACCAGCGTGAGGCCGGGAAGCATCAGGGCCGGAACCTGATAACAGAGGGACTTCCCCGCCCCGGTGGGCAATACCGCTAGGCAGTCCCGACCGTGCGTCAACGCGGTCACGGCCCGGCGCTGCGGGGCACGGAGTCCGGCATACCCCCACACCGAGCGAACCAGCTGGTCGGCGCGGTCGGCGGTGGATGCTGCCGGTAAGGATTCCACAAGACGGCAAGCGCGGTCGAACGAAACTGTCGTCCGACCGCGGCAACGCTGGTACCAAACGGGCGCGTGGCGGGTGCGGTTTATTGCGTACCGGCGGCCGCCTTGGCCCCTTTCCGCCGGATCCAGCGATCCATCCACTCCTTCTGGGCCTTCGCCGTCTCGAACTGGAGCCCCGGCTCGCTTGGCCCATGGCCCGTGCGCGGCAGCCACAATAGTTCGGTCGGCACGTTGAGCGCGTTGAGGGAGCGGTGCAGGATCAGGGCCTGATTGGGCGGCACCCGCGGATCGTTCCGGCCGTGGATAATCAGCGTGGGGGTCTTGGCGTTCTTTAGGTGTGCCAGGGGCGACGATTTCTGATACATCTCCCACTGGCCCTGCGCCCACGGGCTTCCGCCGAAGTACGCCTCGAAGACGTGGATGATGTCCTGCGTGCCCCACATGGCGATGGCCTCGGTGATGCCGGCGCCCACCACCGCCGCCTTGAAGCGGTCGGTCTGCGAGATAGTCCAGGCCGTCATGTAGCCGCCGTAGCTCCACCCCATGACGCCGAGCGAGTCCCGGTGGGCGATGCCGCGGGCGATCAGCGTGTCGACCCCGGTCATGATGTCCTGGAAGTCCAGCCCACCCCAATCCTTCACCACCGCCTGCTGGGTCGCGTCGCCGTAGCCACTGGAGCCGCGCGGGTTGGGGAGCAGCACCGCGTAGCCGTCCGCGGCGTAGCGCTGCCCGTCCGCGTTGAACGACGAGGCCTGGAAGTTCTGCACGAAGACGCCCGACGGCCCGCCGTGGATCTTGACCACCAGCGGCGCCGGTCCGCGGGCCGGCGTCCATCCGGCCGGATAGATCAGGATGCCCTCGATCGGGCGGCCATCCACGCTCTTCCATCGGATGACCTCGCTCAGGCCCACGGCCCAGGGCGCGGCGTGGGCGTTGTGCCGCGTCAGGGGCGTGAAGTTCTTGAGGCCGTCCTCATCCGGCTGGTTCGCCTCGTCGGCCACGTACAGTTCCTGCGGCTTGGTCATGGTTTCGCGCACGTAGGCCATGCGCCGGCCGTCTTTCGAAAAGCTCGCCTGACTGGCCACTCCTTGATCGCCGGAGAGTCGCACCGCCTTCCGGGTGAGGAGCGGCAGGTAGAACAGCCCCCGCGTGGTGCCCACCGTGGCCACGAAGAACGCGCCCTTCCCGTCGGGCGTGAGCTGATAGTCGGAGGGCTCCACGTCGAGGTCGGGCGAGACGTCCTCCGGCGTCCCCCCGTCCTTCGGCAGGCGATAGACCCGACCCTGCCCCACGCGGTAGTGGTCGGTCTGCATCGCGTGGTAGTAGATAAGCGCCCCGTCCGGGCTGAAGACGGGCGAGTCGTCGGGACCCGGATTGGTGGTGAGCTTGCGCGGCACCGCGCCGGAATCGGTGGCCACCAGGTAGATGTCGCTGCGCCAGCCGTCGGTGATCCTGGGCGACGGGGCGGCTGCGAACGCGATGGCCTTGCCGTCGGGACTCACGCGGAAGCCGCTCACGGAGTACTCCGTCCCCGTGGTGACGCGGCGAGCTTTCCGGGCCTCCACGTCCAGCAGCCAGAGATGGGTGTACAGACCCGGCTGGCCTTCAATCTCCACGTCCCGGCCTTGGTCCCGTTTGTCTTTGGCGTCCGAGGGTTCCTTCTCCGGAGCGGAGAACGCGATCCACTTGCCATCCGGTGACCACTCGAAGGCGGCGATCGCGGTCTCGTGCTCGAAAAGCTTCTCCGGCTCCCCACCCCGGGGCTCCATCAGCCAGATGGCCCGCTTGCCCTCCTTCCCGTCCGGCTCCGGACGCACAGAAAGAAATGCGAAGGCGCGACTGTCCGGCCGCCACCGGGGACTGGTGTCGTCCTTGGGGTTGCGGGTGAGCTGGAGGTTCTCGGGTCGGGCCCGCTCGGGCAGGGTGAGGAGCCAGATGTCGGTATTGGACTGGTTCTTCGCGAGGTCCGCCGTCCGCACGGTGTACAGGACGGCCTGGCCGTCGGGCGACATCTGCACCCCGCCCAGGGCTTTGACCTTGAAAAGGTCCTCCAGCGTCGGATGGGCGCCCGCTGGCGTCGCAGCCTGACCCATTAGGGCCGGCGACGCGGCACCCAACCCAGCCACGACCGCTGCTCCCACTGCCAGAAGGCCCAGATCTCGCCGTGCCATACCAGCCTCCCCGATCTGCCGTGTTCCAGTGTTTCACCGCGGAGAGCGAGAGAGCGGTCTCTCGGTTCCCCTCTGCGTCTTCCGCGGTGATCAGTGTACGATGCCGGCCTGTACCGGAGGGCCGGCTAGCGTTTCAGGAACCGCTCCACCGCCTCCCGGAAATCCGGCGTCGCCCGCGCCACCGCGTTCACCTGAGCGCCAAGCTTGACGCCCGCCTGGAAGTCCATGCCGTCCAGGGCGTACAGCTGCCGCTTGGTGAGGGCGACTGCGCTGGGGCTCAAGCCCGCAAGCTCGCTCAGCAGCTGCGCGACTTTGGTCTCGAAGCTCTCGCTCGGCATCACCCGGGAGATCAGGCCCAGGTCGAGGGCCTCGCGCGCCGTGAGCACCCGTCCCGTGGTCACGAGATCGAAGGCCACTTTTTCCCCCACCGCCCGCCGCAGCATGGCCATCACCATGGCGGGGACGAAGCCGCGCTGGACCTCGGGGTACCCGAAGGACGCGCCCTCCCGCGCCAGGATGATGTCGCAGGCGCTGGCCAGGCCAAACCCCCCGGCGACGGCCCGCCCGTGCACCACTGCCACCACCGGGCGGGGAAGCTCCCGCATCCGAACGAACACCTCGCCCAACCGCTCCGCGCTCTGAGCGTTGGCGTCGGCCGGCTGGCCGGCTGAGGCCAGCAGCTCGGTCAGGTCAGCGCCGGCGCAGAAGTCGGTTCCGGCCCCTCGCAAGGCGACCACTCGCACCTCGCTCGACAGCTCGGCCGCGGTCAGCGCCTCGAGCAAGCCCTCCACCATGGCGCCGTCAATGGCGTTGCGTTGCTCGGGGCGATTGAGCGTGAGATGCAGCACCGCCCCGTCGGTACGGGCCTGGACGCGCTCAGCGGACACGGAGCCCAGGGGGTACGGGGATGGCCATCCGCAACAGAGCCGTGGAGAACACTTTGCCTTGGGCGTCGGTCTTGAGGGAGATGGTCCCGCCGCCGCCCAAGGCCCCGTGCAGCAGGAAGTTCAGGGCGTGGAGATTGGGCAGCTCGAAGCGCTCCACGCGCCCCTCGATCATCCCCCGGAAATGCCGCGCCACCCGCGCCGCCGTCACGTGCCTCACCAGCAGCGGGTAGTAGGCCGGCTTCAACGCAATGAGCCCCACGTTCGCGGTGTTGCCCTTGTCGCCTGAGCGGGCATGCGCGACGTGGAGCAACTGGACGGTTCTCTTGCCACGGCCTCGCTTCATCGCGCCGGCCTTTCCCGTGGTCCGTTATCCGTTGTCCGTATTCCGTTTTCCGTGGAGTGCGGGCGTGAGACCCCGCCGTGTGATCGACGCTCTAGAGCACGCGGATAAGGGACAGCGGACCACGGACCACGCTTCACGCGACTACCACCTCGACGACCGGCTGCACCTCGGACTTAGGAAGGAGCGCCGGCCAATACGCCACGATCTCCTCCACCTTGGGTCTCCCGCCCGCGAAGCCGGTGACGCTGGGCGGCCCGTTCAAGATCAACGGGGCGATCTCGCGGGTGAAGCGCTCCACCGGCGCCGCTTGCCGCGCTCGGACGCCCACGCGCAACTCCACCTCCGCCAGCTCCGGCTGAGGCCGGCCGGCCAACGGGCCGTGCGTCGCGTCCACGCCCACATATTCGGTCAACATTTCCTCGAACGTCAATCCGAGGCGCTGGAGGCGCCCGCGCAAGATCCGGTCGGCCCGCCGGGCCTTGGCGTACGCGTCGGGCCAGGCGTAGACCAGCGTCCCGATGGCCTTGTACCCGTAGAAGTAGGACACGGACACCTTGAGCGAATCGGTCGCGGGAGCGCCCTTGATACCGCTCACTCTGACTCGATCCTTCCCCTGCTGGCGGAGCTGGATGGTGGTGAAGTCGGCGACGCAGTCCGGCGTGATGTAGGCC
>Ga0209172_10005413_pt1 | contig 15558 bp, 14 predicted proteins | sample LarsenN4metaG_FD_184113 | JGI IMG/M metagenome (GOLD analysis project Ga0209172, IMG submission 184113) | Hot spring sediment bacterial and archeal communities from British Columbia, Canada, to study Microbial Dark Matter (Phase II) - Larsen... ... | reverse complement strand
TGTCCCTTGCGGATCGTGGTTGGCGACAGCCCCGTGGCTTGCGCTATGGCCTGGATGCCACCCCAGCCATATGCATTAGCCTCGGCTGCGGCCCATTGTCGTCGCATTCGTTCATCCATCAGCGGTACCAGCGAGCGATACTTCGTCTCAATCAGTTCAATGGCGATTGCATCTTGCATCGCCGAGTTAAAACAGAATATGAAAAATCAGTCAACTTATTTTGACGCAAGTCCTAACCTGGCGCGAGCAGCGGAATCTACATTGAAGTTCTGGGACAACGCTGTGGATGATGAGGTATGGAATGACGCCTAAACAACTGGGTATTGTTCTTATCCCTGTGCCGTTTTCTGATCTGTTTGCTGCCAAGAAGCGCCCTGTACTGGTATTGTCTAAAACAGCTCGCAATCGAAAGTCAGGTGATTTAGTTGTCGCTGCAATAACATCGAAATTTGGCAGCAGGTGGAGTAGGTGTGGTTATCACAGCAGCAGATCTCGCGGAAGGTACGCTTCCGGCAGACAGCCTCGTTAAGATAGATAGAATTTACACCTTGAGCAAAAGCATTATCATCAAACGCTACGGGATGCTTAATGAAACGTACTTCCAAAAAGTGTTAGTAGTGTTGGATAGTTTGCTAGGGCGCATCAAAGCGCCCTGAAATCGCTGAGGCTGGGACCACTAGATATACTCCCCCTGAAATACAAGCACGTCCTGACTTGCATCAACATCCGCTGCCGGTTCGATCCTGTATGCTTCAGGCGCGGGCTTAACGGGCCGCGCCAGCCATAGCGGCCTTCTCAGATTCAAGCTTTCAGGCGCAGGCCGGGTCATTGCCAACCATCTCTTGTAAACTTCATGCGCTTTAATCGTGTCGGTGTAAATATCTCCGTAGCGGTCGCCCTGCCTGGCTTTTTCGACCCGCACTTTCTGATGCCAGCAATGCATACCGCTCACCGGATCAGGCTGCACTGGGAAAGTTATGTTCTGATGCACTCCTGCGCGTTCCCACCACACCCGTTCAGAATCAGGGTCATTGCTCTTGAACGGGCGTATGCCGTGAATCTGCCGCATGCGCCAGCGGCCCCCCTCTTCTTTCAAATCGACCAGCGCCGAGGCCCAGCGGTCAACGCCTGAATCCTCTTTGAGTCTCCATCTCCCCAGATGATGAGAGCAGGCCACTATGCCCGGTCGAATCCCTTCCGTCACCCAGACTTCAAGCACGAAGTAGCCGATCTCGGTGCTCACTCTGGCAAGCTCCCCTGTCTTGAGCGAGAGCCGCTCCGCATCTTCCGGGTGCATCCAGAGCGGGTTCTTGTGGGAAATCTCATACAGCCATTTTGCATTGCCGGAGCGAGTATGGATCAGAGTAGGCAATCGAAATGTAGGCAGGAGCACGAACTCGCCTTTTGCTCTGTCTATGTTCTGCCAGTGCACGTGGCTCTTGATGTACCCCGGGATAGTGTACTCAGGCCAGCCCCACTCTTTCATCGTTTTGGAATAGAATTCAAGTTTGCGCGATGGTGTGGCAAATCCGGCGCGAGGCTTGCCATCTACCCAGACGCCTATGACCTGGCTGCCGATCTGAGTCTTCTTCTGGATAGTCTTTGTCGCCGGGTTGGTAGTGGCCCCTCTCAGCTCTTCCGCGTTCAGCTCTTGCTCGTGCCTGCGATAGACGTTGCGCTCGACAGAAAAGGCCCCATATTTGCGCATATATTGCAGCGGCGTGAGCCCCTCAGCGGCGGCGGCCTGTCTTAATCCCGGCACGCTGTTCTCGAATATCCAGCCGTAATATTCATCTACGGTGATCTTCTCTCCCGGCCGGTAAGGCGACTCGAAGTATCTCCTGATGCCCAACTGTCCATCTTTATCTACTCGCCAGGAGAGCTCGATCCAGAATTCATCCTCTTCCCAGACCTCTCCCGGATTAGCTTCATAGGAATACTGCACCTTCTGGCCCAGCCTCTCTTTCGCCACTCGCAACACAGGCTGGCGAAACCCTATCCAACTTCCCGCTTGAGTCTCCTGGCTTTGAATATCGTGGCGCTCCGCGCCCACTCCCATCGGCAGGATATAATCGGCAAAGTAAGCGGTCTCGCTCCAGACCGGGGTGAGCGCAGCGTGTAGTTCGACCAGTGACTCATCGCGCAGCGCCTCGACCCAGCTCATTCCATCGGGATTCGTCCAGACGGGGTTATAGACGCGAGTGAAATAGACGCTCAGTTTCCCCCGGCCTTCTTTGAGAAAGTGAGGAAGCAAGAAGCTCAATTCATGATGGGCCAGTGGATATTCGCGCGGCCAGATTATCTCGTTCCATATCTTCTGCGGCGATGGCTTGATGAAGGGCTGCGGGACGAACTTATCCCAACTGTTAGGAGACACTCCGCCTGGGGCCCCGATGCTGCCGGTCAAGACATTCAAGAATTCCAGCGCGCGCGCCACCTGCCATCCTCCTAGATTGCCCGATGCTGCGTTGCGCCACACATGGGTTGAGAATGCGCTTCCGGCTCGGGCGATCTCCCGCGCGACTTCAATGATTAACTGCGCAGACACTCCGCTCTCTTTCTCTGCGAATTCAGGCGTGTACTCTGAGTAGACCTGTTTGAGTTTAGCGATGAAGTTCTCATAAATTGGAGGCAGGTCAGGGTGTTCTTCTCTCAGATATTCATCCCAGTTGACCCATTTTCGCATGAACTCTGCGTCGTAAAGGTCTTCCTGGATGATGACATTCGCCATAGTCAGGAGCAGCGCGGCTTCGCTGCCGGGCCAGCTTGAGAGCCAGTAATCGGCCATCGACGCGGTATTAGACAACCGCGTGTCGATGACGGCGATCTTGGCCCCTCTCATCTTGCCTTCGATGATGCGCTGAGCATGAGGATTGAAATAGTGGCCCGTTTCGAGGTGGGCGCTGAGCAACAGGATAAATTTAGCATTGGCATGATCAGGTGAAGGGCGGTCTGCGCCTTGCCAGAGGGCATAGCCGAGCCGCGCGCTTGCCGAGCAGACGTTGGTATGGCTGTTGTGGCCGTCCACGCCCCACGCTTGAAGCACGCGATCCATGTAGCCATCGTGTCCGGGGCGCCCGACGTGATACATAACTTCGTTGTGCCTGCCTTCGAGTAGCGCTTTGCGAATCCGACCGGCGATGTCGTCGAGCACTTCGTCCCAGCTCACTCTCCGCCACTTGCCTTCGCCGCGTTTGCCTGCGCGTTTGAGGGGATAGAGTATTCGCTCAGGGTCATAGACCTGATTGAGAGTAGCGGGGCCCTTGGCGCAGTTGCGGCCTCTGCTCCCCGGATGGGCCGGATTGCCTTCGAATTTGCGGATCTGTAAGGTCTCTTTGTCTATGTATGCCAGCAGACCGCAGGCCGCTTCGCAATTGAAGCAGATGGTTGGGACCAGCAGGTAATGCTTCTGCACGCGGGCGGGCCAGGCAGAAGCTTCGTACTCGACCCAATCGTCCCATTTTTCCGGTGGAGGGTAACTCGATAGTTCATTATTTGTTTTAGTTTCGTCCATAACGATGTCCAGAAAGTAGCCACGGAGCCACAGAGCGCAGAGGTATTAAGGAAATACACCTGTCATCCGTCCGACGTCGGACGTCGTTACTCTGTATCTATGTGGCAATAATTTATAGCTTTTGAGAAGAACCTGTTCCGATTCGGGCGCTGCGGCGCCCTCAAAACAATCCTATCTTGACTGTTGTGATTTGTGAATAATGGGCCACCCGCTTGTCGTGGAGGATCTTTTCTTCCACAACCTGTAGCGGCCTCAGGCCAAAATACAACACTCGAGTCCTATTTTAATCTGTTTTGAGGGCGCAAGAACTTCGGGCGTGCAACGCCCTCAAAACCGCCCGAACCTACCACAATCTTTTTTTACTAGTCCCCAATTAACTCAGCGGCGCTGCCTGCCCTGCCATTATCCATACATGCTCAAATGCCAGCAGCCCTGCCAAGCTCAACAATGATGCAACAATCGCATAGCCTTCCGCCTGGCCGATGAGCAGAAGCAGAATAGGAATCAAACTGCCTGCTACTATCGCTCCGCCCCAGAAGAGCATCTTGAAGGGGCCCCGCGTGATTAGTTGAATCGCTCGTTTAGCATCAGCGGATGTGTGAGGCGTGAGGATCTCGCCTGCCAGGATTATGAAGATATTGAGTATCAGAGAACCGACCAGCATTTTGCTGATAATGCTATACGCCTGAGCAGACATCCCGATAGCAGGAGATGCAACGAGCAGAACTGCTGCTCCGGCTACCAATGCTTGAACCAGCAGATGGACCGCCATTACCGGGCTCTGCCACAGGTCTCTGCCTTCTGCCTGACCGAAGAGGAATCCGCTGTATATTGCAGTGAGCGCGGCCAGCACCGCCCCGGCCCAGGATAATCCATCTGATAACGCTCCCCATCCCATAGTTGCCACGGCGAGCCAGAGGCTAATGACCAGTCCGTATCCGGTGATTATGTAGGCCCCTATTGTTAGCCACGATCTCCACTGCGGCCTGGTGAGAATTCGGTAGAACCTCTCAGGGCGCTTCAGATCAAAGATCAGCAGCAGTCCTGTGATAGCAAGAAAGACGAGCCCGGTGATTGCTCCGAATATCTCCAGGTTGAATATGCCTGAGACGATTCCAAGCCCTGAAAGAAGAGCAGGGATGAGAAAGGCGCCTGAAGAGATCGATTTTGTCCATAGATAAGCAGAGACTTTCCATCCCCACGGGCGGTCGTGAGAGATGTCATAAACTGTCCGCGCTTTCTTCTCCATCTCTTCTTGAAATGCCACTGTATTTAACTCCGCCATCTTCTCCGACCACATAAAGAAATCGGGACGGCTGCATGCATCGGGAGTAATGCCGCTCTCTTCTGCTCGAATGTAGAAGAGCTTGGGGAGGGTCCCCTGTTCCGGCTTGCGCACATGCACCTCTTGGCGGCCCAGCAAGCTTGATATGTGGCTATCGGGATTATCGAGATCGCCTGCGATTATTGCCTGCACCGGGCAGACAATTACACAGGCAGGCTCAAGGCCAACTTCCACTCGGTGAGCGCAGAAGTTGCACTTCTCGGCTGTGTTTGTGTAAGGGTTTATGTAAAGCGCATCGTAGGGGCACGCCTGCATGCAAGCCTTGCAGCCTATGCACTGCTCAGGGTCGAAATCGACTATGCCATTAGGCCGGCGAAAGAGCGCGGTCACCGGGCAGATTCTTATACAGGGGGCATTGTCGCAGTGATTGCAGCGCAGCACGTTGAAATAGCGGCGAGTGTTTGGGAACTGCCCCTTCTCGATGTACTTGACCCAGGTGCGAAATGCGCCGATGGGCACATTGTTCTCCGATTTGCAGGCTACCGTGCAAGCATGGCAGCCGATGCATTTCCGGTGATCTATTATGAAGCCGTATCTCATAATGAGTTGCTACTCTAATATGATTCGTCCTGATATTCAAGAAGGAGCTGTATCTATAGCTTGTAAAAATCTCGGCAGAGGCAGAAGATTTCATTCACTGCCTGCTATAGATTAAGTCGTCCCTGTTGATTCATAGCCCCCGCAGGCTTAAGATCAAGGAAGAACAGTAACAACCTGAGGAGGCACAATGGAGCTTGTCACAATCTCGCCGGACTATCGGATCGTGATTCCCGAAAGCATCCGGGCAAAGTACAACCTGAAGCCGAACCAGAGGATTGCTTTCTTGGAACGAGGAGATGTCTATGTACTTGTTCCCGACATTCCGATTGAAGAACTTCAAGGATTTGTAAAAGGAATTGACACTGAAGACATTCGTGAAAAAACGGAGCGTGAGATTTGATACTCGTAGACTCCTCAGGATGGATTGAGTACTTCGCCGGCGGTCCGCTTGCCTCAACCAATGGCTGATGCGATTGTTTACTCAATAGCCCAGGAGCACGGAGCGCAGCTTATAACCAGTGACCCGGATTTTGCGGGTCTCCCTAACGTTCTTTATATCGCCAAGCCCAAATCATAGCTCCGACAAAAAGACAACTGCATAACATCGGTCACTAAGAAAACCACTGCCATTGCCGATAGTAACAGGGGATTTCAGTAGACCTGGGCCGCGCCTCGATCTGTTCTGACAGGCGCGCCTCTGAGGAAGGTGATATATGCGACATAAAGGTTCGAGAAGCTATGAAGCAAAGGCCGCTCTCTTGATGTGTCTCTTCGCTCTATCCCTGTCGATTCCAACTGCGCAGGGCAGAGTTTCTGATTCCGATTCAAAAGAGAATACCACGCGCAAGCGAGTTGGGCAGCTAGGCCAGAGCCTTCAGCGACTGGTTCGCGATCCGTTAACCGGCCGACTTATCGACCCGGAAGAGGCCAAAGCTATAGAGCAGAAACCATCAGGTCAAAGGCCAAGCTCAGAAGCAGCTATTGGCGATGACATTATTACCATTGAGACCAGCCTGTTTGCGTTTGAAGTTACGGTTACCGATCCCGGCAATCAGCAGTTTGTCACCGATCTCACCAGAGAAGATTTTCAGCTCTTTGAAGATGGCGAAGAGCAGGAGATAACTTACTTCATCAACAGCGATCAGGAGAAGGTCCCCACAAGCATCGCCTTCATACTCGATCATAGCGGCAGCATCACGCCTTACTGGGACGAGAGCCGCCGAGCGGCGATAAACTTTGTCCGGCGACTCAAACCGCAGTTTCAGGAGGTGGCGCTGGTGCTTGATGATCCCACTCTGGTTCAAGACTTCACCCGCGATGTTTGGGCGCTGGAGAAGAGCCTCAACAAGGTCAAGCTGACAAAGAACACCTATAATTTCACGTCGCTCTTCGCCGTGATGAAAGAGCTGATGGCGGATCGCCCCGGGCGAAAGATAATCATCTTTCAGACCGATGGCGATGAGGCATTGCGACTCGTCCCCGAGAACGACTGGCCTGAAGATGTCAAAGTGCGCTTCCGTTCACCCAAGCGCGCCTACACTCTGCAAGACATCTTTGATTATGCTTCCAGTTCCGGCATAACCGTCTATTCGGTAGCTGTGGGGCCCCAACTGATTCGCCTCAAGTCTCAAGAGGAGTTTGAGGCCAGGCGCCCTTATCTTGAGAGCCTGGGCCATGATGGAGCGTTCCTCACCTACTTCCGCCATTGTCAGCAGAAGCTGGCCGAGCTGGCAGAGCTGACCGGCGGGTCTATTTCTTATATGGAGAAGGCGTCGGATGCGGAGGCGATCTACCGCCGAATTGGCGAAGACATTCGAGCGCGCTACATTATCGGATACTATCCCGGCAGCGAGAAGAACGACGGCCGGTTTCACACGCTCGATGTAAAAGTTAAAGGCCATCCCGATTGGATAGTGATGGGGCGTCGCGGATACTATGCAAAACGTCCTGCGTCCGATGTCCTGCGTCCGGCGTCTGCTCCGCAAAAATAGAAGGCAGCCGCTCAGTAGGTTCCCTCTTGATTCTGCCGTTAATAATTCTGCCTTGTTCCTCTTCAGAGAGTGTTCTGGGAGCGGTCGCGCTCTCCGGCGTTCTCTCCTGTTCCGAATTCAGTGAATAGTATCGCTTTCTGGAGCAAGCTCAAGTTTCAGCGCATTGCCATCGGAACGTGAGGGGCCCCTTGCATGCAGTACGCGCAATGTCGGAATGCTCACTGCCTTCGCCGATTCTCCCCACGGCTCCGGATAGAGATTGACCTCCACGTATGCGCCGGCGGCGGAGAGCTGAACGGCCTCTCTTTCGGTCACGAAGCCGATCAAGTGAATCTGGCCGTCGGGGAGCTTATGCACCTCGAAGCTTTGAAACATCTTCTTTCGGAACAGAGGCGTCTCCTGCTGAGGCGAATAGCTATAGCCAAACACTCCATTAGGCAGATGAGCTATGCCTGACCCTTCGTCCTTTTCATCAACCAGATTCACTTGATGTATTGCGCGTAGAGTTTCAACCTCTTTATCTACCACTTCATTTGAAGCGTCATCCGAAGCCGAGATAGCGGTTTGATTAGTGGGCGCCTGTTCTGCTTTTGATTTTGAGCGGGCGAATATAAAACCTATCACGCCAACCGCAAGCAGAAGAACGCCGTAGTAGAATAGATCTAAAACGGTCATATAATCTGTCTCCAGTTGTGTGAGTATAAGAGATTGCCTGGTTATGATAATCAGACAGGCCGAGCGAAATCAACCTTTAATGACTCTTTCTCTGCCGGAGCCGATCCAGCGAATACGGGCCAGCGCCGGTTGTAACCAGAAGCAGGAAGATAAAGCAGTACAGCGCTGCCAGCTCCCCGCGATTGACAATCGGCCAGAAGCCGCGCCAAGCATGGGACATGAAGTAAGCGACGGCCATTTGGCCTGCCAGAATGAAAGCGACCGGACGCGTCAGCAGTCCGAGAAGGATCAATAGCCCGCCAAACAGCTCCAGCACCCCGGCAAACCACATCAATTCAGGGAACGCAGCGGCCCTGCCGCCGAACCAGCCCAATAGCTTTTGCGCTCCATGCGGCATGAAGAGAAAGCTGGAAATAATTCGCAATAATGTGAGCGCCAGATCGAAGTATTTGCTTGGATGTACTTTCATAATCTACTTCCCCTCAGAAAACAGAAGGCAGTAGGCAGTAGGCAGAAGGCAGGCGCTCCTTCTTCCAACTGCGCTGTTCTCATTGTTTCTCTTGTGTCGCACGAGTCGTCTGAAAGACTCCTCAGAAAACAGAAGGCAGTAGGCAGTAGGCAGAAGGCAGGCGCTCCTTCTTCCAACTGCGCTGTTCTCATTGTTTCTCTTGTGTCGCACGAGTCGTCTGAAAGACTCCTCAGAAAACAGAAGGCAGTAGGCAGTAGGCAGAAGGCAGGCGCTCCTTCTTCCAACTGCGCTGTTCTCATTGTTTCTCTTGTGTCGCACGAGTCGTCTGAAAGACTCCTCAGAAAACAGAAGGCAGTAGGCAGTAGGCAGAAGGCAGGCGCTCCTTCTTCCAACTGCGCTGTTCTCATTGTTTCTCTTGTGTCGCACGAGTCGTCTGAAAGACTCCTCTCCTGGGAGCGCCGCGACCCAAAGGGTGCCCCGCCTTGCCTGCTCAGGTTGCACTACTAGCAAGTAAACGGGCAAGGAAACCAGTGCCCCCAGGCTTTTCATTATTTCTCTCGCGTCGCGCGAGCCGTCTGAAAGACTCCTCAGAAAATGTACAGTAACCTGTCAGGTTGCTGTCCGTCGTGCACTATCAACAAGGCTGACAGGTTGTTGTACATCTTAGGTTGCTGTCTGTCATGCACTATCAACAAGGCTGACAGGTTGTTGTACATCTTAGGTTGCTGTCCGTCGTGCACTATCAACAAGGCTGACAGGTTGTTGTACATCTTAGGTTGCTGTCCGTCGTGCACTATCAACAAGGCTGACAGGTTGTTGCACATCTTAGGTTGCTGTCCGTCGTGCACTATCAGCAAGGCTGACCGCCTCGCTGTACATCGCATTTTCACCATTTCAGGGTGTCGCCTGAGGCCGTCTGAAAGACTCCTCAGAGAATTGTTCACCGCGCCGCTCCAGGCGGGCGGAGCCGCAGGTCGGAATCGACGCGCTCTGCTGCCAATGGGTCACCCAGACGTTTTATTGCCTCCTATCCATCTTTCAATGAACTTCAGCCCCCGCAGCACAATCAGCGCAAGAGCAGTCACTCCTACTGCTAGTACAATCTGGCGCAATGCCACAGATATTCCGACAGCGCCCGATAGAAGAATAGATGCCGCCGTGGTGAGCCCCTCTACCTATTCCGATTTGCTGCGGCGAAAGATGGTTCCTGCTCCCAGGAAGCTGATGCCGGTGATAATCGCCTCTACTATGCGAATCGGATCGGAGCGTATATTATAGCTTTTAAGAAAAACATGTTCTAGTTCGGGCGGCGGGCGCCCTCAAAACAATTTAAAATAGAACTGTTTTGAGCTGGTCCGAACCGGGGAGGATGAGAGAATTGGAGAACGCCCTCAAAACAATTTAAAATAGAACTGTTTTGAGGGCGCCCGCCGCCCGAACTGACTCTGATCTTTTTCTTAGGGTTTGTAGCATCGGTTATGTTAAAGCGAGTTAGCAGCGCATCGCCCAGTCCTACCAGCAAGCTGGCAGCGCCTGCAACCAGCATCTGGGTGCACAATCCCGCAGGTTTGTCGGCCATCTCGCGCTCAAGGCCGATCAGTCCCCCAAGCAGCATTGCCAGGGCGACCTCTCCAATAATTTGAAGTTGCCTGCTCCAGTCCATCCGGTCGGCCCCCTACTTCTTGCCTTTGATGTTTTCGTCTATATCCCCGCTATTTGTCAATGATAATTTGCGCCGCTCCCGCACAACAAGATTTTTGCGGAATTTCCGCGCGATTCTGTGTTCTCTATATGTTCTATATCCGTCCGACGACTGTACGTCCTACGTCCTACGTCCTCTATACGTCCTACGTCGGTACGTCCCACGTCCGACGTCAAAAGCAAAACAGAGGTCGGACACCGACAGACGTAGGACGTGGCGACGTCGGACATTGGACGTTTTGGACGTTGAATGTAGAACATTGAGGCAGGATGAATACTATGGGCAATATAGGCAGCTCAGGCGATAATCAAGTGGATCTATCTATAGTCATACCGGTCTACAATGAAGAAGAGAGCGTATGCGCTCTTCATAGCGCGATTCTATCCGCTGTTGTTCCGCTCAGTCTCAGATTCGAGATTATCTTTGTAGATGATGGAAGCTCTGATAGCACCTATGACAGGCTGAAGCAGATCAAACATTCAGACCCCCACATTAAGGTCATAAGATTGCGTCGCAATGCCGGTCAAACTCCTGCTATGCGCGCGGGATTTGACGCGGCGCGCGCGCCGATCATCATCAGCATGGATGGTGATCTGCAAAACGATCCGCGCGACATCCCCAAGCTCCTGGCAAAGATTGACGAAGGTTATGATCTGGTCTGCGGCTGGCGCGTGAATCGACAAGACAAGCTCATCTCTCGCAAGATACCCTCCCGGATAGCCAATAGGCTGATTGCTCAAGTGACCGGCGTCTATATTCGAGACAACGGCTGCTCGCTCAAGGCCTATCGAGCTGAGATGATCAAGCAATTGAAGCTCTATTCTGATATGCATCGCTTTATTCCTGCCGTCTCAACTCTGGCCGGAGCGCGCATAGCGGAAGTAGCCGTCAGCCATCACGCTCGGCAATTCGGCAAGAGCAAATACGGAATCTCGCGCACAATCAAAGTTATCTTCGATCTGATGGCAATAAAGATGCTGATCGGTTTCTCCTCGCGTCCGATTGTCTACTTCTCGCTCGCCAGCCTGCTGGTCTGGGCGCTGGCGTTACTCAACATAGGAATTTTCTCTTATGAATACCTCAGCAAAGATGTACAGAGCGGCTTTATGATTCCGGCGGGAGTTGTGCTGGTCCTTATCGGGTCAGCTTGCTTTACCTTGCTGCTGGGTCTGATTGCGGAATCGGTAGCGTCGATGGGGGGCTTCAAACAGCGAGACATCTTGCTCTATAGATGGGAGGAATAATCATCATGCTGGCAGAGTCAATAGCGGCTCCGGTAATCGAAGCGGAGCCCTGTGCTGATTGGGCGGCTCGGATGAGGCGAGTTGAGCTGTCAATCATTGTCCCGGTCGCTGAAAGGCACGATGATCTGGAAGGGATCTACCGGGATTTTTCTCAAGCAATAGAGGAGCACACGCGAAGCTTTGAATTCATCTTTGCCCTTGATGGCAAGTTCCGCCGCCTATACGGAGATTTGAAGAGACTTAAAGAAGAAGATGATCGAATCAGGATTCTCTCTTTCAATTCGATCTTCGGCGAATCGGCTCTGTTGAGTGTAGCTTTCAGGAAAGCGCGAGGCAGCTATCTATTTACCCTTCCGGCATACCGTCAGGTTGAGCCCTATGAATTTAGCCAACTCTATGAAGCATTGAAAGGCGGCGCGGATCTGGTTGTAGCCGCTCGCCATCCGAGGCGCGATCCATTACCCAACCGCATTCAAGCGGCTGTCTTTAATCGAGTAGCAGCAGGCGCAACCGGGGTTCGATTTCACGATATAGCTTGCGGAGTGCGCGGGCTGAGTCATAGGACGGCTGAGGAGATAAATCTCTATGGAGATATGCACCGCTTCCTGCCGGCGCTGGCAGTGCGTCAGGGATTGCGGGTCAGGGAGGTGACGGTCAATCAGGATGGGCGCGATACCGGTTGCAGAGTCTACGGCATTGGAATCTATGTGAGGAGATTGCTTGACCTGTTGACTCTCTTCTTTCTGCTCAAGTTTACTAGGAAACCTCTGCGATTCTTTGGCTTCGCGGGCAGCGCAATCCTTGCCGCTGGCGCGGCAATCAGCCTCTATCTTGGGGTGATAAGGTTGATCTTCGGCGAGCCGATATCGAACAGGCCGTTGCTGCTGCTGGGGGTACTACTGATAACGATTGGTTTACAGATCGTCTTTCTCGGCCTGATTGGTGAATTAATAACTTTCACTCATGCGCGAGATATGAACGATTATCACATCGACGAAATCCTGGAATAACGTTCTATGTTTTACGTTCTATGTCCTACATCGAACATAGAACGTAGAACATAGAACATCTGGGAGCGCAGGCATCCTTGCCTGCCTGTTTGCGCACGTTCAACGTAGAACGTAGAACATAGAACATCTGGGAGCGCAGGCATCCTTGCCTGCCTGTTTGCGCACGTTCAACGTAGAACGTAGAACACTATCAATGAGAGTTTTAATCACAGGCGGAGCAGGTTTCATCGGTTCGCATACCGCTGAAGCGTTGATTGATCAAGGTTGCGAGATTGCAATCGTTGATGATCTGAACGATTTCTACGATCCGGCGATCAAACAGCGCAATCTTGAACTGATCAAACAGCGCAGCGATGCGGCCTTCTTCTGCTGCGATATCTGCGACCGTGAGCGGCTTGAGAAGATATTCAGCGACTTCAAGCCTCGCAGCGTGATCCATCTAGCAGCTCGCGCAGGGGTGCGCCCATCTTTGAAAGACCCACTGCTTTATCAAGAGGTCAATGTCAACGGCACGATCAATCTACTGGAACTATCTTGCAGACACGAAGTTGAAAACTTCGTCTTTGCTTCTTCATCATCTGTTTACGGCCTCAATAGCAAGGTCCCCTTCAGCGAGAGCGATCCGGTTGACAAACCGATTTCGCCTTACGCCATAACCAAACGCGCAGGCGAATTGCTCTGCTTTAACTATTCTCATCTTTATGGATTGCCAGCGACCTGTTTGCGCTTCTTCACTGTTTATGGTCCGCGCCAGCGCCCTGAGATGGCAATTCATAAATTCGCGCGCCAGATCATTGCCGGGCAGCCCATCGAGATTTACGGAGATGGGAGCAGTAGCCGTGATTACACCTACATTGCAGACATTGTGGACGGAGTAATATCAGCGTTCAATCACAGGGCCCCCTTTGCTATTTACAATCTGGGTAATTCGGATTGCGTTGAGATGTGGCGACTGATCCAGTTGTTAGAAGAGAGTTTGGGGAGAAAGGCGAAGATCAATTGGCTGCCGGAGCAGCCGGGCGATGTGCCGATAACTTATGCCGATTTGACTGCGGCCAGCCGCGATCTAGGCTACCGGCCCAGGATCAAGATTGAAGAAGGGATAAAACTATTTGCTCAGTGGTTACAAGGTGAGCGGACGTTGGGAGTTTCCCAAGTTTGATCTACGGTGGATCGCGCTGCTGGCGATACTGCTGGCCGGGCTCTATTTGCGTTCGGCCAATCTTGGCAGAGCAGAGTTCAGCCACGATGAACTGCTCCATTACTACGCGGCAAAGAGCCTCATTGAACACGGCCAACCTCAGCTCCCTTCCGGTCAGTCTTATCGCCGCGCTTACTTTACTACTCTGGCCGTAGCAGCCGTATTCAAGCTATTGGGCGAAAGCAAATTTGCCGCGCGATTGCCCAGCGCCATATTCGGCGCAGCCAGTATCTTGCTGATCTTCTATGTAGGCGCGAAGCTTTTCAATCCGACGGTAGGAGTAATCTCGGCTCTGTTCTGGGCGTTCTATCCTCAGAGCGTTGCCCTCTCGCGTTCTGCGCGGATGTATGCTGAGCACGAAGTGCTGTACCTCTTTATGGTCTACGCTCTTTATAGAGGATTGGAGGCCCCTCAGGTCCGTTCTACGTTCTACGTTCTACGTTCGACGTTCGACGTTCGATGGCTCGCCGTTGCAGCCGTCTTCTTCGCGCTTGCCTGGCAACTGCAAGTGTTAACCGCTACGGTCGGGCTTGCACTCATCGCTTATTCAGCGGCGATGCTAATTGTAATCAGCTTCCAGAAGAGATCGCTTGCCGTTTTGTTTACTCCCTGGAGAACAAAGTACGGTCTGATACTCGGCAGTTCATTGCTGGCGGGCGCGGGCGCGTTCATTTTCTACGGTCCTCTGTTCTTCAAATTGATTGAGCCTATCTCGAAACCGCTCTCCTGGTGGACTTCACAATGGGCAAACGATCCTCGCTATTATCATTATCTTCTGTCGAAGCTTTATCCTGCGATGTGGCTTCTCTTTCCCGCTATCTGCCTGGCCGCCTGTATGAGAGCGGGGAAGAGGTCTCTGTTTCTGGCTATTAACTTTATTGTGCCGCTTGCCTTGATGTCGATCTCGGCGCAGAAAGAAGAGCGTTATATACTCCATATTATGCCGCTGTTTATGCTCCTATCGGCAGTCGCTGCCGAAGCGGTGATAACTATATCGCTGCGCAAGCTCTACATTGGATTGCGCAAGCAATCGCTGAAACCTGCGCTGGCGCGGGCCACAGCTATCTTCCTTATCCTAGTTGTCAGCCTCTTCTTCATCCGATTTTCGCCCTGGTTCATTATCTCAAAGAGATTGCCCGATACGGTCGAGGGCCCCGGCTATTTTGGCGACGCATATTGGAGGCAGGCGTGCCAGTATGTGAAAGAGCGTATGAAGCCGGGCGATATTATCGTCACCGAATTTATGGCAACTCACGTCCATTATTACCTCGGTCGGATAGATTATATAATCTACAACCCGCCGCCGGCAGTGGTTGCTCAGGAGACAAAGAGAGATTCAGAAGGATGGGATAGAGAGTTGTACTTTGGCGCTCGATTGATCAACAGCGTCGAGCAACTGGAGAGACTCGCCGAGCAGAATCAAAGGATCTGGCTCATTCTATCGAATGAGTACTGGGAGCTGACCACTTCAGAACCAATTCGAGCTTATGTGACCGAGAAGATGACTCTGCAAGAACCGATGACGGATTATCACTTTAAGGTCTATCTGTTCTTACGTCCGACGTCTGTACGTCCTACGTCTACTATGCGTTCTACGTTGAAGATTGAACGTAGAACGTAGGTAACTACTCAGCCCCGGAAGGGCGACTTATCTATAGTAAGCAGGTGAATGAAATCTTCCTCAGTTGCTTTGACCTGTCTGTGTGCGACCTGTTTGCCTGCAACGCATAGGCAAGTCGAACCTGCTTGTTCCTAAAAGACCCTTCTTCAGTTCCGCGAGGCCCGCGCGCCCTCAAAACAGATCGAAAAATAGACAACCGTGTTTAGGCCGCCTATGGAATAACTTGGTTCGAGCGCAACAACTTCC
>Ga0209172_10005407_pt1 | contig 15573 bp, 13 predicted proteins | sample LarsenN4metaG_FD_184113 | JGI IMG/M metagenome (GOLD analysis project Ga0209172, IMG submission 184113) | Hot spring sediment bacterial and archeal communities from British Columbia, Canada, to study Microbial Dark Matter (Phase II) - Larsen... ... | reverse complement strand
TGTCTGCGAGGGTGCGCTGACAATCCTCCAACTGTTGCGCCGCCGTATCGCGTTCATGCCTGCACTGCGTGAGCTGCCGAGCGGCCGCCTCCAAGGCTTGCCGCGCCTGTTCCCATTCGATGACCTTGGCCGTCAGATCCGTCAGACGCGTGAGCTGCTGTTGGGCTTCCTCCCGTTCCGATTCGCGTTGCTGCTCGCTGAGCAGACGCCGCGCAGCCGCTTCCCTGGCCGTCTCAGCCTGCCGGAGGCTTTCCCGAGCGCGCAGGACCTTTTGCTGGATTTCCGCCGTTTGTTGAATGGTCTGGCGCAGCTCTCTCTCCGCATCGAACAGGGTCGCCGCCTTACGGGCTAGGTCCAAAGCCGTCCGCTTCGCCGCGAACTCGTCGCCTCTGCGAGCCAGCTCCTGCAACGCGGCCTCGGCTTCCTCGCGTTCTTTGATCGACGCGGCGATCCGATGGCCGTCGGTGAGGCGTTGATGCGCTTCCTGCTCGAGGCGGCGCATGGTCTCCACATGGCGACGGCTGGCCGCCAGTTGCTCCGTCGTCGCCTGCCGTCGCGCCATGAGTTCAGCCTCCGAGGCGGCAGCCGCCTGCTCCAGGATCAAGTCGCGGTGGCGCCGATGCCCTGCGATGGCCTCGGCGATTTCCTTGGCGGCGTCTTTCAAGCCCGCCTCGATACGGCGATACATCTCGGTCTGAAACAGGGTTTCGAAGATCTCCTGGCGCTCTGGCGAGCTTGCCAGCAGCAATTGGCGGAATTGGCCTTGGGGCAGCATCACCACTTGCCGGAACTGCTCGCTGCGAAAACCCAGCAGGCGTTCGATCTCCTGCGTGACTTTGCCCCATTGGGCGGCCAGCACGCTGCCCTCCGCGCGGTCGTCGAGCAGGCCTGTGCGCCGCCACAGCGTCGCTTGGGGCCGTTCGATCGTCGTGCCTTGGCCGCGCCGGCGGGGCCGCTCTTGCTCCGGCTTCCTGAACACGCGGTAGGTCTCTTCGCCAAGGGCGAAATCAAACGTCACCGCCGTAGGCCGCGATGGGTCGGCATGGTCGCTGCGCATGTGCTTGGGGTCGCGATGATCCCGCCCCATGCCGGAGGTTTCCCCGTAGAGCGCGAAACAGATGGCGTCGAGGATGGTCGTCTTCCCGGCCCCGGTGGGGCCATGGATCAAGAAGAAGCAGTGCCTGCCCAGCTGGCGGAAATCGAGGATCTGTTCCCCGGCATACGGTCCGAAGGCGCGCAGGATGAGTCGAAGGGGTCTCATGGCATGACCTCCCGCTCGCGCTGCTGCATGGCATTCACCACCGCTGCATAGGCCGACCTCTGCTCCTCGGTCAGAGGCTCCCCGGTTGTCTGGAGGAAGAACGCGGCAAACAGCTCGGTGTCGTTCATCTGGCGGTGATCGGTGCGGCTGCCATGCAGCTCACCGCCAGCCATCAGGCTGGGGCGCTCGATGTGCAGGACGTTGGGATACACTTCGCGCAGCTTGCCGATGGTGTCCAGAATGGCCCCGGTGTCCAGGAGCGTGACCATGAGGTAGTCCTGGGGATTTTCCCCGGATTTCGGCCCCTTCAAGATGTCGGCCAGGTATCCCGCGAGGCATCGCACATCCCTGCGCGGTGTGAGCGAGATCTTTTCCACGTTGCAGCGCCCCTGCGCGTCCATCTCGACCAGGCTCACCGACTTGTTGTGGTCGGCCTCGGAAAAGGAATATTTCAGCAGGGACCCGGCATACTGAATGGAATCTTTTCCGGCGCTCTGGGGCCGATGGAGATGGCCCAGGGCGACGTAGTCAAAACCTGCGAAGCAGGCGCAATCCACGGCGCCCGCTCCCCCCACTGAGAGGGGGCGCTCGGATTCGCACTCCAGCCCGCCGACCACGAACGTGTGGGCGACGAGCACAGAGCGTTTGCCCGGCGGATGCACCTGGTGAATGCGTTCGATGAGGGCCAGCATGGCCGCTTGGTGAGTTTGAATGAGATCGGACCTCAGAGACTCCCGAACGACCGGGGGTTCAGCATAGGGCACCGCATAGATGTAAACGGGACCGGCTCGGTCTTCGATGACGACCGGGGTCAGGTCGTCGGAGAATGATCCAAAGATATGCAAGCGCTGGCCTGAGAGAAGCCGGGAGCCGAACCCAAGCCGCTGCGGACTATCATGGTTGCCCGCGATGAGCACCACGGGCACCCGCAAGTCGAGGACAAGGCGGGAGAGGGCGTCATCCAGCAGCGCCACAGCCTCTGGGGGAGGCACCGCCCGATCGTATATATCGCCGGCGATCAGCAAGACGTCTGGCCTGCTATCCCTGACGAAGGCGACGAACTGATCCAAGATGTGGGCTTGATCCTCAGTGAGATGCACGCCATGGAAAAGTCGCCCCAGATGCCAATCAGCGGTGTGAATGAACCTCATGGCACCTCCCGTTCGCCTCAAGGCCGAATGGCGGCTAACTGCGTTACGGCGTCGATGCTGGTTGCATGGTCCTCTGCCTGATCCTCCCGTAGGTCATCGCATATCTGCTGACAAATGGCAAGCTTCGTCCCCGGATCTGCCTGCTGGGCTTGCCCCTGCGCTCATGACATCCGATGGCATCGCACGAGCGCTGGATTTGATGTTGGCTCGGCTTCCAGCTCTTCTGGGGTGAAGTCGACGACGGGAATACGATAGCGCTGCCTGAAATCGTCTCCGAGCTCATGGGGTCTGTAGCCCCCTGCTCCCTTCAATGATCTGCTCGTCCACCAACTCGAAGGCCGGCTCTGCACCCGAAAATTGGGCCCATCGAAAGCGATAGCTCACGTCCTCGAGCAGCATCACGTCATCGGTTCCCCCAGCGTCGCTGTCGTCCAGGCCGCAGCCGAAGCTGACCCCGCCGAGGTCCGTCAAGATGTAGCGGTTGTGCAAGATGTCGCCGCCGCGCTGCGATCGCCACCGCACGATCCGCACCCGCATGCCCTGCGGAACAAGGCTTGGTAGGCAATGCTGGCATTCCCTTTTAAAATAATCAGCGCTGAGTTCATCGCCGGTGTGTATTTCGATGCGCCTCGGCCAGGGATGTTGACGGTTGTCGATGACGGTGGCGAGGAAGGCCGCTAACGGTCGGCGGTAGCGAAGCTCATGCGGCCGGAAATGTGGGTCAACGAAAATGACCTCGGTGCAGGAGCGCAGCAAGGGCGCGACACACGCCGCCATCGCCGGCGCCTGTCGTGCAATGACGCGCGAGGTCGCCACCTCCCAGAGCGGATGGGAAGCATCGACGCTGTCGCCTTCGAGGACAAAGTCGCGCTGGCGTGGGTTGGCGCACGCCAGAATGGCGTGAAATGGCCGGCGCCCATGCTCGGTTTCGGCGTTGCTCAGCCAGTCGCAGTGAGGGTTCCAGTCGTGCTGGCGGCGGATCATACGCTCGTCGAGCCGCTGCAGAGCCTCCTCGATGCGCTTCCGCTCGACGTCTCCGCAGTTCGTCAGGGAGTCATAGACCAGCTTTTTCCAACGTTTGGGGTAGCGCGAGATCAGGCGGCCGCGAGACACGCCGAATTTTTCAGTGAAGTAGCGAAAATCCTTCCAGTTGTTCAGCAGCGACGGTTCCACCGCATATTCATGAAGCATAGCCTAGAACAGTTCCTTGGCCCGTTCCGCAAAGAATCCCTGGGGCCAGCGTTCCGCAAACTCGCCATCCGGTCGAATGGGGATCTCGACGACTCTGGCGCCGCCCCTCTCGGGCAGGACATATAAGACCGCGACCTGTTCCGGACGTATGGGGGTGATGCCTGGGGGCAATTCCCCGTCTGTGGTTTCCCGAATACGCCGCAGGATGCGCAAGATGAGATGCTCGCTATGGGTTTCGAGGATGAAGGTGTTGCCGCGCCCGCTTAGGGCCGACTCAATGAAGACATCGCCGAGCTCGGCCTGGAGGGCGGGATGGAGGTGGATTTCCGGCTGCTCCATGGCGAGAATCTCACCTTGGGAGGCATACGCCGCCACCAGCACCGGAAGCACTTGACTCACACCGATGCCGACATCACGGTGGCTGACAACGGTGTTGGAGCGGCGGTCGACGAGGATGAGGTCGGGTATTTTGTCGATATCGGAAGCGTGAATGACGTCGCGCAAACGCACCGCTTCGGCTTCCGGATCTTCGATAACAGCATAGGCGCCTGTCGGCACATCGCCTGTGTCATAATCCGGCCTGATGTCTAACGAAATTTCTTCGAGACCCTTCAAAAGAGGGTCATCCAATTGGTCAATCCCGATGAGCTCTCGGACGACCAGCTCATACGGCGTCTGTAAGCGTTCTGGGGAGGCAAGCCAGGTGTTGACCGCTTGCCGCACGCGAGCATCCCGACGCACGACCTCCCACGCATAGCCACCGCCGGCCAACCAGTTGGGGTCATGATATTGTGCGAAGGCGAGATGTCGCGGTGGATAGGAGCGCAGCGGGCCTAAATAGCGTATACGCAACAGCTCATGTTCCACCGCAGCGTTTAGCCCCCGAATCAGCTCATCGAGGGTGCGCGGTAAGAAGAAGTGCATCGCCGCCGCCAGGTCTTCTTGCCGACGCCCACGGCTTATGGGGAACAGCGTCGCCTGCTCTGCGGTGAACTGCTCGCGCTCGGCGCGCACGAGCCCGATTGGCAGGAGCGCTCCCGGCTGCACAGCTAGATGGGGGACCAGCTCTGCAATCGCCCGATCTACACCGACATAATCCGCCGCCGTGAGCGCTTCAGTCGTCGTCGCGGTTTCCACAATCGCCTTGATCACGCCGCGAAACACCGGGTGCTCATGGTCGAGCCGATCCAGTTGGAGATGGCCGTCGCGCCTTCGGCTCATCTGCAGAATCAATCTTTCATCGGCGATGATCTCGTAGCGTTGCACGCGCGGCGGTCCCGCAGGCAGCAGCTCACCGGTAGGCACTTCGGCGACGATGACGTGCCCGGTCTTGGGGTCGATCACCTCACGCGAGGCTCGGCGCTCGACCTGTTCCAGCCCAATTTCGACGGCCACCGCCACGGTATGCACGAGCGCCAGGAATTCGGCGATACGCCCCTGGAGGTGGGCCGTTGCGATCTCCACCGCCCACTCGACGCGGCGCGTCGCTTCACGCCGGTGGACGTATTGACGAAAGCCACCGAGGTCGACGGCCTCGCCGCCGATCGTCGTGCGGTGCATATCGAGGTCGCCAGTTTCCAAGGCATGACGGGCGAGGAGGAGGCCGTGAATCAGGCTGGATTTTCCGGAGCTATTCGGGCCGAAGATGAGAGTGAGGGGTCGAACGGGCATGCGTTGGGGATCGGCGAAAGGCTTGAAATGGCCGAGGCGGAGGCCAATGAGCATAGCGCCTCCTCATGGTTTATGCATGCGCATGCCGCGGCTGGTTAAGGGGATGAAATCCGCGTGATTAACGGCCTCCGCGGCGAATTTTAACGCCGCATGAATATCTTCTTCGGTCAGATGGGGATACGCTTCCAGAAGATCGCTGACCGAGTCGCCATCCGCCAGGCTTCCCACCAGCACGCTGACAGGCACACGCGTGCCTTTGATGCAGGGCACCCCGTGGTGGATACGAGGGTCAATGACGATGCGGTCGCGCCAACTCACCTTTGACATTGCCGATGCTCCAGCGATCCTGTGCTATTTGGGCATCTCCTCTCGGAAGAGCGATTGTTGCAGACGCGGGGTTTGCCGGCCCCCACGTGTGCTCTCCCCGGTAAGCCATTTAGCCTGCTGCTTCATCCCGGCCAAGATCTCTTGCATGTGCGCCTCCCGCCATCTGGCGGTGACCTGTCCTGAGAAAGCACGCTGAAGAAGAGTAGACCATAGCTCTTCTAGCTTCGCTCCTGCGCAATATCGGTTGCGTCTTAAGGTGCGGATATTCTGGGCCTGACTCACAAATTGCCGTTGCAATTCGATCGGCGGTAGAGGAATCCTAGCAGCTCGAAGTTCACGAAATCCCAATCCGGGTTTTGTTTGCCCATATTGGAACCTAGCAAGAACTGGTACACTGCCCGCTAGAAAGTTAGCGAACGCAGCAAGATATTCAGATTCCAGAGATGGCCTTGGCCTGAGTAATGCGACATGTTGACTTACATACATGTTTTGGCATTGCGCCCGAAATACTGCTGCTTTCCCCACCATTCCTGTAATCGTGACCACAACGTCACCACAGCAAAGTCGCGTGCGCTCAGCTTCTGCACCAGATGGCGGATCAACGGCAAGAAGATCTCCAGAAATCTCTCCATCATTTATATCTTGTGTTCTGACGAAGAAGGCATCCCCGCGGCCTGTATACTTCGCCCAACCTCTCGATCCACTGGTAATTTTTGTACAGAGGTCTCCAAGTTCGAAAGCATCCCACCCCTTCGGATTCGTCACCGGGTTGCCGAACATCTTGATAAAGAGGGCAGGAAGGATGCGTTCGGCCTTGGCGTCAGCCTCGGCGCGCTTTCGGCGGAGCGCATCCGCCTGGTCGAGGATTTCCACAATCCGCCGCTGCTCGGAGAGGGGGGGTAGTGATAGAGGGATCCTAGCTAGTTGAGACCGGTTAATTGCAGCCTGATTAACCCATTGTGTAACCATCGCACGGAAGCCGCCGGTTCTCCAAATCCAATGAAGATATCTCGCAATAAAACGATGATCTGCTATTTTTTCATCCACGCGGATACGGGTCATGTGATTAGAAAACAAGAACTGACCATTTTCATTGAAGAAGGCAGTTTTCCCTACAAGTTCCTTGCTGTTAGTGTTATTGAAGAGAATATCTCCAGGTAGTAAAGAATATTTTTCGATCTGTTCCTTCGATGGCATTACTCTTTTGATCAATGAGAGGTCTAGACGACCATCTTCGGAGACATTATTTGTTCGCAGATGTGGAATACCGGCCTGCCCTCTATCAGGCTGCATGGCGAAGCCGGGTTGCATATCGATAGCGATCTCGCCGAGGTGAACCGTTAGCCACTTCATCTCGCTTGCTCCACTTCTCCCATCAGCGTCTCCAGGTATGAGACCAGCTCACTTATGTATGAGAGTTTATTCCGATTAGGCTGCAAATCCTTACAGAAAAAGGTGAATCCTGGATTATCGCACTAACGCCGCGAGCCCTTGCGTTTCTTGGCGTTGAAGGCACCATAAGCTTAAATCGGGATAACCTCTATGGTATGACTCTTCGCCGATCGAGCACTATCATCGTTTGATCTCGGTTTACTCATAGCCATGCAGGCGACGGACGTCGCGCGTGATCGTGCCATTGCCCCGATGTCCCCATCAGTCTTAATACGGTCGAAACATTCACCCCCTGCAAAAGACCCTTGCTGCATCCGCACCCTGCAGCGTAGCAGCCATCTGCACAGCGGTCAACTCTCAGAACATCGGGGGACGATGGGGCATCCCACCTGCCTATAAAGCGCACGCCTTGATCCCAGGCAGCGCTGACCATCCATGCCGCTGAGGCACCGAGCATCGCGTTGCAGCGCAAGCCCCTACAGGCACAACCATACGCCTCAGCCATGTCGCGCGTCGGACACGCCAAGTCAGCCATCAAACCGTTGCCCTGCCATAGAAATCGCGGTGCTCTGCGAGCGAGGTGATATCCAAGAAGGAGTCGCTCAGAATCGTGCGGCGTGCTGACACGTTGGGCGAAGCGCGATACCTCTGGCGGCTCCCTGAGGGGGAGAAGAGCTTCATGTCCCATCCACCGAACGGTCGCGATCAGGAATCAGCGCCAGAGCGTGAGCCTTTCGCGTTTCCTGCTCTGCAACAGGTCGTGGAACAGAAAGACCGCTGGACGTTTGCTCACTTGGCGAGGGCCCTGCCATGGCAGGACCATCGCGCGAGCAACCTGCTGCAGGCGATCGACTGGGCCTTGGCGCTGGATGCGATCGAGACCGCCAAAGAGCTGTCCCAGAAGGGCCGCAAACTGTTTCCCGATCATGAGCGTCTTCGGCAAGCGGCAGCTGTGTTGGCACCCCCCATTCCCCTGGGAACGCGCCCCCGCCAACCGACCGGATTGGACGCTTCGCAACAGTGGCTCAAGAAGCATGCATCGCGGTACAAGGGCCAGTGGGTCGCCGTGCGGTCCGGGACGTTTCTCGGGTCAGCTCCAACACTCAGGGAGTTGTACGAGCGCCTCGGCGCTGCGGGAAAAACGGCGCCGACGATCGTCGTCAAAGTCTTATCGTAATGGCCCGGTTTGATGCTTTGCTCATCGCGCATGGTTTCGCCGTTGGTTCGGCGCGCTTTGAAGGCCGCTATCCGGGCGATGAGCACAACGCGCGCATCGTCCTCACCGCGACCCTCGAAGGCGGTCCTGCCACGCCAATGATCGTGGATACAGGGGCACCATGGTGTGTTCTCTAGTTTTCGGGATCCTTTTTCGGTGGTGTATTACCCGTTACCACTTCAGCAACTTCAGCGAATGACACCGTTGGCCACTTCATCCCGCCGCTTCCGCCTCTTGGATGAGCCTTTCCACATGAGTAATCAGACCACCCACTTGCCGGATGACTTCATGCCGGTCGAGGTTTACATCAGAGACAGTGAATTCCTCATAGCGAAACTGCACCGCGAATGGCGTCAAATCCTGAAGTTGGCGAAATCTGCCGGCGGTCGCCGCGCCATGGTCGTCCAGCAAGTTGAAGAGTTCGTGGAGTAGATGAATTCGCGGATAGGTGACGTCCAACAGGCTCAACCCTGCCTTGAGCGCCTTCTCTACAGCCTGCTGCGCATGAAAGCCGAAGATACTTGGTGAAATTCTCGGCGATGTCGCCATCACCTCCATAGCCGCTAGATCATCTCGAGCGAGCCTGAGCAGCAGGCGTGCGTGCTCAAGATCGGGCATAGAGCAGCTTCCCCTCCCGCACGCAGCGGCCCACTACGTGATTGAGCGAGCGGCTCCACTTGGCAAATTCTTCGCTCGAATAGAGCAAGACGTCGTTGGGAATACGAAAAGCCGAAAGAGCCCGGTATATCCGATTGATTTCCTGAAAGCGATTATGTTCAGGCCCAAAGGGATCGCCGACCACGACCAACAGGTCGACGTCGGAATCCTGGCGTGCCTCGCCGCGGGCGCGCGAGCCGAACAGATAGATGCGCTCAGGGGCCACCTCGCGCACGATGGCTTGTACCATGTCGTCCAAGACCTCGTCGGTCACCTCGATCATGTGTCAACCTCTTTCAGCAGTTTTTCCAAGCCGTCCACGATCTCCCGTTCGATGGCGAGCACCTCGCGGATGAGCTCGGCGGGGTCTTCTTCCGGCGCCGGCTCCGCCACTTGCGGCTTGTAGCGCCCGGCGGCCAGGTTATAGCCGTTCTCGGCGATCGCTTCAAAGCTGGCCCACCAGCAACGAGGCTCTTCGCTGCCCGACGGCAGTAAGGTTCCGGCTTCGACGCCCGGCGGGGTCTTAAAGCCAGACGCTTTATAGCCCTTCCATCGCTGCAGCAGGGCGGGGATATCGTTCTTCTCCGGGGTTTCGGGGCGGCCGCCGCCGACGATCTTGTCCGGATCGTATCCGTCGTTGCGCACCTCGTAGAACCAGACATGGCCTGCCTTCGCGTCGGTCGTGGGTTTGCGGAACACCAAGACAGCGGTTTTGACCCCGGCGTAGGGCTTGAACACTCCCGCCGGCAGGGAGATCACCGCCAGCAGCTCGTAGTCCTGCAGCAGCTTGCGGCGGAGGTCGATGTGGGCTTTGGTAGAGCCGAAGAGCAAGCCCTCCGGCACTACCACGGCGCAGCGTCCGCCCGGGGCCAATGCCTGCATCATGACGCCGAGGAACAACAGCTCGCTTTTCTTCGAGTTGGTGGGCAGATCTTTGCGGATGGAATCCTTGGGCAACACCCCGGCGAAGGGGGGATTGGACAGGATGACCTTGTATGTGCGCTGTAGGTCGTCCTCGGTGAGGCCGCCCAACTCCGAGAGCGCATTGGCGCGCTTGACGTTGGCGTGCTGGATGCCGTGCAGCACCAGGTTCATCATGGCGATGCGCATCATCTGCCGCGACACATCTACCCCGTAGACCGCCCGCTCCAGCAGACCCCAGTCGGGGATTTTCTCGCCGGCGCCCTTGCGGTAGGTCTGCAGCGTCGGAATCTCGGCCTTGGCGGCCGCGATCGTCTGGGTGCGCTTGTCCAGCCACTCCTCGCCGTAGATGGGGATTTCCTGGGGCTCGCTCGAATACTTGGCCAGGATGTACTCCACCGCATCGATAAGGAAGCCGCCGGTGCCGCAGGCGGGGTCGTAGATCGTGTCGCCGAGGTCGGGGTCGACCAATTCCACCATCATGGTGCGGATCTGACGCGGCGTGCGGAACTGGCCGTTGAGGGCCGATTGGCCGAGATGCGTCAGCAGGTACTCGAAGATATCCCCTTTGACGTCCGTGCCCAGTTTGTGAAAGGCGAGCCCGTCGAGTTCGTCGATCACCTGCTTGAGCACATTGGGGTCGACGATCTCCAGCACGGCATCGCGGAAATACTCGGCGACTTGCGGTTCTTCTCTGACCAGGGAGGCCATGTATGGAAAGACCTCGTCGCGCACGAAGTCCCGCAGATCGGTGCCGCTCTTGAAGCGCCATTGCGACCACCGATAGCGCTCGGCCTGCTGCGGAAAGAGGCGCTTGCCGTTGCCATTGTCGCCGATGAGCCTGGCCTGCAACTCGCGTGTGGCTTCCTCTTCGTCCAGGAGTTTGAGGTAGATCAGATAGGAGAGTTGCTCGATGTAGGTGACGGGGTTGGTGACGCCGCCTGCCCACAGGATGTCGGTGATGCGGTCGAGTGTTCTGCGGATCTGCTGGTTCACCGTACCCTCCTATGCCGGACGCTGCGTGAACACCGCCTCGTTCAGTTCCGTGATGATGTCCTTGAGTCCGCGCTCGCCGAACAGCTCCATGCCTAACCCGGCGGCGTTCAGAATCGACAGCGGCGGCTGGAAGAGGTCGCCGACCTCGATCTTGCCCCGCACGATGCCGCGATTCTTGAGCAACGCCAGATACTGGGCTTGCTCCGGGTTGAGGTTTTTGGAAACCAACCACGCTTGGAAATTCTCCGTCAGCTCTTCCTCGCGGCTTTTAAGCTTGAAGCTGCCGAGGGCGGCGCGGATGAAATCGATCAGCGTGCCACTCGGGCGCCGATAGGCGCGCCGCAGGTTTTCCTCGTTGAAGTAGAACTCTGGATTGTTGAGCTGTTGCGCCAACGTCTGTTCTTCGTCAGGCGTGAGTTGGTCACCTTGTCGGATCTTCTGGAGAATCAGATCGCGCTCCACCGCGGCGCGAATCGTCTGCTCCCAATTGGTCACGTAATCGCGCTTGTCGATGCGTTCGCCTTCAGGGCCGACCTCGACATAGGTCACGGCCTCGAGCCACTCATCCTCAAGGCCGAGCTCGATCAGCTCGCGCGGCGATTTAGGGGGAGTTGTGGTGCCACCGGGAGCGCGTCCGCCGCCGGTGCCGGTGAAGATGTCCGTGTCGCTGTCGTTGAAATAGTCATGGTTGCCGAAGAAGTCGTAAATCACGAACTGCTGCTTCTGGATATGGGGGGCTGTGCGCGTCCCACGGCCGCGCATTTGCTGGTAGAGGATGGGACTGCGGACGCGTCGGCACATCACCAGGTGCAACACCTCTCGGCAGTCGAAGCCGGTGTCCAGCATGCCCACGCTGACCGCGATCTGCGGATAATCCTCCCGTTTGAATTTGCGGATCAGCTCGTCGGCGTCGGCCACATCCGAGGTGATGACCTCGGCGTACCTACCGCCGTGCTCGGGGTGTAATTCGTTGAGATACTGCGCCAGCCGGGCGGCATGGTGCTTGGTGATGGCGAAGACGATGCCCTTGCCGGGGCCGATCGGCTGACCGGGGGCCAGCTCGCGGTAGTTTTCCCAGGCGAGACGGTCGAACTCTTCCATCATCTTGCGATTGGTGTCTTCGTTCGTCCAGCGGCGTTCGAATTCGACCGGGTCATAGTGTTCATCGTCGACGTCGGCCCCTTCGGCCAATAACACAGTGATGCCGGTGGCGAATTTATAGGGAATGAGATAGCCCTCTTTGAACGCCTCCTGGATGGGGTAGGCGAAATCTGGCTCGCCGTCCTTGCACTGATAGAAGGCGTAGGTGTTGCGCTCGATGTAGGCCGCCGGCGTGGCCGTGAGCCCGATGTGAAGGGCGTCGAAGTGGGTCAAGGCGGTCTGCCAGGCGCCATAGATCGAGCGATGGCATTCATCAGCGATGACGACATCGAAGTAGCCACTGGTGAACTCCGGATAGCGGCTGATCATGGTCTGGAGCAAGCACACGGTGATCTGCTTTTCTTCCCGGACAATCCCCGGGCGCAGCCAATAGCTGCCGTATTGAGTCAGGATGTCCTGAATGGCTTCGAGCGCTTGTTTGGCCAACTGATCTCGATCCACCAGGAACAGGATGCGCTCGGCGCGGCCTGCCTGAATCAGTCGCTTGAGGTAGAGGCAGACCAGATCCGTCTTGCCGGTGCCGGTCGGCAGCTCGATCAGGAAGCGCCGCTTGCCCAGCTCGATGGCGTGGTCGAGCGCCCTCATGGCCTCCTGCTGATACGGACGTACCTGGCGCTGCTCACCCTGGCGGAGATAGTACTCAGGAATCGGGATGGTCGCCAGCGGCTTGCGCTCCTGGCGCAGGTAGACCAATCGCTCGAGGTCGCGTCGAGAGTAGAATGAGTTGACGAGGCGCGCGTCGTCGTTGGTGTAATCCCAGAAATAGATGAGCTCGCCGTTGGTCAGGAAGATAAACGGCGCCCCGATGCGTTTGGCGTAGGGCAGGGCTTGTTGCTTGGCGACATAGGGATGCACCGCGGAGCGCTTCGCCTCGATGACAGCGAGCGGACGGCCAGTGAGGGACCACAAGACGTAATCGGCCCGCCCAGTCGGCATGGCATCGTTGTCGGACGCGATCGATACCCCCTCAGCACCGCGCCCTTCTGCTGACAAGCCTTCGGCACGCCATGAGCCGATCGTCATCTCAGTCTGGACCATAGACTTGTCGGCCGGATCCCAGCCTGCCTGGCGGAGCAGGTCATCAATCAGAATCCTGGCATCGGCTTCGGTAGAGACATCCTTCACGGGTGAAGTCCTTCTCTTCCACCCTTCTTGTCCCAGAAGGCCTTTGCGTTATTCCAACTCTGGCCAGTGCAACCTTCTGGCCTGTGAGGCCAGAGGATTGACCCTGTGATCCTCTGCCTCACCACTTGTCAGGAAGCCTCACCGATATTCCGGGAAATAGTCGGCGAGATTCCTGCCATCGACATAGACATCGCACACCAGCCGCCCGCGGTCGACGCGATGGGCGGTCCGCAGCTCGACATTCCGTCCGAGGATGAGCCTGGATAACTTGGCTTTAGCCGCCTGACCACCGGGCTCGTGTAGTTCCGGAGCGTCGTACCCGGTCGGTCGCACATGCGCGCCCGATTGGCCATTCCACTGCCACTGCGGGGCAACTGTGAACGTGTCGCCGTCGATGATGGTGGTCACCCTGAACACTGCCATTGCTCACCTCCTTGTGCCAAACCCTGATCTGCAACGCCGGGTTAGCTGAAGGCAAGCAATGTGCCGCGTCCAAGCAGTGTTTCCGATGTTAGTCAATACAAGATGTTACCGTGACATTGGTCGATTCCGCTCGGTTGCTATCTTAAACTACGGTTGAATGGTTTTCAACGATGGTTGGAATCACCTTCGCCCTTCCGCAGAAACTTATGCACGGCCTGCGGTGTCATCCCTAGCAGCCTTGCGGCTTCACTTTGGTTTCCCCGGGCGGTCTCAAGAGCCTTCAAGATCAACTGTTTGCGCGCGCTCGAAAGGAATTCCTCCATAGAGAAACCTTCATGAGGATCAGGGAGCATGGCCAAGGGGTCTGTCCCGGTCACCGGCTCTGAGACGAGCAGATCGTCTGCCTCCAGCAGTTCCTTTCTCGCCAGCCGGACTGAACGTTCGATCGCGTTTTCAAGATCGCGCACGTTGCCGGGCCAGGAGAGGTGTTGCAGCCTGGTCAACGCTGCCGGCGATAAGCGCTTGGGTCTTCGGAGGGTGGCGTTGAGGCGATCGAGGATATGCAAGGCAAGCTTGGGGATATCGCTCTTCCGCTCGCGAAGCGGTGGCAAGCGAATCTCTCCGACGTTCAGCCGATAATAGAGGTCCTCGCGAAACTTTCCGCGAGGGATCAGCTTGCGGAGATCGCGGTTGGTGGCGGCGATGACGCGGACATCGACTTTATGGGGCCTTCTCGCTCCGAGTGGCTCGACGAGCCCGTCCTGCAGCACTCGCAGAAGCTTGGCCTGAGCGGCCGGGGGCAGTTCCGCCAGCTCGTCGAGAAACAGGGTACCGCCATCCGCGAGGTCGAATTTACCGATCTGGTCCGTCGTCGCCCCCGTAAATGCCCCTTTCTTGTGACCGAACAGCAGGCTTTCGACCAGCTCGGCCGGAATGGCCGCGCAATTGATGGGCACGAACGCCTCTTTAGGACGGCCGCTCAGGCGGTGGATAAACCTGGCAAGCAGCTCTTTGCCGGTGCCTGTCTCGCCCAGGATGAGGATAGGTACCGCCGACGAGGCGAGCGTGGCGCCGATCTCCAACGCCTTGCGTATCGCCGGATGGTCTCCGACGATCCCGAGTTCGCGGATGACCATGTTGAGATCTGGGGGCGCAATGTCTGGGACCTCAACGTCGCAGACATTGGCTCGTACGAGGGGAAAATCGGATACCGTCACATCGATTTCCGACACCAATGGACGGTCGCGGCTGACAAAGCGAGGCGGTCGTACGTTGAGAATGCGCGCGGGTATCTCGCCACTGGCGGCCAGCAACACCCAACATGCGTGCATCTGAGGGGTCCCCGATGCCACAGCGATGGAGTAATTCGCCTGCGGCGTGCTGTTGCAGATCTCGCGCACATGGGAGCGTAGGCCTCTGAGGATTGCCACATAGTCCGTTGGATCATGGAGGGGCAGGTCCTTGATCTCCACCTCTAGCCCTGGACACGACGACTGCAAGGCATCCTTGGTCGCCAGCGTGTTCTTCTCCATCAGCGGCGTTGAGAAGAGCATGACCCGATCGAACGACCGACATGACACCAAGGATAGAATTGGGCCCGGCTGTTCTTCCTGGCCGACGAGGCCCAATGAGTAAGGATCGTGAAATCCGGTAAAGGTGAGCAAAATATTCATGGGTTGGCTACCGCGATGCGTGAAAAAGTTTACCTCGCGGGGGCTATCGCCTCGGGACCGCTAGGGTAACGCAGTGCATGAGGGCCGGCATCTGCCTCCAGCGGCGGATATGCCGGATGCTCTCGGACCAGGCGGTCGGCGAGCGCCATGCTTTCGCATGGGAAAGCAGCATAGGTGTGGGCACAGCGCGGCCCCCGCCGTCGGGAAGCGGTCGGCGCTCATGCCGCCGCACATCGTATGGCTGCAACGGCGGGAGCCAGGGCGGTCGGAGGCCGGCTAATCGCGGCCGGCCGTCTGCAACGTGGCCGGTTCCTGTTCCAGCCGTCCGCCCATCGGCACGTGGCCGATGCGTCGCCACACCCGGTCCACCTCGGCCAACACCGCCTCGTCCGGCTGCTCGATGTCGAT
>Ga0209172_10005404_pt1 | contig 15581 bp, 17 predicted proteins | sample LarsenN4metaG_FD_184113 | JGI IMG/M metagenome (GOLD analysis project Ga0209172, IMG submission 184113) | Hot spring sediment bacterial and archeal communities from British Columbia, Canada, to study Microbial Dark Matter (Phase II) - Larsen... ... | reverse complement strand
CACGACCTCGTCCAAGAGCTGCCGTTTCTCACTGCGCGTGGCCTGCAGGTACCGCAAGCGCTGGACCGCGGCATACTCCCGAAGGCTGGCTCGCGTCACGGGCCCCTCCTGGGTGGAGTTGGTAACCGTGACTTCTGATCTATGACCCTGCCTTCGGTAACCGAAGTTTTGAGTCGATGCGCCCGCTTGACGGGCATCGAGCGGGCTCCCTACAATGAATCACCGTTCAGTCCGGCCCGTGCTCCCTTCCAGGAGGGAAACTTGGACTTCACGCTGACGCCAGAGCAGGAAGCGTTCCGGGCGCAGGTCCGGACGTGGCTCGAGGAGAACATGCCGCGCGAGTGGACGTCGCGCGTCATGGCGTCGTCCGACGTCCCCCGCCCGGAGGCGTACGACTTCCTCCGCCGCTGGCAGCGCCAGCTCTACGACGCCGGCTTCATCGGGCTCACGTGGCCGAAGGAGTACGGCGGGCGCGGCCTGACGTTCATGGAGGAGCTGATCCTCCACGAGGAGATGGCGCTGGCGAAGGCGCCGCCCGTCCTCAACATCCTCGGCGTCGGCATGGCGGGCCCGACGATCATCGCCTACGGCACCGAGGAGCAGAAGAGGCGCTACCCCGCGAAGATCCTCTCGTGCGAGGAGATCTGGTGCCAGGGCTACTCCGAGCCCAACGCGGGCTCGGACCTCGCGTCGCTGCAGACGCGCGCCGTCAAGGACGGCGACCACTGGGTCGTCAACGGCCAGAAGGTGTGGACGTCGCTCGCCCACATCGCCGACTACATGATGCTGCTGGCGCGCACGGACCCCGACGCGCCGAAGCACAAGGGCATCACCTACTTCCTCCTCGACATGAAGTCGCCCGGCGTCACGGTCAAGCCGCTGCGGCAGATCACCGGCGACCCGGAGTTCAACGAGGTCTTCTTCGACAACGTCCGCGTCCACGAGTCGCAGGTCCTGGGCGGCGTGAACAACGGCTGGCAGGTCGGGCTCACGACCCTGATGTACGAGCGGCTCGCGCTCGGGTTCGGGCTCCAGGTGCGGCTCCGCATCGCCCTCGACGGCCTCGTGGAGATGGCCCGGCGGGTCGAGAAGCACGGGCGCGTGCTCACGAAGGACCCGATCATGCGCCAGAAGATCGCCCAGCTCTGGATCGACACCGAGTGCCTGAAGTACACGGGCGCCCGCGCCATCACCAAGCTGCTGAAGGGCGAGATCCCGGGGCCCGAGGCGTCCACCGGCAAGATGATCTGGGTGGACACGCACCAGCGGCTGCAGGAGCTGGCGATGGAGATCCAGGGGCCGTACTCGCAGCTGATGCGCGGCTCGGACTGGGCGGTGGAGGGGGGGCTCTGGCAGTACACCTTCCTCCGGTCGCGCGCCAACTCGATCGAGGGCGGGACGACCGAGGTCCAGAAGAACATCATCGGCGAGCGCATCCTCGGCCTGCCGAAGGGCTAGGGGCCAAGACTCCCGAAAGGGGACGCCATGAACTTCGGGTTCAGCGAAGAGCAGGAGCAGATCCGCGCGACGGCGCGCAAGTTCTTCGAGAACGAGTGCACGTCGGAGTTCGTGCGCCGGCGGATGGAGGAGCCCGCGGGCGTCACCGACGAGTTCTGGGCCAAGCTCGCCGAGCAGGGCTGGCTCGGGCTCGTCTACCCGGAGGAGTACGGCGGCGCGGGCCTCGGGTTCGTCGACCTCACCGTGCTCATGGAGGAGATGGGGCGCGCCGTCATGCCCGGGCCGTTCTTCTCGACGGTGCTGCTCGGCGGCCTCACGATCCTCGAGGCCGGCTCGGCCGGGCAGAAGAAGGAGTGGCTGCCGCGGATCGCCGCCGGCGAGGCCAAGGTCGCGCTGGCGTGGACCGAGCCGAACGCGCGGTGGGACGCGGCCGGCGTGACGGCCACCGCGAAGCCCGCCGACGGCGGGTTCGTGCTGAGCGGCACGAAGCTGTTCGTCCTCGACGCCCACATCGCCGACGCGCTCGTGGTCGTGGCGCGCACGTCGGAGGGGCGGCAGCCCGAGCACGGCGTGAGCCTCTTCCTCGTGCCGCGGTCGTCGGTCGGCGTGGAGGTGAAGCTCCTGCCCACGATGGACCAGACCCGGAAGCTCTGCGAGGTGGGGCTGCACGACGTGCGAGTGCCGGCCACGGCCCTCCTCGGCGCCCGCGACGGCGGCTGGCCGCCGCTCGCCCGCGTCGTGGAGCGCGCGACCGTCGCGCTCTGCGCGGAGATGTGCGGCGGCGCGCAGCGCGTCCTCGACATGACCGTGGAGTACGCGAAGATCCGCGTCGCCTTCGGTCGCCCCATCGGCTCCTACCAGGGCGTCAAGCACCGCGCCGCCGACATGCTGGTGGACGTCGAGAACGCGAAGTCGCTGACGTACTACGCCGCGTGGGCGGTCGACGAGAAGATCCCCGAGTCGGCGCTCGCGGCGTCGATGGCGAAGGCGTACGCCTCCGACGCGTTCCGGAAGGTCGCGGCGGCCGGCATCCAGCTCCACGGCGGCATCGGCTTCACCTGGGAGCACGACCTGCACCTCTACTTCAAGCGCGCGAAGTCGTCGGAGTTCGCCTTCGGCGACGCGACGTACCACCGCGAGCGGGTGGCGCAGCTGATCAACCTGTGATTGCGGGCCGCGGGGCGGCGCCGGCGCGACCGGCGCCGCCCCGCCGCGCCCGTCCCGTCCGGCCGCGCGCTATGATCGCCGCGTGAGCCCCGTCGAGCCGCGGCCCGCCGCCTCCGTCCTGCTCGTCCGCCCGACGCCGCCCGGCGCCCCGGAGCCGCTCGAGGTCTACATGGTCCGGCGGCAGAAGGGCATGAAGTTCCTCGGCGGTTACTACGCCTTCCCCGGCGGCAAGGTCGACGCCGCCGACGCCGATCCCGAGGTGCTCGCGCGCTGCGACGGCCTGGCGCCCGAGGAGGCCGAGGCGGTCTTCCCCGGCGGCGACCGGCCCGCGGTCGCCTACTGGGTGACGGCGCTGCGCGAGCTGCTGGAGGAGACGGGCCTGCTGCTGGCGCGCGACGAGGTGGGCCGCGCCATCGACGCCCGCGACGCGGCCGTCGCCGCGGCGATCGAGCGCATGCGCGCGGCGCTCGTCGCGGGCGAGGCGACGTTCGGGGCCTTGCTGGCGCGCGAGCGCTGGCGCGGCGACCTCCGGCCGCTCCGCTACCTGGCGCACTTCATCACGCCGACGTCGAGCCCCATCCGCTTCAGCGCCCGCTTCTTCCTCTGCCCGGCGCCGGCGGGACAGCAGCCGCGGCTCTACACCGAGGAGACCTCCGAGGGGTTCTGGATCGCGCCGGGCGAGGGCTACCGCCGGTTCCTCGCCGGCCAGATGGCGATGGCGGAGCCGGCCGAGTACGGGCTCGCCTACCTCGCCCAGTTCGACTCCCTCGACGACCTCTGGGCCGCCCACGCCGACCGCCGCCACAAGTTCCACGGGATCATCGACCGCATCGACGTGTTCTGGAAGGACTTCGACTGGCGGAACGCCCCGTGGCGCGACCCGGGGGGCGCCCGGCGGGCCGGTCCTGCCGGGGACCGGTGAGATGGGCGAGCTGATCGCGGTCTACCTGACGGTCCACACGCCGCGGTACTGCACGTACGAGGCGGCCTTCGCCGGCAAGCTCGCGCACCCCGACTTCCGGATGGTCCGGGACGGGCTGGTCGCGCAGGGCCGTCACCTGGCCGGGGCGCGGCCCGACGTCGTCGTCCTCAACTCCTGCCACCTGGTCTCCACCTTCCCGACCGTCGTCGACGGCACCCCGCGGCACCGGGGCGTGCTGACGGCCCAGGAGGCGCCCGACCTGATCCGCGGCGTCGAGTACGACTTCCCCGGCGACTACGAGCTCGGGTCGGCCCTCGTGGACCGCGGCCGCGCCGCGGGCCACCTGTGCACGCTGGCCGACGACGTCCACTTCCCGCTCGACTACGGCACCGTCATGCCGATGGTGTGCTACCTCGACCGGTCGCAGCGGATCCCCGTCGTGCCCGTGTCGGTGACGCTGGCGAGCGACCTCGAGGAATGCTTCGCGTGGGGCCGTCACCTCGTGCGCGCCGTCCGGGAGCTGCCGAGGCGCGCGGCGTTCGTCGCGAGCGGCAGCCTGTCGCACAAGATCGTGCGCGGCCCCGAGCGCTGGCCCAGCGCGGCGGACCAGGAGCTGGACCACCGGTTCGCCCGGATGCTCGCCGACGGCGAGTACGACAAGCTCTGGGCCTGGCTGCCGGAGTACGCGCACGTCGTGCAGGCCGAGATGGGGGCCGGCATCTCGCCATGATGCTCGGGGCCATCCTCGAGTCGGGGCGTCGGTTCGAGGTGATCGCCCACGCCTATGGCCCGTCGTCGGGCAGCGGCAACTACGTCGTTTCGCTTTTCTGAGATTCGGTGTAGATTTGGGGCCCTTCAAGGAGGACGAGCCATGGCCGGACTCACACGTCGGACGTTCCTCGCCGGTGCCTCGGCGGCGGTCGGCGTCGCCGCCGGTCCCTGGGTGCTCCGCAGCGCCGCGCAGGGCAACCCGGTCAAGATCGGCGTGCTGCTCCCGTACTCGGGCGTCTACGCCGTGCTCGGGGAGTCGATCACCCAGGCGATGGAGCTGGTGTTCTCCCGCGAGAACTGGACGGTCGCCGGCCGGCGGATCGAGCTCCTGAAGGAGGACGGCGAGGCCAAGCCTCCCGTCATCGTGCGCAAGGCGCAGAAGCTGATCGACTCGGACAAGGTCGACATCCTCACCGGGCCGGTCCACAGCGGCGGCCTCATGGGCATGCGCGACCACGTCCACAACTCGAAGACGATCCTCATCGTCTCGAACGCCGGCGCCGACCAGATCAGCCGGGACCGCTGCTCGCGCTGGATCTTCCGCACGTCGTTCTCGAACTGGCAGCCGTGCCAGCCGATGGGCGGCTGGGTGGCGAAGCACGTGTCGAAGGAAGTCTTCCAGATCGCGCCGAACTACCAGGCCGGCAAGGACATGATGGCCGCGTTCCGGGAGACGTTCGCCCCCGCCGGCGGCAAGGTCATCGGCGAGGACTACCCGAAGCTCGGGGAGACGGACTACGCGCCGTACCTGACGAAGATCCGCCAGTCGGGGGCGAAGGCCGTGTTCGCGTTCTTCTCGGGGTCGGACGCGGTGAACTTCGTGCGGCAGTTCGACCAGTTCGGCCTCAAGGGGCAGGTGCGGCTCACGGGCGCGGGCTTCCTGACCGAGCCCGACGTGCTGCCCTCGCAGGGCAAGTCCGCCCTCGGCATCATCACCGGCCACTTCTACACCCCCGTGCTCGACAACCCCACGAACCAGCGGTTCGTGAAGGAGTTCAAGGAGAAGTTCGGCGGCAAGACGCCGGACGGCTTCGCGTGCCAGGGGTACGACACGGCCGAGGTCATCGTCCGCGCGCTCAAGGCCGTCAACGGCAACACCCAGGACAGGAACAAGCTCGTGGACGCCATCGCGAAGGTCGAGTTCGACAGCCCCCGCGGGCGGTTCCGCTTCGACCCGAAGACGCACAACGTCATCCAGCCGTTCATCTACGTCCGCGAGGTGAAGGAGACGGCCGACGGGCTCAACAACGTGCCGATCGACAAGATCGCCGACGTGAGGGATCCCGGCACCGGCTGCACGCTGCCCGCCTAGCCGAAAGCCGCGCGGGGCCGGGCGCCGGCCCGGCCCCGCCGATCCGCGCACGTGCCCTTCGTCCCCGACGTCTTCGGCCAGGCCCTCAACGGCCTCTCGTACGGGGTCCTGCTCTTCCTCCTGACGGTCGGGCTCACCCTGATCTTCGGGATGCTCGACGTCATCAACCTGGCCCACGGCTCGTTCTACATGCTGGGCGCCTACGCCGGGCTCGCGCTCATCGCGGCGACCGGCAGCTTCTGGCTCGCGCTCGTGCTGGCGCCGGTCGCCGTCGGCCTCGTGGGGGTGGTGGTCGAGCGCGCGTGTCTCCGGCCGCTCTACGGCCGGCCGCCGCTCGACCAGGTGCTCCTGACCTTCGGCTTCATCTACCTGTTCGAGGACGTCGTGAAGTGGATCTGGGGCGGCCGCATCCGCTCGATCCCGCCTCCCGACGTCTTCTCGGGCTCGGTGACGGTGCTCGGCGCCACGGTCCCGTCGTACCGGCTGTTCGTGATCGCGTTCGGGCTCGCGATGGCGGTGGCGCTCTGGCTCGTGATCGAGCGGACGCGACTGGGCGCCGTCATCCGCGCCGGCGTGGCCGACGCCGAGATGACGGCGGGCCTCGGCATCGACATCCACCGGGTCTTCACGGGCGTCTTCGCGTTCGGCGCCGCGCTCGCCGGCCTGAGCGGCGTGATCGCGGGCCCGATCCAGTCCGCGTACCCGGCGATGGGCGTCGGCATCCTGATCCCCGCGCTGATCGTCGTCGTGGTCGGCGGGCTCGGCAGCCTCAAGGGATCGCTGGCGGGGAGCCTCATCATCGGCCAGGCGGAGACGTTCGGCAAGGCGTGGCTGCCCGAGACGTCGATGCTGATGATCTACGTGGTCATGGCGCTCGTCGTGCTCCTGCGCCCGCAGGGGCTCTTCGGCCGCCCGCTCCGATGAGGGGGCGCGTGCCGGGCCCGACGGTCCTGCCGCGGCTCCTCGCGGCCGTCGCCGCGCTCGCGATCGTCGCCGCGAGCCCGCTCTTCCTGGGCACCTACCCCGTGAAGCTCCTGCAGGAGATCCTCATCTGGGGCATCTTCGCGATGAGCCTGGACCTCCTGATGGGCTACGCCGGGATGGTGTCGTTCGGCCACTCGGCGTTCTTCGGCGTCGGCGGCTACGTCGCCGCGCTCGCGCTGCAGAAGTCGGCGGGCCTGACCGCGGCGCTCGTCTATCCGGCGCTGGCCGCCGCGCTGGTGGCGCTCGTGATCGGGTTCTTCTCGATCCGCGTCAGCGGCGTGTACTTCATCATGCTCACGCTGGCCTTCTCGCAGATGTTCTATGCCTACGCGTTCCAGGCGGGGTGGCTCGGCGCCGAGGACGGCGTGATCGGCATCCCCCGGCCCGCGGTGCTCGGGACCAGCCTCGCGTCGCTGGAGCGCTTCCACCTCTACCTGGTGCTCGTGTTCGGCGCCGCGGCGCTGCTGCTCTGGCGCGTCGTGCGGTCGCCGTTCGGCCACGTGCTCAGGGGCATCCACGAGAACGAGGCGCGCATGGAGGCGGTCGGCTACCCGGTCGGCCGCTACAAGCTCGTCGCGTTCGTCGTGGCGGGGACGATCGCCGGCGTCGCGGGCTCGCTCTACGCCCAGTTCAACGGGCAGATCCCGCCCGACGCGTTCTTCTGGACGACGTCGGGCGAGGCGCTGCTGATGGTCATCATCGGCGGCACCGGCACGCTGGCGGGCGCCGTGCTCGGCGCGGCGGCCTTCATCCTGCTGCAGAGCATGGTCAGCACGTACACCGAGCGCTGGATGCTCATCCTCGGTCTCACGTTCATCGTCTTCGTCCTCTTCGCCCCGGGCGGCATCGTGGGGGCGCTGAGGGGCCGGATCGGCCTGCGCGCGTGACCGGGACGCCGATCCTCGCGCTCGAGGGCGTGAGCCGGCACTTCGGCGCCGTGAGCGCCGTCAACGGCGTCTCGCTGGCCGTGGCGCCGCGCGAGCGGCGGGCCATCATCGGCCCGAACGGCGCCGGCAAGACGACGCTGTTCAACGTGATCACGGGCCACCTGCCGCCGACCGCCGGCCGCGTGCTGTTCGAGGGGCGCCCGATCACGGGGCTGGCGCGGCACGAGATCGCCCGCCGGGGGGTGTCGCGCTCGTTCCAGCGCAACAACGCGTTCCCGCGGCTCACCGTGCTCGAGAACCTGCGGCTGGCGGCCGGCGGCGACGGCCGCGGCAGCTGGGACCTCCTCGGGCCGGTCGCGCGGCTCGCCGTCCCGCTCGCGCGTGCCCGCGAGGTCGCGGAGGCCGTCGGCCTCGGCGATCGCCTCGGCGAGCAGGCGGGGCGGCTGTCCTACGGCGAGCAGCGGCAGCTCGAGGTCGGCATCGCGCTCGCGACGTCGCCCCGGCTCCTGCTGCTCGACGAGCCGACGGCCGGCATGTCGCCGGAGGAGACGCAGCGGATGACGCGGCTGCTCGCCGGGCTGCCGCGCGACGTCACGCTGCTGATCATCGAGCACGACATGGACGTCGTCTTCTCGCTCGCCGACCGCATCACGGTGCTCCACCAGGGCGAGGTCCTGAGCGAGGGGACGCCGGCCGCCGTGCGCGCCGACCCCCGCGTCTACGAGGTCTATCTCGGCACCGCGGAGGACGCGTGATGCTCGACGTCGAGGGCATCCACACGTACTACGGCGAGAGCCACGTCCTCCACGGCGTGTCGCTCCGGGTCGGCGCCGGCGAGGCCGTCGCCATCCTCGGCCGCAACGGCGCCGGCAAGACGACGCTGATCCGCTCCATCGTCGGCTTCACGCCCCCGAGGAGCGGCGTCGTCCGCTTCCTGGGGCGGGAGATCCAGCGGCTGCCGCCGTACCGGATCGCGCGCCTCGGCATCGGGCTGGTGCCCCAGGGGCGCCGCATCTTCGCGCCGCTCTCGGTGCTCGAGAACCTCCAGCTCGGCGCGCGGAGCGCCGGCGACGGCTGGACCCGCGAGCGCGTCTACGAGGTCTTCCCGCGGCTCCGCGAGCGGGCGACCCAGGGCGGCGGCACGCTGTCCGGCGGCGAGCAGCAGATGCTGGCCGTCGCCCGCGCGCTGATGACGAACCCGCGGCTGCTCCTGCTCGACGAGCCCTCGGAGGGCCTGGCGCCGATCGTCGTGCGCGAGATCGGCCGCGTCCTCGTGCGGCTCAAGCAGGAGGGGCTCGCGATCCTCCTGGTCGAGCAGAACGTGCCGCTGGCGCTGCGCGTCGCCGACCGCGTCTACGTCGTGAGCAAGGGGCAGATCGTGTACGATGGCTTCCCGTCGGCGCTGGACGCCGACGAGGACGTCAAGCGCCGCTTCCTCGGCGTGTCGTGACGACGGAGCCCGCGCCGTGAGCTGGATCGACCCCGACTTCCCGAAGACCGCGACGCCGAGCGACCTGGTGGGCCGCGTGCTGGGGCTCAACCCCGGCACGATGACCGGTCCCGGCACCAACACCTACCTGGTGGGCCGCCGCGATCCGGTGCTGATCGACACCGGCGCCGGGCTTCCGGGCTACGTCCCCCTGCTCGAGGGCTACCTGGCCGCTCGGGGCTGGACGCGGCCCGCCCGGGTGCTGCTGACCCACCGCCACCCGGACCACCTGGGCGGCGTCGCCGACCTCCGCCGCCGGTGGAGCGGCCTGCGCGTCTCGAAGATGCTCCACCGCGACGGCGCGCTGCCCGAGGGCATCGACGACCTCCGCGACGGCGACACGATCGAGACCGACGGCGGCACGCTGCTCGCCGTCCACACCCCCGGCCACGCGTCCGACCACCTCTGCTTCTACCTGGTGGAGGAGAAGGCGCTCTTCACCGGCGACGTCGTGCTCGCCGGCTCGACGACCGTGATCCCGTCGGGCGACGGCGACCTCGCCGACTACATGGCGTCGCTGCGGCGCCTGCAGTCGATGGACGTCCGCCGCATCTACCCGGCGCACGGCCCGGTGATCGAGGACGGCCCGGGCCGCATCGCGGAGTACATCGAGCACCGGCTCCTGCGCGAGCGCCAGATCCTCGAGGCGCTCGGCGACGGCCTCGTGACGATCCCGGCGATGGTGAGCCGCATCTACGCCGACGTCCCCGAGCACCTGCACCGCGTGGCGGCGCAGTCCGTGGAGTCGCACCTGCGGAAGCTCGCGCGCGAGCGGCGCGTGCGCGAGCACCCGACGCCCGACGCGCCGTCCCGCTGGGAGCTTTTGGCGAGCTGACGGCAGGGCGTACCGGCGGCCGGCGCCTTCCCGCCGACCGCCGGGGCGCCCCGATCGGCGCCGCCTCACGCCGGCAGCAGGCAGACCGCCTCGGGCGACATGATCTGCGCGGCGACGGTCTCCACGCAGAACAGGTGCATGGCGTCGGTGTCGTGCCAGCGGTAGCCGACGGAGAGATCGCCGCCCACCGTGATGATGAAGTCGCCGCCGCGGCACGAGAACACCGCGCCGCCCTTCAGCACGCCGGAGCGGTGGATGCCCTCCACCCGCTCCTTGACCTGCTCGCTCGCCGGGTAGCCGCAGCCGCTCGCCTGGGCCTGCCAGAACTCGTTGAAGCGGCCGTAGTCCAGGACGGCGGCGTAGGGGCCGGCGATCCCCGCGCGGTCCAGCGTGTCGACGGCCCCGAGGATGTCGGCCACCGCCCGCCCGGGCTCGCGCCAGTCGCCGAGCGTCTGGCGGGGCGACTTGTCCGAGCCGAGGAAGCCCGGCTGCTCGCCGTCGCCGTAGAACACCAGGTGGTCCTCCGTCTCGGCGACGTCGCGCGCGGCGGCCTCGGCGGGCGCGGTCTCCAGCGCCCGGCTGCCGCGCTCGAAGGCCTCGATGTCCGCCCACGGCAGCGAGAAGTCGGCGCGGATCTCGGTGAGCAGCGCGACCTCCGGCACCCACGCGCGCGCCGTGCCGGACGCGTGGATGCTCCGCGACGGCCGCAGCGTGCCGAGGCGCGAGGCGACGTGGTCCCAGCCCCTGGGGCCGTCGAAGTCCGCGACGCGGCGGCCGGCCAGGACGTGCACCGCCACGCGCCGCACGGCGTCGTCGATCTCCTTCCACACGCGGTCCGACACCGGCGCGGCCCGGCGCCGCTGCAGCAGGTCCTCCATCATCGCCGCCTCCTGAGCGATCCGATCCCCGGGGTGGGGGAGCGCGAGCCGTCGGCGCCGGCCGGCGCGTCGGCGGCCTCCGCGGCCTCCTCGATGGCGAGGATCGATCCCTCGGTGAAGAGATACCGGCGCAGGTAGCGGTCGAAGCCGCGGTCCCGACGGCGGATCCACTCGAGCACCATCGCGGCGTGCTCCTTCTCCTCGTCGCGGTTGTGCGCGAGGATCTCGCGGAGCTCGGGGTCGCCCGTGGCGTCGACGCGCTGCTGGTACCAGTCGACGGCCTCGAGCTCCTCCATGAGGCTCACGATCGCGCGGTGCATGTCGCGCGTCAGCGGCGCGAGCGACTCGGCGGCCTCGTGGAAGCCCTGGGAACCTTCCGCCATGGACGACCCCCTCCGCGCCGGCACGCCGGCGCCTCCGGGGGAGCGTTGCAAGAGGAAGGCCGCCGAACGGGGCGAGCGTCAGCGGGAGCGCGCGGCCTCGACGAGCGCCTCGAACAGCCGGCGCGCGGCCGGGTCGCGGTCGGCGAGGTCCTCGGGGTGCCACTGAACGCCGACGACGAAGCCCGGAGCGCCCGGCATGTCGACGCCCTCGATCACGCCGTCGGGCGCCCACGCGGTCTCGCGGAGGCCGGCGCCGAGGCGCCGGATGGCCTGGTGGTGGAAGCTGTTCACGCGCAGCTCGGGGAGCGCGAGGACGCGGCCCAGCAGCGTGCCCTCGACGCGGACGGCGACGGCGTGGGTCGGCTCGTGGCGCGGCGCCGACTGGGCGTGGGCGCACGCTTCCGGCACCTCGGCGGGGATGTGCTGCACCAGCGAGCCGCCGCGCGCGACGTTGAGCACCTGGATGCCGCGGCAGATGGCGAGGAGCGGCACCGCCCCGTCGACGGCCCGGTTCGCCAGCTCCATCTCGAGCGCGTCCCGCGCCTCGGACACGCCGTCGACCTCCGGGCGGCGGGCCTCGCCGAACCGCGCCGGGTCGACGTCGCCGCCGCCGGAGAGCACGAGGCCGTCCAGCCGCGACCACAGGGCGTCGCGCGCGGGGGGGTCCAGGTACGGCGGCAGCAGGACGGGCACCCCCCCGGCGCGCTGGACGGCGGCGACGTAGGCCCGGTTCAGGTGGGCGCGCGGCGGCGTCGTGCCGTTGTCGCCGTCGGGCGTGAGCGACGTCGTGATGCCGATGAGCGGGGCGGCCATGTCGGCCAGCCTAGCACGGCGGGGCCGGGCAACCCGCTGGACCCCGCCCCGGAGTATCATGGCCGCACCATGTCACTCGACTCCGCCTCCTCCCAGGCCACCGCTCCGGTCCATTCCCCGACGGCGACCGTCCAGGCCATCGGCCTTCGCTGGGCCGTCGCCGCGGGCCACGCCCTCGCCTCGGAGGCGGCGGCGCGCGTGCTGGCCGCCGGCGGCAACGCGATCGACGCCGGCGTGGCGGCGGGATTCTGTCTGGGCGTCGTCCACCCCGACATGGTCTCGGTGGCCGGCGTCGCTCCGATCCTGGTGCACGTGGCGCGCACCCGCGAGACGTGGCAGGTGTCGGGCGTCGGCCCGTATCCGCGCGCCTCGACCGTGGAGTACTTCCGGGCGCGGCACGGGGGCCAGATCCCGCCCGGCCTGGCGCGGACGGTCGTGCCGGCCGCGCCGGACGCCTGGTGCACGGCGCTCGAGCGCTGGGGCACGATGTCCTTCGCCGACGTGGCGTCGGCGGCCATCGAGCACGCCGAGCGCGGCTTCCCGGTCTCGGCGTTCTCGGCGTACCAGATGGCGGCGAACGCCGACAAGTACCGGCGCTGGCCGACGTCGGCCGCGCTCTACCTGCGGGACGGCCGGGCCTACCGGATGGGCGAGGTGCTGGTGCAGCGCGAGCTCGCCGAGACGCTGCGCCGCATGGCGGCCGCCGAGGGGCGCGCCGGAGGGAGCCGCGAGGCCGGGATCCGCGCCGCCCGCGACGAGTTCTACCGCGGCGAGACGGCCCGGCGCATCGCCGAGTTCCACCGGAAGAACGACGGCCCACTCGCGCTGGAGGATCTCGCGGCGTTCGCCGTCGAGGTCGCGCCGGCGCTGACGACGACGTTCGGCGGCCACGAGGTCGCGGCGTGCGGGCACTGGTGCCAGGGGCCGGTGCTGCTCCAGCTCCTGGATCTCCTCGACGGGGTCGATCTCGAGGCGCTCGGCCACAACTCGCCGGCGTACCTCCACCGCCTCGTGGAGACCATCAAGCTGGCGTTCGCCGACCGCGACGCCTACTACGGCGACCCCGCGTTCGTGACGATCCCCACGTTCCTCCACGACAAGGACTACGCGGCCGGGCGGCGCGCGCTGCTCGGCGAGCGAGCGTGGCGGGAGCTGCCGCCGGCCGGCGGCGCCCGCGCGTCGCGGCGCGAGGCGATGCCGGTCGCGGGCGGGTCGACGGACGCCCTCGACACCAGCTACGTGGCGGTCGTCGACGCCGAGGGCAACGGCTTCTCCGCGACGCCGAGCGATCCCAACGCGGACTCGCCGGTGGTGGACGGCGTCGGCTGCGTCGTCTCGCCGCGCGGCTCGCAGGGCTGGCTCGACCCCGGGCATCCGAGCGTCGTCGCCCCCGGCAAGCGGCCGCGGCTCACGCCGGCGCCCGCGATGGCGTTCAGCGGGGGACGGCTGCTGATGCCGTTCGGGACGCCGGGCGGCGACGTCCAGCAGCAGGCGATGCTGCAGGTCTTCCTGAACGTCACGCGCTTCGGCATGTCGCTCCAGCGCGCGATCGAGGCGCCCCGCGTGGCGTCCCGCAGCTTCCCCGACTCGTTCTGGCCGCACGTCATGGCACCCGGCAAGCTCGAGGTCGAGGGCCGGATCCCGAAGGACACGCGGCAGGCGCTCGCCGAGCGGGGCCACGACGTCGCCGTCTGGAGCGACTGGGAGTGGCGCGCGGGCGCGGTGTGCGCGGTGTTGGTCGGCCCCGAGGGCACGCGCTGGGCGGGCGCCGATCCGCGCCGCGGCTGCCACGCGATCGCGCGGTAGCTTCGTCTGAGTCACCGCGAGCGGCCGCGCGCTTGCTCAATGTCTCCGGCGCCCGGGCTCTGCCGGGCGCGACTGGCGGTGCTCTCGCTCCGCGATGAGGGCCTTCATGCCTGCCCATGGCGTTGACAGCCCGCATCGCGAGTGAGCATCGGCGCATGGCGTGCCTCACGCGCCCGTGAACGCGTCGGACGGTCTTCTCGCCCGGGTCGTCGGTCCATGGTCTAAGGAAAAGCTCCAAGTCGTCGGCCGCTACATGGGGATCTTCGCTACCAGCATGAAGGGCAAGTGGGAAGGTTTGACATACGTCGACTTATTCGCCGGCCCAGGTCTGTGCGTCGTAGACGATTCCTGGGAGGAGATTCACGGGTCGCCTCTTCTCGCGCTCGAGACTCGCACGCCGTTCGACGTCGTCGTATGCGTCGAGGAGGATGATGAAGCACGCGCCGCGCTCAGCGCGCGCGTTCGCCGGCACCCCCGTGGGAACTCCGTCGAAGTCCTTCCCGGCGACTGCAACGCCGTCGTCACGGACGTCATCGCCAAGATGCCGCCGAGGTTTCTCTCGCTGGTCTTCATCGACCCGGAGGGTGTTGCAGATCTTGATCCTACGACACTGAAGAGTCTTGGAGACCAGCGACATGTCGACCTCATCATCCTGTTCGCCCAGAACATGGCGATCAACCGCAACAAGTGGCGCTGGCTGAGTCAGGAAGACACGCCGCTAGACAAGCTCACCCCAGAGTGGCGCACGGCGCGAACACCGGAGGTCGTGCAGTTCATGGATCAACTGCACGGCATGGGGTTCACGTTCGTCGAGAGCGCGAGGCGCGCCTTCCGCAACAGGAGAGGTGCGCGTCTGTACTACCTTGTCTTCGCCAGCAGGTCTTCCGTAGCGGCCGAGTTCTGGCGGAAGATCAGTGGCGATGAGCAGATGCCGCTGTTCAACCAGTTCTGAAGTCGGGCATCTGATCCCAGACGCGCCCATCGAGGAGTCTGCCGCCGCTGGTCGGCCGAAGGCCACCCCACTGCTTGAAGAAGAACGGAACGCCGACGGCTTGGCACTGATCGCGGATTTCACGGACCCATTCCCCTCTCATGGGACGATGATCGGGTCCGCTCTCGCCTCCGACGATCACCCAGTCGATGCCATCAAGCGGTAGGCCCGGCAGGGGACCGAGCAGCGGTTCCAGGGAGAGGAAGCGAACCGCGGCGGGTACATCTCGGAGTCGTTCAATCCGGGGAAAATAGCGTCTTGTCTCTACCGACACGCCCTGCCAGACATTCGGCGCCCATGGAAGCTCGGGGGCGAGGTTGGCCAAGCGGTCCGCACGCTTGGTCAGGATCTGGAAGACATGCCAGTGGGCCTGTCCCATGATCTCGAATGCCTGCATGATGAAACGGTCAGGGACAGCTTCATGGAACAGGTCACTCATGCTGTTCACAAAAATGCGCCGCGGCTCACGCCACCGGAGCGGCAAGTTGAGTTGGTCCGGGTGCAGCGTGACCAGGAAGCCGTTCCGATAGCGGCGGTTGCCCATCGCCTGGAGACGAAGGGCGAGCCGCTCGGCGTAGCAGTGCTTACAGCCCGGGCTGATCTTCCTGCACCCGGTGACCGGGTTCCACGTCGCGTCCGTCCACTCTATGGTTGACTTGTTACCCATGCCGTACCGCCGCGAGGGCAAAGACCGTATCGGCGCCGTTGCCGCAGTGGGTGACTGTCTTCCGTTCCATGCGGTCGGGCGATCATCTCATCCTCGATTTCGCAGGGGTGCTACGACGACGGCGCAAGCGGCAGTGTAATGGGGGTCGGCCGACACGTACTGGGAGCCGCGGGGCGCGCGGTGTGAGCGGTCGGGACACCGAAACGCCTCCGGGAGAC